>Ga0080064_1005777_pt1 | contig 14076 bp, 10 predicted proteins | sample Subgrocontami54m_FD_69260 | JGI IMG/M metagenome (GOLD analysis project Ga0080064, IMG submission 69260) | Subsurface groundwater microbial communities from S. Glens Falls, New York, USA - GMW46 contaminated, 5.4 m (SPADES assembly) (version 2) ...
TGGTAATAAGTGCCGTCGCCGATGTTGGCGAAAATGTGCTTGGTGTTCGAGAACGGCGCCTGGCCGATCCAGGGCGCGCCTTCGCCGCCCATGTGGGTGAAGGTCGAGGTGTTGCGGTCCATCCATAGCGCCATGAAATGGCAGCCGATGCCGGCGGTGGCGCGGCTGCCGGGAGGCACGCGGGTGGAGGTGTTGTGCGGGCAGCCGGAGCAGAAGTAGGGCTGGCGCAGCGTCACCACGTGCGGCCGGGCCAGCGCTTTCTCCTTGAACTCGAGAAAGGCGAGGCGCTCGCGGTAGCGCCCGCCCAGTTGTTTGTCCATGCCGAGCTTCGCCAGACGGCTGGCGAGGGCGCGGGCGATGATCGCGGGCGAAAGCTCGTAGCTCGCCGGCAGCAGCCAGGTGCCGGCAGGCTGGCCCTCGGCCTGGCTCCATTCGCCGTTGTCGTCGAATTTACCTACCACGCGCGGCGGCCGCATTTTACCGATGGCATCGGCGCGCCACTCGTACAGCTCTTCCTTGATCTGGTATTCGATCAGCTGGCGCTTTTCCTCCACCACCAGGATTTCTTCCAGCCCCTGGGCGAATTTGCGCGCGCCCTGCGGCTCCAGCGGCCAGCTCATGGCCACCTTGTACAGGCGGATGCCGAGGTCGCGCGCGGTGTGTTCGTCGATCCCCAGGTCGTTGAGCGCCTGCATGGTGTCGCCGTACGACTTGCCGGTGGTGATGATGCCCAGCCGCGCGCGCGGCGAGTCCCAAACGATGCGGTCGAGCCCGTTGGCGCGCACGTAGGCGAGCGCGGCGTAGACCTTGTAGTCGAGCAGGCGCACCTCCTGCTCGAGGATGCCGTCGGGCCAGCGGATGCCGAGGCCGCCCGGCGGCAGCGCGAAGTCTGTCGGAATCTTGACCTGCACGCGATGCGGATCGATATAAACGGAGGCGCCCGAGTCGACCACGTCGGTGACGCACTTGAATCCGACCCACAGGCTGGCGTAGCGCGACATGGCGAAGCCGTGCAGGCCGTAGTCGAGATACTCCTGTACGCTCGCCGGGTTGAGCACCGGGATGCAGCAAGCCTTGAGCATGTGTTCGCTCTGGTGCGCCAGCGTGGAGGACTTGGCCGCGTGATCGTCGCCGGCGAGCACCAGCACGCCGCCATATTTGGAGGTGCCGGCAGCGTTGGCATGCTTGAATACGTCGCCGCAGCGGTCGACGCCGGGGCCCTTACCGTACCAGATGGAGAACACGCCGTCGTACTTGGCGTCGTTGAATAAATTGAGCTGCTGCGTGCCCCAGATGGAGGTCGCCGCCATGTCTTCGTTCACGCCGGGCTGGAACTTGATGTGGTGAGTCTCGAGGTGTTTCTGCGCTTTCCACAGCGACTGGTCCAGCCCGCCGAGGGGCGAGCCGCGGTAGCCGGAGATGAAACCCGCGGTGTTGAGACCGGCCGCGACGTCGCGCTCGCGCTGCAGCATGGGCAGGCGCACCAGGGCCTGGGTGCCGGTGAGGAATACGCGGCCGGAATCGAGCGTGTACTTGTCTTCCAGCGTGACTTCGTGGAGCTTGGCTGGGGCGTTCATTGGGGATCTCCTGGCCGAGGAACCGTTCGCACGCAGAGTGCAGGGCAACGTGTTTTTTGACAGTTAGTATATGCCGGAGGTTCGGAAATATCTTGCCTTTTTGTGCCTTGATATAGGAGGATTGCGCATTCCGAATGCCGTCAATCAATCGATCACAACCGCTTGTTCTCGCCGATCAGCAAATGGACGGCGGCGGTGCAGCCGAACACCGTCGCCACCATCATGCGCAAGGCGCCGCACATCGCCACTGCCGAGCGCCCCGGGCCGGTCCCCGCGCCAAGGATCGCCCGTTGGTCATCGGCGCGACGATCGACCCCGGTCAATATGCGGCGCAGTTCTGAGCCCTTCATTTCGCAATGAGATCCAAAGACGTGATTGATCAGCAACGTGCGGCCCTGGGAATTGTGGTCGCCGGAATTCCTCCAGCGCATTGCCCGGCTAAACGCTTAGCCAGCGGCGCAGGGCCGCATTCACTTCGGCCGGTTTTTCCAGGGTGGAGAGGTGGCCGCAGTCCTCGATGACCTCGAGCCGCGCGGCCTTGATCCCGGCGGCGATTTCCTCGTGCCGGGCCAGGGGAGTCAGCGCATCCTGCCGGCCGCAAAGCACCAGCGTCGGGCAGTCGATGGCGGCGAGCAGCCTCAGGCTGTCAGCGCGACTCATGATGGCCCGCTGCTGGCGCACGAAGGCGTCCTTGCCGACGTTCTTCGCCATCGATTTGACGACGTCGGTGAGCGCGCGCTCGGCGAGCCGCGTAGGATGAATGAGCAGCGGCAGCAGTACATCGGCGATGCCGAGGAACTTGCCGCGTTCGGCCAGCGCGATGAAGTCCATGCGCCTTTGCGTCTGCTCGGGCAGATCTGCGCCCGCGACGGTATCGAGCAGCGCGAGCCTGGCGACGCGCCGCGGCGCCTGGCGCATGATCTCGAGCGCAATATAGCCGCCCATGGACAGCCCGGCGAGAGCGAAGCTGGCGAACGGCGCGTCGGCGAGCACGTCGCGCGCCACGCCGGCCATGGTGTCGGAGCGCGTATGGTCCGCGATCCAGATGTCGGCGACATCGGCCAGCTCCTCGGCCTGGGATTGCCACAGCTGCGCATCGCACAGCAGGCCTGGAACCAAAACGAGAGGGAATTTTTTCATAAGTGTCGCTTCAAAAGTACTGAACCATGGAGTTCATGCACAAGACAGGCCGCCATCGCTGCTGCGTAGCGCGGTTCGCTCCGCGCGCGGCCAAGACACGTGGGAATCTTAGCACCGCCGGCAGGCGTCGCGCCGCGCCCTTTGGGTTGGATCCGACTGGGCGGGGCGCTTTCGGCCGATGGCTAGCGCCCGGGGCCGGTCGCGCCATGCCGCGGCAAAGGGGTGTTGTGCGAAGGGGTCCGAACCTGGAACCTGGTTTGACTGCGGGCACGGAAACGCGCATAATCCTCTGTTTCGTTCGGAGGGGTGCCCGAGTGGTTAAAGGGGGCAGACTGTAAATCTGTTGGCCTTGCGCCTACGTTGGTTCGAATCCAACCTCCTCCACCAGGATTCATGCGGCGCGGGTTGGCAGTATGCACTGGGTGGCATAGGGGTTCGGTCGTGAAACGCGGGTGTAGCTCAATGGTAGAGCAGAAGCCTTCCAAGCTTACGACGAGGGTTCGATTCCCTTCACCCGCTCCAGCGTGCTGGTCCCGGGCAAATCGACCTCAATGCGGGTTACGCCGTTGTAGCTCAGTGGTAGAGCACTCCCTTGGTAAGGGAGAGGTCGCGCGTTCAATCCGCGCCAACGGCACCATGAGTTGTGAGCAATTTGATAATCGATAAAGAAGGACAATCATCATGTCAAAAGCTAAATTTCAGCGCACGAAGCCGCACGTGAACGTAGGGACGATAGGACACGTGGACCATGGGAAGACGACGCTGACGGCGGCGATCACGCTGGTGATGAGCAGGAAGTTTGGAGGCGAGGCGAAGGCGTACGACCAGATTGACTCGGCGCCGGAGGAGAAGGCGCGGGGGATCACGATCAACACGGCGCACGTGGAATACGAGACGGCGAACCGGCACTACGCGCACGTGGACTGTCCGGGGCATGCCGATTACATCAAGAACATGATCACGGGTGCGGCGCAGATGGACGGGGCGATACTGGTGGTGTCGGCGGCTGACGGCCCGATGCCGCAGACGCGCGAGCACATCCTGCTGGCGCGGCAGGTGGGGGTTCCGTATATCATTGTTTACATGAATAAAGCCGACCTAGTGGACGATGCCGAGCTGCTTGAGTTGGTGGAACTGGAGGTGCGCGAGCTGCTCTCCAAGTACGAGTTTCCGGGCGACAAGACCCCGATCGTCATCGGCTCGGCGTTGAAGGCGCTCGAAGGCGACAAGAGCGACATGGGCGAGGGCTCGATCTACAAGCTTTGTGATGCGCTCGATAGCTACATCCCGCTGCCGAAGCGGGCGATCGACGGGCTGTTTCTGATGCCGGTGGAGGACGTGTTCTCGATCTCGGGGCGTGGCACGGTGGTCACCGGGCGGGTGGAGCGCGGAGTGGTGAAGGTGGGCGAAGAGATTGAGATCGTGGGTCTGAAGCCGACGCTGAAGACGGTGTGCACGGGCGTGGAGATGTTCCGGAAGCTGTTGGACCAGGGGCAGGCGGGGGACAACATTGGGGTGCTGCTGCGCGGCACCAAGCGCGAGGAGGTGGAGCGCGGGCAGGTGCTGGCGAAGCCTGGGAGCATCAACCCGCACACCAAGTTCGAGTGCGAGGTGTACGTCCTGTCCAAGGACGAGGGTGGGCGGCATACGCCGTTTTTCCCGGGCTACCGGCCGCAGTTTTACTTTCGCACGACGGACGTGACTGGGAGCTGCGAGCTGCCCGCGGGCACGGAGATGGTGATGCCTGGGGATAACGTGAAGATGGTGGTGACGCTGATTGCGCCGATCGCGATGGAGCAGGGGCTGCGCTTTGCCATCCGCGAGGGCGGACGCACCGTCGGTGCAGGCGTGGTGGCGAAGATATTCGAGTAAGGCGTGAAGCGCGGCGGGGTGGGGCTTAACCCACTCACTCCACCACGATTTACGGTTTGCACTTTACGAATCTGTATAGGCCAATAGCTCAATTGGCAGAGCGTCGGTCTCCAAAACCGAAGGTTGGGGGTTCGAGGCCCTCTTGGCCTGCCACTTTTAACAGCGCTCCGGATGTGCCTCGCACGGAGCCGAGACGGATTGATGGCTGACAAAATCAAGCTGGTGCTGGCTGCGCTGCTGCTTGCTGCGGGCGTGGCCGGGTTTTATTACCTTAGCGACAGCGCGGCGATCGTGCGCCTCGCCGCCATTGTGGCCGGCGCGGCCGCCGGTATTGCGGTCGCTTGGTTCACCGCGCCGGGGCAGCAGTTCCTGATGTTTTCCCGGGACGCGGTGACCGAGGTGAAGAAGGTCGTGTGGCCGACCCGCAAGGAGTCGCTGCAGACCGCCGGAATCGTGTTTGCTTTTGTCCTCGTCATGGCGGTGTTCCTGTGGGTGAGCGATAAGACGCTGGAATACGTGTTGTACGACTTGATACTGGGTTGGAAGAAACTATGAGCAAGCGCTGGTACGTGGTTCACGCCTATTCCGGCTTCGAGAAGTCGGTGCAGCGCGCGCTCGAGGACCGCATCCGGCGTGCCGGCATGCAGGACAATTTTGGCAAGATCCTGGTCCCCACCGAAGAGGTGGTCGAGATGAAAGCCGGCCAGAAGAACATTTCCGAGCGCAAGTTTTTCCCCGGCTATGTGCTGGTGGAAATGGAAATGAACGACGACACCTGGCACTTGGTGAAGAGCACCAACAAGGTCACCGGCTTCGTCGGCGGCACGGCGAGCAAGCCGACCCCGATCTCGGTCAAGGAGGTCGCCACCATCATGCACCAGATGCAGGAAGGCGTGGAAAAACCCAAGCCCAAAGTTCTGTTCGAAGTGGGCGAAGGGGTGCGCGTCAAGGAAGGCCCGTTCACCGATTTCCACGGCATGGTGGAAGACGTCAACTACGACAAGTCGAAGTTGCGCGTGTCGGTGACGATCTTCGGCCGTGCGACGCCGGTCGAGTTGGAGTTCGGGCAAGTGGAGAAGGCTTAGCAAGGCACGAAACACGAAACACGAAACACGAGGCACGAAGCACGAGTCTCTGGTTTGATTTTAAACGGGGAGGGCGCAAGCCCGTTAGCACCCACGAGGAGTGACATATGGCAAAGAAGATAGTCGGTTTCATCAAGCTGCAGGTTCCTGCAGGCAAAGCCAACCCCAGCCCCCCCATCGGGCCGGCGTTGGGCCAGCGCGGCCTGAACATCATGGAGTTCTGCAAGGCGTTCAACGCCCAGACGCAAAAGATGGAGCCGGGCCTGATGCTGCCGGTGGTCATCACCGCGTTTGCCGACAAGAGCTTCACCTTTATCATCAAGACGCCGCCTGCGACTGTGCTGATCAAGAGGGCGGCGGGGATCGATAAGGGCAGCAAGATTCCGCATACCGACAAAGTGGGCAAGCTGACGCGCGCCCAGGCCGAGGAAATCGCCAGGACCAAGATGCCGGACCTTACCGCGTCGGATCTGGATGCCGCCGTGCGCACCATCGCCGGCAGCGCGCGTTCCATGGGCGTCATCGTGGAGGGCGTGAAATGAACCAGGTAGCCGTGAAGCTTTCCAAACGCCAGAAAGTCTATGCCAATCTGGTCGAGCGCAACAAGGCCTATCCCGCCCTGGACGCGATGAAACTGCTGAAGCAGGCGGCCACCGCGAAATTCGACGAGTCGGTGGATGTTGCGGTCAATCTCGGCATCGACGCCAAGAAATCGGACCAGACCGTGCGCGGCTCGGTCGTTCTGCCTGCGGGCACCGGCAAGAAAGTGCGCGTGGCGGTGTTCGCCCAGGGCGACAAGGTCGCCGCGGCCAAGGCTGCCGGTGCCGACATCGTCGGCATGGAAGACCTGGCCGAGCAGATCAAGGCCGGCAAGATGGATTTCGACGTGATCATCGCCAGCCCCGACACCATGCGCATCGTCGGCCAGTTGGGCCAGATCCTGGGGCCGCGCGGCCTGATGCCGAACCCGAAAGTGGGCACGGTGACGCCGGACGTGGCGACCGCCGTGAAAAACGCCAAGGCTGGCCAGGTGCAATACCGCGCCGACAAGGCGGGCATCGTGCAATGCACGATCGGCCTGGCTTCTTTTGCGCCCGAGGCGCTGTGCGAAAACCTGAAAGCGCTGGTCGAAGCGCTGAACAAGGCCAAGCCCGCCAGCAGCAAGGGGATTTATCTGCAGAAGCTGTCGGTGTCGAGCACCATGGGCCCGGGCATCCGCGTGGATCTCGCGAGCATGAACGGGTAGGAAATTATCGGGTTGCGCCTTGGGCGCAACCGCAAGGACTTTGGGCCGCTGCGGCAGGGCATCGCCATGGCGGGTTATCAAAGACCGTTGGGGTTCGAGGGTGATCAGTGGCGGGCAACGGGAGACCGAAATCCGGCATTGCGAATTGCCCGAAAACTTAATCGGTAGCTGGTGCTGGAAGGATGTGCGATGGACTTATCACTCATCGCTCATTGCCCGTCACCCGCAATGCCCAACGCAGATGGCGCGCCCCAATACAGGACATTTCCTGGATGTAAGGTCGCCGTAACCGTAACGCAGAAGGATGAGCGCAGCGCGCAGAACGAATTCGATCTGTGCTCCGTGTTCTGAAATCTGCATTTTATTGGAGGTAGACCTTGGGTCTCAATCTTGAGCAGAAGAAGGCGGTGGTCGCCGAAGTGTCCGCGCAGGTGGCAAAGGCGCAGGCGATCATCGTCGCTGAGTACCGTGGTCTGGAAGTGGGCGTCATGACTGACTTGCGCGCCAAGGCGCGCAAGTCAGGCGTGTACCTGCGCGTGCTGAAAAACACCCTGGTGCGCCGTGCCGTGAAGGACACGCCGTTCGAGAAGCTGGCCGAGAAGATGGTCGGGCCGCTCGTCTACGGCATTTCGTCCGACCCGGTCGCCACCGCCAAGGTGCTGAACGATTTCGCCAAGGCGAACGAGCGCTTCGTGATCAAGGCAGGGGGCATGCCGAACTCGGTGATTTCCGCGAAGGAAGTCACTGCGCTCGCCAACATGCCCAGCCGCGACCAATTGCTCGCCACGCTGCTCGGCACCATGCAGGCGCCGGTGGTGAAATTCGTGCAGACGCTCAACGAGGTGCCGGGCAGGTTCGTCCGCACGCTCGCAGCGGTTCGCGATCAGAAAGAGAAAGCGGCCGCATAGGTTCGCTTTCCAAACTTCCGCACCAATTTTAACGACTTAAACGACTTAACCTTCAGGAGTCAACAATGGCAATCGCAAGAGCAGAATTTCTCGACGCAATTTCAAACATGACCGTGCTGGAACTCTCCACCCTGATCAAGGAGATGGAAGAGAAATTCGGCGTATCCGCCGCCGCCGCCGTCGCCGTGGCCACTCCGGCTGCCGCTGGCGCCGCTGCTCCGGCCGCGGAAGAGCAGACCGAATTCACCGTCATGCTCAATGCGTGCGGCGAGAGCAAGGTCAACGTCATCAAAGTGGTCCGCGCGATCACCGGCCTGGGCCTGAAAGAGGCCAAAGACCTCGTGGACGGCGCGCCCAAAGCAGTGAAGGAAGGCGTGCCCAAGAAAGATGCGGAAGACATCGTCAAGCAGCTGACTGAAGCCGGCGCCAAAGCCGAGATGAAGTAAGCGTTACGGCAATCGGGCTGGCAGCCGCTTTTGTGCATTTGGGCTGCCGGCCTCTTGCCATTTTAAGAAATACGGATCAATAGCGCAGAGGCTTGAAGAGAGCGATCAGACCGATGGCATTCCGCGTCGCTGATTCCCGTCTTGTGACCCCTGACTCCCGAATTCTGACTCCTGCATCCTGAACTGGAGCTGTTATGACCGCCGCTGCCATCAGTTACACTTCGACCGAGAAAAAGCGTATCCGCAAGAGCTTCGCCAAGCGCGCAGCCGTGCTGAACGTGCCATTCCTCCTGGCGACGCAGCTCGACTCCTTCACTGCGTTCCTGCAAGCGGCGGTGCCGCCCGAGAAGCGCAAGAACGAAGGGCTGCAGGCCGCCTTCACCTCGATTTTCCCGATCGAGAGCCATTCGAAGAATGCGCGCCTGGAATTCGTCAGCTTCGCGCTGGGCGAGCCGCCGTTCGATGTCAAGGAGTGCCAGCAGCGCGGCCTTACCTTCGCCAGCCCGCTGCGCGCCAAGGTGCGCCTCACCATCATGGACAAGGAGGCGAGCAAGCCCACGATCAAGGAAGTGAAGGAGCAGGAGGTCTACATGGGCGAAATCCCGCTCATGACCACCACCGGCTCGTTCGTCATCAACGGCACCGAGCGCGTCATCGTCAGCCAGCTGCACCGCTCCCCGGGCGTGTTTTTCGAGCACGACCGCGGCAAGACGCACAGCTCTGGCAAGCTGCTGTTCTCGGCGCGCATCATCCCCTACCGCGGCTCCTGGCTCGACTTCGAGTTCGACCCCAAGGATTACCTCTATTTCCGCATCGACCGCCGGCGCAAGATGCCGGTGACCATTCTGCTCAAGGCGATAGGCCTGACGCCGGAGCAGGTGCTGAAGGAATTCTTCGCCTTCGATACCTTCCATTTCAGCAAGAAGGGCATCCAGTTCGAACTGGTGCCCGAACGCCTGCGCGGCGAGACCACCAAATTCGACATCCTGGACAAACACGACAAGGTGATCGTACCCAAGGACAAGCGCATCACTGTCAAGTACATTCGCGACATGGAGGCAGCCGGGATCAGGAAAATCGCCGTCCCCGACGAGTTCCTGCTCGGGCGCATACTGGCGCATAACGTCATCGATACTTCAACCGGCGAGATTCTGGCGAACGCCAACGACGAGATCACCGAGATCGCGCTGGCCAAACTCAAGGAAGCCGAGGCCTCGAGCATCCATACGATCTACACCAACGACCTCGACCAGGGTGCGTACATTTCGCAGACCCTGCGCATCGACGAAACCGCCGACCAGTTTGCGGCGCGTGTCGCCATCTACCGCATGATGCGTCCGGGCGAGCCGCCCACTGAAGAGGCGGTGGAGTCGCTGTTCAACGGCTTGTTCTACTCGGAAGAGCGCTACGACCTGTCTGCCGTGGGCCGCATGAAATTCAACCGCCGCGTCGGCAGGAGCGAACTCACCGGCGCGGTGACCCTGTCCAACGATGACATCCTCGCCGTGATCCGCATCCTGGTCGAGTTGAGGAACGGCCGCGGCGAGATCGACGATATCGACCACCTCGGCAACCGCCGCGTGCGTTCGGTGGGCGAACTGGCCGAGAACCAGTTCCGGGCGGGGCTGGTGCGCGTCGAGCGCGCGGTGAAGGAGCGCCTGTCGCAGGCCGAGTCGGACAACCTGATGCCGCACGACCTGATCAACGCCAAACCGATCTCGGCGGCGATCAAGGAATTCTTCGGCTCCTCGCAGCTGTCGCAGTTCATGGACCAGACCAACCCGCTGTCGGAGATCACGCACAAGCGCCGCGTCTCGGCCCTGGGACCCGGCGGCCTGACGCGCGAGCGCGCTGGCTTCGAGGTGCGCGACGTGCACCCGACGCATTACGGCCGCGTCTGCCCGATCGAGACGCCGGAAGGTCCGAACATCGGCCTGATCAATTCGCTCGCTCTGTTTGCCCGCACCAACAAGTACGGCTTCCTGGAGACGCCGTACCGCAAGGTCGAGAACGGCAAAGTCACCGACCAGATCGATTTTCTGTCCGCGATCGAGGAAGGCAACTTCGTCATCGCCCAGGCGAACGCCGACCTGGACAGGGGCAAGCTGAAAGAAGGCCTGGTGTCCTGCCGCAACAAGAACGAGTTCATGCTCGCGACCCCGGACCGCGTCGAATACATGGACGTGGCGCCGTCGCAGATCGTGTCGGTGGCGGCTTCGCTGATCCCGTTCCTCGAGCACGACGACGCCAACCGCGCGTTGATGGGCTCCAACATGCAGCGCCAGGCGGTGCCCTGCTTGCGCCCGGAGAAGGCCCTGGTCGGAACCGGCATCGAGCGCACGGTAGCGGTCGACTCCGGCACTGCGGTGCAGGCGCTGCGCGGCGGCGTCGTCGATTACGTCGATGCGAGCCGCATCGTGGTGCGCGTCAATGACGACGAGACCGTCGTCGGCGACGTCGGCGTGGACATCTACAATCTGGTCAAGTACACCCGCTCCAACCAGAACACCAACATCAACCAGCGTCCGCTGGTCAACGTGGGCGAGAAAATCGCCAAGGGTGACGTGGTCGCCGACGGTGCCTCGACCGACATGGGCGAGCTCGCGCTGGGACAGAACATGCTGGTCGCGTTCATGCCCTGGAACGGCTACAACTTCGAGGACTCAATCCTCATCTCCGAGCGCGTGGTCGCCGACGACCGCTATACCTCGATCCACATCGAGGAGCTGACGGTGGTCGCGCGCGACACCAAGCTCGGCCCCGAGGAGATCAGCCGCGACATCTCGAACCTGTCCGAGGCGCAGCTGTCGCGCCTGGACGAATCGGGCATCGTCTACGTCGGCGCCGAAGTCGAGGCGGGCGACGTGCTGGTGGGCAAGGTCACCCCCAAGGGGGAAACCCAGTTGACACCGGAAGAAAAACTGTTGCGCGCGATCTTCGGCGAAAAGGCGTCCGACGTGAAAGACACGTCGCTGCGCGTTCCTTCCGGAATTTCCGGAACGGTCATCGACGTGCAGGTGTTCACGCGCGAGGGCATTGAGCGCGACAAGCGCGCGCAGCAGATCATCGACGAGGAACTGAAGCGCTACAAGCTCGACCTCGTCGACCAGATGCGCATCGTCGAGGCCGACACTTTCGAACGGATCGAGCGCCTGATCCTTGGCAAGACGGTCACCGGCGGTCCGAAGAAACTGGCCAAGGGCGCGAAGCTGACCAAGAGCTATCTCGAGGGGCTCGAGCACTACCACTGGTTCGACATCCGTCTGGCCAACGAAGAGGCGGCGGCGCAGCTCGAGAGCCTCAAGGACAGCCTGGCGCAGAAGCGCGTCGATTTCGACGTGGCGTTCGAAGCGAAGAAGAAAAAGCTCACCCAGGGCGATGAGTTGCCCCCGGGCGTGCAGAAGATGGTCAAAGTCTACGTCGCGGTGAAGCGGCGCCTGCAGCCTGGCGACAAGATGGCCGGTCGCCACGGCAACAAGGGCGTCATCTCCAAGATCGTGCCGGTCGAGGACATGCCCTATATGGCCGACGGCACCCCGCTCGACGTGGTGCTGAACCCCTTGGGCGTGCCTTCGCGCATGAACGTGGGGCAGATCCTCGAAACCCACCTGGGCTGGGCGGCCAAGGGCCTGGGCGTGAAAATAGGTGAAATGCTCAAGGCGCAGGCCAAGATCGGCGATTTGCGCAAATTCCTCAACCGCATCTACAACAGCAGCGGCAAGGGCGAAAACCTGGCGGCATTGAGCGACGAGGAGATCGTGCGCCTGGCCTACAACCTGAAAGACGGTGTGCCCTTCGCGACGCCCGTGTTCGATGGCGCCAACGAGGCCGAGATCAAGGACATGCTGGAAATCGCCGGGTTGCCGCGCGACGGCCAAGTGAGGCTCTCCGACGGCCGTACGGGCGAGGTCTTCGACCGTCCGGTGACCGTGGGCTACATGCATGTGCTCAAGCTGCACCATCTGGTCGATGACAAGATGCATGCGCGCTCCACCGGCCCGTACAGCCTGGTGACGCAGCAGCCTCTGGGCGGCAAGGCGCAGTTCGGTGGCCAGCGTTTCGGCGAGATGGAGGTGTGGGCGCTGGAAGCTTACGGCGCCGCCTACACCCTGCAGGAGATGCTGACGGTGAAATCCGACGACATCTCCGGCCGCACCAAGGTGTACGAGAACATCGTCAAGGGCGACCACAAGATCGACGCCGGCATGCCCGAGTCGTTCAACGTGCTGGTGAAAGAGATCAGGTCGCTCGGTATCGACATTGATCTGGAAAGGTACTGAGGCTCTTGACCGGTGCGGTGGGACGCGGCGATCCGCGTTCCAATCCGAGCCGAGTCGCAGCCAATTTAGGTTTTTGTTTTTAGGTGCATCACGCCACTTTGGAGTGAAAGATGAAAGCACTACTCGATTTGTTCAAGCAGGTTACGCAGGACGAAGAGTTCGACTCGATCAAGATCGGACTCGCCTCGCCTGAGAAGATCCGCTCCTGGTCCTACGGTGAAGTGAAAAAGCCGGAGACCATCAACTATCGCACCTTCAAGCCGGAGCGTGACGGCCTGTTCTGTGCCAAGATTTTCGGTCCGATCAAGGACTACGAGTGCCTGTGCGGCAAATACAAACGCCTGAAGCACCGCGGCGTGATCTGCGAGAAATGCGGCGTCGAAGTGACGTTGGCAAAAGTGCGGCGCGAGCGCATGGGCCACATCGAGCTCGCCAGCCCGGTTGCGCACATCTGGTTCCTGAAGTCGCTGCCGTCGCGCCTGGGCCTGGTGCTCGATATGACGCTGCGCGACATAGAGCGCGTGCTCTATTTCGAAGCCTATGTCGTGACCGATGCCGGCATGGTGACTGATCCCGACATCCAGCGCTGCAAGCTCCTGACCGAAGAACAATATCTCACCAAGATCGAGGAACATGGCGACGAGTTTTCCGCCGCAATGGGTGCAGAGGGCATACGCGAACTGCTGCACAACCTCGACGTCGGGCACGAGATCGAGCGCCTGAGGAAAGAGCTCGAGAGCACCACCTCGGACACCAAGATCAAGAAATTCGCCAAGCGCCTCAAGGTGCTGGAGGGCTTCCAGAAATCGGGCATCAAGCCCTACTGGATGATCATGGAAGTGCTGCCGGTACTGCCGCCGGATCTGCGCCCGCTGGTGCCCCTCGACGGCGGCCGCTTTGCCACTTCGGATCTGAACGACCTGTACCGGCGCGTGATCAACCGCAACAACCGCCTGAAGCGCCTGCTGGAACTGAAGGCGCCCGAGATCATCGTCAAGAACGAAAAGCGCATGCTGCAGGAGGCGGTGGACTCGCTCCTCGATAACGGCCGCCGCGGCAAGGCCATGACCGGCGCGAACAAGCGTCCGCTGAAGTCGCTGGCAGACATGATCAAGGGCAAGGGCGGGCGTTTCCGCCAGAACCTGCTGGGCAAACGCGTCGACTACTCCGGCCGCTCGGTGATCGTGGTCGGCCCGCAGTTAAAGCTGCACCAGTGCGGTCTGCCCAAGAAAATGGCGCTCGAACTGTTCAAGCCCTTCATTTTCAACAAGCTCGAGCTGCAGGGCATCGCGACTACCATCAAGGCGGCGAAACGCGAAGTGGAGGCCGAAACCCCGGTGGTATGGGATATCCTCGAAGACGTGATCCGCGAGCACCCGGTGATGCTTAACCGTGCGCCCACCCTGCACCGCCTCGGCATCCAGGCGTTCGAGCCGGTGCTGATCGAGGGCAAGGCGATCCAGCTGCACCCGCTGGTGTGCGCGGCGTTCAACGCCGACTTCGACGGTGACCAGATGGCAGT
>Ga0080064_1005778_pt1 | contig 14073 bp, 9 predicted proteins | sample Subgrocontami54m_FD_69260 | JGI IMG/M metagenome (GOLD analysis project Ga0080064, IMG submission 69260) | Subsurface groundwater microbial communities from S. Glens Falls, New York, USA - GMW46 contaminated, 5.4 m (SPADES assembly) (version 2) ...
GCCCGTTTCTTGTTCCTTCGGTCAAATCGTGGTCCTCGATACTCGGAGATCTCTGTTTTTCCACGGGTCAAATATCATTAGCAAGGGCGGGGCAATTCTGATTAGCGGCCACAGTTTTATCGTTGATTCGCTGTATCGGCCGTTTTGTCGCCGTCTATTGTATTTTGACCGCCATTTTATTGGCAGACAGTACCAAATGCCCGCTCTTTTCGTTGACGGGCGGGCCGACAATAAAGTGATTGTTTTTAGTGATCGGGGGGCGAGATCAGGATTTAACGTCTTGGCTACTCGTCATATTCCTGAAGCACACTTATGTGCGAGTACAGACCGGTTCCAGGTGGTACCTAAGTTGGTTTACGACGGAACGCCGCCGCGACCACTCGAAAATATTACCGATCGGGCTAGCGAGGAGTTTACAAAGCGATACCAACAGACACGCGGAAAGAAAGATCGGACAATCACGAAGGACGCGATCTTCCATTGCGTCTACGGCGTACTACACGACCCAGTTTACCGGGAGAAGTACGCGCTGAACCTTAAGCGCGAGTTCCCGCGCATTCCGTTCTATAGAGATTTCTGGCAGTGGGCGGATTGGGGCAAGGAGCTGATGGACCTTCACATCGGCTACGAGTCGGTGGCCCCTGCGAAGCTAAAGCGCGTCGATGTCCCGGACGAAAAGGCGCGCAAAGCCGGAGTCCCGCCGAAATGTTTGCTGAAAGCCGACAAAGACGGCGGTCGCATCATCATCGACAGCGAAACCACGCTAACCGGAATTCCGCCAGAGGCTTGGGAGTACAGACTTGGCAACCGCTCGGCGCTCGAATGGATTCTCGACCAGTACAAAGAGAAAAAACCCAAAGACCCAACCATCCGCGAGAAGTTCAACACATACCGCTTCGCCGATTACAAGGAGAAAGTAATCGACTTGCTGATGCGCGTGACGACGGTAAGCGTCCGCACCGTCGATATTTTGAAATCGATGGTAAATGCTCGTCGCTGATGTGAGAGACGGTTGCGCAATACGAGAATTTCCGATTCGTGGTAGTGTGGAAGCTCTCACTATCGCCAGTCTTAGACGAAACTCAGTGGTTTATACGTCTATTAAGAAAAACTGTTAGAAGCCATGCTTTATTACTTAGAACGTCTTCCGCCAACGGGACCGAATGGGTTCGAGGGCTTGATTGCGTCGCTGCTCGGAACACTTACCGGACGACATTTTCGTCTCGCTAGCGCTGGAAGACAGTCCGGACGTGACATGATCTCCGAACGGTATGGGGGTAGTGTCCTCGCCGTGGAATGCAAACGATATGGAGGGAGTTCGGAGTTAAATGAAAGAGAGCTAGCAGGCGAACTCAGCCAAGCAAGAGTTAGCATCCCCGACCTGGATTTGTGGGTTTTGGTTACAACTCAGGAAATATCAGATCAAATCTACAATTCTCTCTACGAAGCCGCGTTCGTGTTTGGGATAGAGATTCGCACGATCTCAGCTGGTGATGGCGTTCCAAGCTCTTTGGAAACTCTTTTTGCAGGCTCGCCGCAAACGGTTATCGGCTTCCTTGAAGCTGTTCTTTCTAAAGATGAAAGAGAAGAGCTATCCAAACGGCTTACTGAGATTAGCCTGCATCCTAATTTCCCTAAAAACGCTGCCACGTTAAAAGAAAGTTTCTCAGAGCAATCCCTAGGTTACGACCATTGGCGGGTCGAACAAAATAAGTGGTTGGCTGATCGGTTCCGGTCGAAGGACACCCGTACTGCCTTTGGGCAATCGATAAATATTGCGGCGAACGGCGTCAAACTCATCGAACGGAATGCCGTGTGGAAAGAGTTGGACGAATGGTGGAAGCGCTGGGCGAAAGATAAAAAACTATTTGCTCTCTTGGGAGAGGAGGGTGATGGTAAGAGTTGGGCTGTTGCCTCGTGGATCGATTCGCGCATTCTAGGAGCAGAACAAGCGCCGCCTGTTGTTTTCTTGGGCTCGCAACAGGCAAGTTCAAATGATCCAACTGATCTCCTATCGAGAACTATCACGACTCAGCTCCGTTCTCAGGGAAAAGATTGTTGGGAAAGACGCGTTATCCGATGGGTCGGCAGACCTGTCGGTGAGTGCCCGATGCTGCTTTTGGTTCTTGACGGAATCAATGAACGATATCAACACGAGTGGTGGCGGAAACTATTGGAGCAGCTCCAGGATCAGGACGAGAATCAACCATGGAGAGAGAACCTTGCCCTGCTGATTACTTGTAGAACCGAATATTGGACAAACCACTTCGGAAGTCTCCGGACTCTACCCGCGCAAACGTGGGCTTTGTCTCCGTACGATGATCATGAACTGGAAACCGCTTTGAAGGCTCATGGGCTGAGTTCAACAAACATTAGAGAAGACTTATTACCCATTATTCGTAAACCTCGCCTGCTCGATATGGCGGTTAAGCTACGTGAGTCACTCCCTGAAAGTGGCGACATAACACCTGCTCGACTCGTGTATGAGGATTGGCGAGATAAATGGGAGAGGAAATCCGCGACCCCATTGGTTCCAAGTGCATTTCAGCAGCTTATTCAAGAGCTGGCGGCGAGAGCCCGAGGAGGCCTCAATCATCTTAGGCTTCCTGATGTGAGTCAGTTGCTGTCCCCTCTAGGTGAAGTCGCTATTACGTTAAACGAACTTCAAAGTAGCGGAATTTTCAAAAAGAGCGGAAATCACTTCCAGGTAGACGAGCGCCGGCTAATCTTGGGGTTTGGTTTGCTACTCGCTGAGCAGATCAGGCGAGCAAGTGGTGAAACTCAGAAATTACTGGACGAGGTGGTTGCGGAGTGGCTTGAACCTCATACAGAGATGGACGTCAAGGCCGCTATTTGCGGGTACGCAGCTTATCACTCGCTCGTTGAGCAGGGTTTTTCTACTGAAGCTCGCGTTGCCTTACTGAAATCTTGGCTTAACGCTCATACGCCGGGACACCAGGCTGAAAAAGATTTTCAGGCGTATCTTCCGCTCAGTCCTGAAAGCTACCTTGCGTTAGCGGAGTGTGTTTGGTCCGACAACAACGAAAATCCCTGGGCTCAAGAACTTCTCATGGCTGCCTTTTTGGGATGGCGAGAAGCACCAACGGTTGTTGCAGCACTACATCCTGCATTTGAGCGTTGGCTCGGCTTTGTTCATCCCGAAGGATATCCCGTAAGGCGAGGTCCCAACGGAAAGAACACTGACAAAATTAAGGCTGAAATTGCTTCACGCGTAGGCCAGTCACTTACGCCGGGGTCACTAAAACTCATTGGTCGTCCATTTACGATAATCAATGACGATGGTCTGATGCGGTTAGCCCGAGTTGCATTAGCAGCTATTTCCCACTTACCTAGAAAGCCATACATAAGTTCGATTGCTAGTAACTGTATCGCCGAAGTGGTGATGGGTTATCCAAACAACGGAGACTTGATTGCTTGGGTATTACATTCCAGCCCGGAAAATCTTTGGGATGAAATAAAGTTCGAGGTTGAAGACCTTTTAACCCATGATCATATTCTTGCGAAACAAGCCGCCCACCGTCTACTCTCCTATGAAGGTGGATCAGAAGCGACTAAAAGGAAACAGGCGCTTCCGAAGGATTTATTTCCTCCAATTGTGCTTTGGGAACAATACAAAAGGGATCCGTGCGGCTCGGGTTTTGCGTGGCGTCGAGAACACTGTGAAGAGGGCGTGCGACGAAAAGATATTCCGCCACGTTTCGTCGCTGGTCAGATAAATAAGTTCTCTATCGATCCGGACCTACGAGTGCCTTCAGAATTTATCCAAGCTCTCAAATCCCTTGTAGACACGATTCAGCCGGATGTGATGTGGTCGAGATTCAGCGTGACTATGGCAGATTATGAGCTCGAAGATATCGAGCAGGCTATGTGTGCCTTCGCGCCTGTGGAACTCGCAGAGGTTGTGCGTCGCATCTTCCGCACCTGCAATAGTCGCGAGGACGGAGCTCTGAGACAAATGTCTTTCCGGCTTGTTGAGCACTACCCGATATTCGGACGCGAGGAATGGAACACCATTCAACACGCGTGGCAAAAGCTTGAAAACAAGCTGGAGGTAGTAAGTGAACCAGTCGAAACGGGTGAATGCTACTTCTTCACCAATGTGCTACGCGCTTTAGAACCATCGGAGCAAATTAAAAAACTTTTAGAAAGGCCTCGTAACGCTATTGATCTGTTATCGTTTGAAAAGAGATTCAAGGCCCTAACGAGTTGGGACGAAATTCGCGTCGAACTAAAAAATGCTTCTGACGAAGTTACTATCCGGCGATTACTCTGGTTTATGTCTGCTCATGCCGAAAAGATCCCGGAAAATCACATTGAACAGGTTGCGGGGTTTGTCACGCATCCGAACGGGAGAGTTCGTAGTACAGCTCTCAAGATAATATACGCTGCTAAAGCAAATGCAGGTCGGGAAGTTGTGATTGCAAGTGGTTGGTCATGGGATGCAGAACAAGACCCCGAAGAAACTTATTGGGGTAGCCTGATACTCGCTAGCGCCGCAACGAGTGTGACTTACAGAGAACTACGGACCAGGATTCATCCCGCCTATTTGGGATACGCGGTCTTTAGCCGAGGGTTGAAGAAAGACGAGGTTGAGCAGTTCGCCGAAGACATCAACAGAATTTGGTCGCGGCTAATTGACACCGCGCCAAATCTACCAGTTGACTTCCCACAAAGTGAAATGGTTTGTGATATTTCGATTAAAGCAAAATCGTTTCAAAGGATCGGTCTTTCGCGGAGTGAGTTTTCTCGTTCGGTAAAATTCGTTACCCGCGAGGCTTTTTGGGGCGGCCGAGCTAACGAGAACAGGGACAATATCGAGGACCTGTTAAAGTCAGATACGTTAAACGAACAGTCCACGTTGATACAGATCGCATGTGAAGCGATGAATGAGCAAGTTCAAGCAGGGAATGCTTGGTTTGCGCACCAATTTGTTGCTATCGAGGCTCTTGATAACCTCGTCACGCGGCGTCCTGATCTGATGGAAAAGTGGCTTGCGCCCATTTTGCGGCAAGAGGGCGTTGCTACTAAACTGATCGTGCTCGGCAGGAGTTTTTATGAGGCACTGTGTGAGATTGTGCTAACGAAAATGCCAGAAAAAGGTAGTCACCTTTATCGGGAACTGGACTCAAAGAACTCGGCAATACGATTCTTGGTCGGGCCTACAAGAATTCCCTTACTCGAGCATGCTCTTTTTCGATCACCGCCGGTCGAAGGAGTTGTTGAGGTTTGGAACGACAAGTTGCGTCGATGCAAAACTGATCGTGAACTCTTTGAACTGGCGATTTCAGCTCAGCAAGGAACAGCGATCACTTGGCTTTGGACACGGATAGATCAGGGCTTGGCCTCTCCTGTATTAATAGATCGAGCGCGCTCGGCAATGTTACTCGGTTTTCTTGATGGAGACCGTGCTAAAGGCCAATTACAACAACGTCGAGTGTCGGAGCCCGAGATATGGGTCGACCACATAATAAGGGATGCTTGGTTTCTATGGCAGAAGAATTCTTGGGCTAAGCACTGGTTTTGTCGCTTTCTGACCGTTGAAAACGAAATTCAATCCTGGGCTTCTTTCAGGCTATTTCTAAAATGTGCCGATCGCCGCTTTTGGATTTGGCAGAAAGAATTTCCAGACGCTACGTACAGCGGTAATCGTTGGGAATTCTTTAGGGACAATCTGGAGTGCGTTAGCAGAGAGATTGAGAAAAACGAAAAATCCCTTGCGGAAACCTTTCTAGGGCAAAAAGTGTTGGCGAATCAAGTTTGGCCGTGGATTAACTTAGGCTGAACTACTCCTATTAACTGGACTGACGGTATTTGCCTCAATTGTTTGCATAAGATCAGATTATGTCTTCCGAGGGAGAGAAGCTTGCGTAAGCTTCCCCTAGCGTGCGCGGGAAAGAAGAAGCCCCATACGCCACAGACTTTTAGAGTCAGGCTCCGCGAATTGAAAATGAAAAGAAGCGTGTGGCAGGCGTGGAAAAGCTGGGCGTCGGCGTTAAAAAAAGATGCCTATGCCCTCTATTTGGCATCGCGCGATCCACGCGTGCCTGTCGTCGCGAAGCTTGTGGTTGTTCTCGTCGTGGCCTACGCGTTGAGCCCCATCGATCTGATTCCGGATTTCATTCCGGTGCTGGGATATTTAGACGATATGTTGCTTTTGCCGATGGGCATCGCCCTGGCGATAAGACTGATGCCGTGCGATGTCTGGGAAGATTGCAAGAGCCAAGCACGGGCACAGCTCGGGTCCGAGCTGCCTCGAAACCGCACGGCTGCCATTGTGATCGCGACGGTTTGGCTTGCGCTTCTCGGTTTAGTGGCGTGGCTGTTATGGGGGTTGCTACAAAGAGAGCCGGGAAGCTTGGGTTGAATCGAGGCGGACACGTCCGGGCGAATCAAAATTCCGCGTTCCCCGGCGTTCGGGGGAAGGGGATGACGTCGCGGATGTTCTTGAGGCCGGTGAGGTACAACATCGTCAGATGCAACTCGATGCAAAGCCGTTCCGATGATAACAGTCGGCAATCGTTTACGTTGCTAACCGCTGATACGCGGAATAGAGTCTTTACCAATCCATGGATGATGGCGGCGAAGCCGGCTGAATGGAGGCCAAGTACCGTCGCGCCAAGGCCGTCTTGGATAAAGTACAAACAGCGTGAAACACGACACTAGATGATTATCAAATCTTTTGAATTGACTTTCTACCCTGTTGGATAATAGAAGAGCGCTATGGCACGGCCGTTACGGAGTTTAATTCCCCCCCGGGGGGTGCTATCACGTCACGTGCCGAAGTAACAAACGCAAAGCGATTTTCAAAGACGACCGACATCGTGCGGCATTTCTAGAGAAACTTAAGCGCTCGCTGGCGATCTACCAGGTTGAGCTTCACGCCTACGTGCTGATGAGCAACCATTTCCTTGTGTCATAGGTAAAGATTTGACCCTGATGACTGATGACGTTGCCATTAACCCTGACAGAATTACTTTGCTACAACACCGCCCTTTACGCGGCCTTGACAAGTCAATCTCCACTAATTTATGGTTGCACCAACGGGCGGAAGGACGATTCAGGAGGAGGAGTTTGCTTTAACTCGTCACGTGTGCCCTTGAAGTTTTTACGTTGTAAATGATCGAGTCACCGAAAGGAGGTCATCATGAAAAAGCGAGGTCTTGGGCTTACGGCAATTTTCTGCCTTTCAATTATGCTTCCGGGCCTTTCGCCTGAAGTCAGGGCGCAAGCCGAACCCTTCTACAAAGGAAAGACCATTCGCATCATCGTCGGCTCAACGGCGGGTGGATTTTACGACCGGTGGGGCCGTCTTTTTGCCAGATACATGGGCAAGTATATCCCCGGTCAGCCGGAGATCATCGCTCAGAACATGACTGGCGCCGGATCTGTGATCGCGGCCAACCATGTCTTCAATGTGGCCAAGCCTGACGGTTTAACCATCGTGATGCCCTCGTACAGCCTCTACGTCGACCAATTAGTCGGGCGCCAAGAGGTGCAGTTCGACCTGCGTAAGTTCCACTGGATCGGCTCGCCTGCGGTTGAATCAGCTATCATGTACATGCGGGCCGATGCTCCCTACAGGTCGCTTGCCGATATCATCAAGGCGAAGGAACCACCCAAGTGCGGCGGAGCCGGGACGGCAAGCATCGACTATATCCTAGCCAAAGTATTGGAGGAGACCGTGGGGGCAAAATTCAACACCGTCCTGGGCTATGCCGGCGGCACCGATATCGATATCGCGGTGGAAAAAGGAGAGGTGGTTTGCAGTGCCCATACCACCTCCGCCCACTTTGGCCGTGAACCCTTTGATACTTGGCACAAGAAGGGTTTTGACCGCCATATCATCCAGACCTCGCGCAAGAGAGATGCACGGGCAGCCGACGCGCCTACGATTCACGAGATCTTCGATCAATATAAGGTTCCGGCAAATAGCCGCCGTGTTGCGCAGATCCTATTGGCCGCGGGAGATTTTGGCCGTCCGATGATGGTGACGCCGGGCACTCCGGCTGAAAGAGTTAAAATCCTGAGAGATGCCTATCTTAAGACCTTGAATGACTCCGAAGCCCTTGCCGAAGCGAAAAAGAGCCGGATGGATGTGGAACCAACATCAGGAGAAGAGCTGGAATCGTTGGTAAAAGAAATCTTCGAGTCTCCGCCAGAGGTTATCGAGCGTGTGAAAAAAGTGCTGGCCAACTAGCCCTGGAATAAGCGCCAAGGGAACGAGAGTTCTCGCCAGCAGCACAATGGCGACTCCTCGGCGGTTCGTAAGCACTCACTGCGTCGGGTGACGGGGTCAAGGCGGTGGGAAGTTAAAGATTTGCCCCCGGCCCTCTCGACAATAAATTGTGTGCTGTCAAATTTCGCGGGCGTCCCCATTGGTTGGGACGGGGTGGTTCATTGGACCGTAAAGGGGTTGGTTACCTAAGGGCGAATCAAAAATCTGCGTTCCCCGGCGTTCGTGGGAAGGGAATCACGTCGCGGATGTTCTTGAGGCCGGTGAGGTACATCATCATGCGCTCGAGGCCGAGGCCGAAGCCGGCGTGGGGCACCGAGCCGTAGCGACGGAGATCCAAATACCACCAATAAGGCTTTTCATCCAAGCCGGCGTCGCGCAGTCGTTGGAGCAGCACGTCGTGGCGCTCTTCGCGCTGGCTGCCGCCGATGATCTCGCCGACGCGGGGGACGAGCACGTCCATCGCGCGCACGGTCTTGCCGTCGTCGTTGACGCGCATGTAAAAGGCTTTGATGTCTTTGGGATAGTCGGTGACGATCACCGGTTTCTTGAAGACTTCTTCGGACAGAAAGCGTTCATGCTCGGTTTGTAAATCGCTGCCCCAATCGACGGGGAACTCCCAAGTTTTACCGGACTTCTTCAGTTCCTGGATCGCGTCGGTATAAGTGATGTGGCCGAATTGCGACTCGGCGACATGCTCCAGCGTGGCGAGGACCGATTTTTCAATGAACTGGTTGAAAAATTCCAGATCTTCGCGGCAATGATCGAGGACGTAGCGAATCGTGTACTTGAGAAATTCCTCGGCCAACTGCATATCGTCCGCCAGCTCGTAGAAGGCCATCTCCGGCTCGATCATCCAAAATTCCGCCAAATGACGGGGCGTGTTGCTGTTCTCGGCGCGGAAGGTGGGGCCGAAGGTGTAGACCTTGGAGAAGGCCAGAGCAAAAATTTCACCCTCGAGCTGGCCGCTGACGGTCAAGTAAGCCGGGCGGCCAAAAAAGTCCTGCTGCCAGTCTATTTTCCCATCGGCGGTGCGCGGCGGCTGTTGCAGGTCTAATGTCGTGACGCCGAACATCTGACCGGCGCCCTCGCAATCGGACGTGGTGATGATCGGCGTCTGGACGTAGATGAAATCTCTTTCCTGAAAAAAAGTGTGGATCGCGTGGGTGAGAGCGTTGCGCACGCGAAAGGCGGCGCCGAAGGTGTTGCTGCGCACGCGCAGATGAGAGATCTCGCGCAGAAACTCAAGCGAGTGCACCTTTTTTTGTAGCGGATAGGTCGCAGGATCGGCGCCCCCGTAAATCTGGATGGCGGCGACTTTGAGTTCGACCGCTTGTCCCTTGGCGGGCGATTCGACCAGGATGCCCGACGCGGCGATGCTGCTGCCGGTGGTTACCTGCTTGAGCGTCTCGTCCAGTACGGCCCCGGCATCCACGACCAACTGCATGTTTTTAAAGCGCGAGCCGTCATTCAATTCGATGAAAGTAATGCCTTTGGAGTCCCGGCGCGAGCGCACCCAGCCGCGCAGAGTAGTTTCGCTGCCAACGGCAAGGCCGAAAGCTTGTTTGATGGACATTGACGGTGATCTCATACCGACCAAGTATGGGAAGAGACGCCCGGAAGTCAACCGCGAAATTATTTGTGGACTATTCCACCGTAGTGTTCAACTTCGCGCCTCGGCTCAAGAAACGGGGAAGGCTGGAGGGCAGTAGAAATTTCACGAGCCGGTAGCCGAGCAAGACCGCGAGCACCGCGCCATACTGGGCCGGGCGGCGGATATCGGATTTGACCAGCCAGTAAAAATGAATCACGCCGGCGATGCCGACGAGGTAAACCAAGCGGTGGAGCTGCTGCCAGCGTTTGCCGAGGCGGCGGATCATCTTGGCCGTCGAGGTGATCGCCAGTGGTATCATCAGGACGAAACCGGTGAAACCCACCGTGACATAGGGCCGCTTGAGGATATCCTTGGCGATGCGGTCGAAGTCGAAGAAGTGATCCAGGACGATATAGGTCGAAAAGTGCAGCAGAGCGTAGAAGAAAGCGAAGAGTCCCAACATTCGCCGCAACTTAATCAGCTCATTCCAGCCTGAGATCCTCCTTAGCGGGGATACACCGAGAGTGACGAGCAGAATAATAAGCGTCCAGGAACCGGTGAACCGCGTGATCGTTTCGATGGGATTGGCGCCGAGATCACCCTGATAACCGTTGTAAAGCAGCTGGCCGAATGGAATGAGACAAGCGCCGAATGCCGCGATTCGAATCCACAAGAAGTTTTTCACCGCTGGCTCTCGATTTTAGTAGAGTTTCTTCAAGTCCATCCCCTTGTACAGGCTGGCGACCTGTTCGCCGTAGCCGTTGAACATCAGGGTCTTGCGGCGCAAGAAATCGCCGATGCGCCGTTCGGTGGCTTGGCTCCAGCGCGGATGATCGACCTCGGGGTTGACGTTGGAATAAAATCCGTATTCGTTGGGCGTCTGTAAGCTCCATGCCGTGGCCGGCTGTTTCTCGACGAAGCGGACCTTGACGATGGACTTGATGCTCTTGAAGCCGTACTTCCACGGCACCGCCAAGCGCACCGGCGCGCCGTTCTGCGACGGCAACACTTCGCCGTAGAGGCCGACCGACAAAATAGCCAGCGGATGCATCGCCTCGTCCATCCGCAACCCTTCGACGTAAGGCCAGTCGAGCGCGTTGCCGAAAAGGCTTTTCTGCTGGCCGGGCATCCGTTTCGGGTCGTAGAGGGTGACGAACTGGATAAACTTGGCGTTGCCGGTCGGTTCCACCTGATTGATCAGCGCGCTCAAGGGAAAACCGATCCAGGGTATGACCATCGACCAGGCCTCGACGCAGCGCAGGCGATAAATGCGCTCTTCCAGCGGTGCGAGCTTCATGATCGCGTCGATGTCGTAGGTTTTGGGCTTCTTGACCTCGCCCTCGACCGCCACGGTCCAGGGCCGGGTGGTCAGATATTTGGCGTTTTGCGCCGGGTCGCCCTTGTCGACACCCAGCTCGTAGAAGTTGTTGTAGCTCGTGATGTCCTTTAATGAATTCAGTTTCTCGCTGGTGCTGTAAGTGCTTTTCTTCAAGTTGCCGAGCTTTTCGCCGGCGCCCGCTTCACCGACGTTGAAGGTCGCGTCGAGTCCGTTCAACATCGCGCCGGCGGAAATCGCCGTCGCCGACGCCGCGCGGATGAACTGGCGCCGGCTCATATAGAGTCCCCGCGGGGTTATCTCGGATGATTTTATGTCGTTAGGTTTCTTGATCAGCATCGATGCCCCTCCTTACGGGCGACTGCCGCATTGTCCCATCTGAAAATCTTTTGTCAAACCTACTGATCCACGGACCGCCGGCAATTTCCGGAGCGGGGCTGCTGATGTAGAACGCATGACCATCAGCGAGCGATAGCGTCAAGTTCATCAAGGCTGCGGCTAGCAAGAGCGGTCTAAGCATTCGCCTCCAGGCCATTTCAACGAACTCGCTTCAGCCATTGTACAATAATCACTGAGTTAGATGACGGCAGGGCGGATTTGGATGCGGATCCCTCGCCTCACCTCTAAACTGCCGGATATCGACTAAAGTTCCCGGCAACGGGAGTACGAGCGTCAATTATCATCGGAATGGGCAGGGGGAGCGGCTTACCCCCACTGGGTCACGGGCTAGTGGAGTATCTGGCGGCCGGTTGTCGGCCCGGAGAAATCGCTATCTAAGTTCACCGCTTTGGGCGAATTTCTAAGAAATTCAATCAACGCGAGCCGGGCTAATCGTCGGCCATCATTGTCGTTTTCCGCAAATTCAAATGCGAGCTCGCCGGCGGCGGCGATAAGCTCTCGAATCGAAACTGCAATCTCGCTTTTATGATCCATCATGTTCCCTGGTCCTGTCATGACTTACACTCGTTAGACGATCCATTTCGAAAAAGGTTTGGAAAAAATATGTGCAGGCCGAAAAAAGGTAATTAGAACGCCGAGATATTTCTCACCGGCGATTACTCGGATTGCCGCAAAAACGGCGCTTCTGCTTGGACCTTTTGAAACAGCGGAACCTGTTTTGCTCGGTTGTACTCGGCTTGGGTCAGATAACCGACGCTGGCCAGGCGGCCCAGGATGACGTTTCTTCGATAGAGCAGGCTTTTTCCCCGCGAGTTTCTTGGGCTCGGCAGCAGGGCGGCCAGGGTTGCCGCTTCGAGCACGTCGAGGTTGGCGGCCGATTTGCCGAAGTAGTGGCGTGCGGCCGCCTCGGCGCCGTAAATGTTTCGCCCCCACTCGACAACATTTAAATAGATCTCAAAAATACGCCGCTTCGGCAGCGCCTGTTCGAGCTGCCAGGCGATGACGATCTCTTTAACCTTGCGCAGCGGATTTTTTGTTGGGTTGAGATATAAATTTTTCGCCAACTGCATGGTAATCGTGCTGCCGCCGCGCTTGAAGCTGCCGGTCTCCCAATCCTTTTTCAGGGCTTCTTTGAGCTCGTTGACATCGATCCCTTTGTGGCTGAAAAACGCCGCGTCTTCGCCAAGCACAATCGCTTTCTTCAGATGTTCCGAGATCGCCCCGTAAGAAACCCAGATTTGCTGGCGCGCGACACGAATGTTCTTTTGCTTGTATTCCTCGGCACGCAGCTCCATCAGCGCCGAGCTTTTGGGGTTTCTCTGTTTCAGAACGGCGACGTCCGGCAGCGATAGGTAAAGATAAAGCAGTCCTCCTACGAGCGCTGTCAAAATCAGGCTGCTAAAGAAAACTTTTCTCATGGGTGGCCAAAATCCTCAGGGCTTTCAGAGTCATCGACGATACCGGATAACCGTCAAGGGAAGACGGAGAAATCCAACGCCAGTTAGGGCCGGGCCGGGACAATTCAGTGTCAATCCGAACATCAAAAAGATAAAGCGGAGATCGAATCCTTCGATTCGTGATGCTATGGCGGAATTCGCCGATATGCAGGTCGGACTTGAGAGTGCCGTCCAATTCGCGCAGGTGTCGTTTGAGGCAGGCGCGCGCGCTCTTGTGTCCGCCGATCTCGCCTCCCGGCAGTTCCCAAAGCCCGGCAAGGATGCCATCGGCGGCTCGGCGGCGCAAAAGAATTTTACCCCGGCGGCGCACGACGGCGAGCGGCCAGGTCACTGCTTTGACGCCGATGTTTTTCTTCGCCGTGGTCGCCATGCGGCCATCGCCGTTTTGTGCGGCGCAATCGCGCCGAAGCGGGCACTTAGGACAGCGCGGCTTCTTCGGAGCGCAGATCGTTGCGCCGAGCTCCATCAAGCCTTGATTGAAATGGCCGGGCCGCGAGCGTGAAACCAGATCCGCAGAGGCGGCGCGCAGCTCTTTCTCGCTGGTTAGAGTGAACAACCTGCCGAGGACGCGGCGCGCGTTGCCGTCGATGGCCGGGTAGGGTTTCTGAAAGGCGATGCTCATTAGCGCGCCGGCGGTGTAATCGCCGATACCGGGAAGGGAGATGAGATCTTCGTAATTGGCGGGGAGATGGCCGGCGTGCCGTCGAACCAGAATCCCGGCGGTGGTTTTGAGATTGGCCGCGCGCCGATAGTAGCCGAGACCGGACCACAGAACCAAGACCTTTTTGAGCGGCGCGCGGGCGAGGGCGTCGACCGTGGGGAAAGTATCGAGGAAGCGTTCGTAGTAGGGGACTACGGTTGCCACTTGGGTCTGCTGCAGCATGGTCTCGGCAATCAAGATAGCGTAAGGATCACGGCTGCGACGCCACGGAAGGTCGCGGCGATTTTGGTCATACCAGCGGAGCAGCTTGCGGCGGATGGAAGAAAGATTCTTCTGGCGCATCAATCGAAAACGAAGCCCCTTCGCGGGGGG
>Ga0080064_1005783_pt1 | contig 14066 bp, 10 predicted proteins | sample Subgrocontami54m_FD_69260 | JGI IMG/M metagenome (GOLD analysis project Ga0080064, IMG submission 69260) | Subsurface groundwater microbial communities from S. Glens Falls, New York, USA - GMW46 contaminated, 5.4 m (SPADES assembly) (version 2) ...
ATGCAAGCGATTCGGCGAGGTGCTGGTCGGCCGCCGAGAACGGCATGACCGCGCCGGTAACGCGGTCCTTGCAATTTATGAGCTGCAGCACGCCGATGATCTGGTTCTCGTGGTTCTTCATCGGCACGGTGAGGAACGACTGCGAGCGGTAGCCGGTCTTGTTATCGAAATTCTTGGTGCCGGAGAAATCGAACCCGTCCTGAGTATAGGCGTCAGCGATATTGACGGATTTGTCATGGTGCACGGCGTAGGCCGCGATCATGCTGGTTATCGGCTTGCCGGTCTTGTCGAACAGGTTGATCGGATAGAACGGAATCTCCACGCCGGTGGTGCCGCCCATCGCAATATTCAGAGTATCGTTGCGCATGATCTCGAATTTGAGCGAGCGCTCATCCGTTACCCGGTACAGCGTTCCGCCATCCGCGCGAGTGATATTCTTCGCTGCAACCAGGATCGTCTCCAGCAACCGGTTGATGTCGGTTTCCTTGGACAGCGCGACACCGATCTGGTTTAGATGCTCCAGACGCTCGAACAGGTCGGAGGATTCCGGCGCGGGTAGAGATTGATCCATGGCGACGGATTTTACTTGATGCAAACCGCTCGCACCTGATGGATATCGGTGACGCCCATCAGCACTTTCTCGATGCCGTCCTGCTTCAGGGTGCGCATCCCGGTTTCAAGAGCGGTGGCGAGCATTTCGGCGACGCGAGAGTGCTCCTGTATGTTTTTCTTGATCTGATCGGTCCCTATCAGCAGCTCATGCAGGCCGACGCGGCCCTTGTAGCCGGTACCGCCGCAAACCTCGCATCCCTTGCCCGAGTAAAGCGTGATTTCGCCCTTGTCATTGCCAAAGTTCGTGACCCATTCCTTGAGCTGCGTATCAATGGAGCCCTTGGGATCCTTCTTCCAGGATGCCGAATTGGCGAGCTCGATCACATACTCCTCCAACAGCCCGCGCAATTCTTCCGCGGTCGCGACATGCGGCTGCTTGCATTTTGCGCATAGCCGCCTGGCTAGACGTTGCGCGAGGATGCCGAGCAGCGCGTCCGAAAAATTGAACGGGTCCATGCCCATATCGAGCAGGCGAATAATGGATTCCGGTGCCGAATTGGTATGCAGCGTCGCGAATACCAGGTGGCCGGTAAGCGATGCCTCAATGCCGGTACTCACCGTTTCCTTATCGCGCATCTCACCGACCATGATGATGTCGGGGTCGGCGCGCAGGAAGGCTTTCATTGCCACAGCGAATGTCATCCCGGCTTTCGGGTTCATCTGCACCTGGCGCAGCCCGCGCTGTGTGATTTCAACCGGGTCCTCGGCGGTCCAGATTTTCGTGTCCGGTTTGTTGAGGTAACCGAGCACCGAGTGCAGGGTCGTGGTTTTGCCGGAACCGGTCGGTCCGCACACGATAAACAGTCCGTAAGGTTTCTCGATCGCCCCCTTGCACAGTTCCACGTTGCGCTTGGACAGCCCCAGCTTGTCGAGCGGGATCGGTTCGCCGCCGGCGAGAATGCGCATCACGATATCCTCGACCCCGCCCTGCGACGGTATGGTCGCCACCCGCAGCTCGATGTCGAGAGGGCCGAAGCGCTTGAACTTGATCTTGCCATCCTGCGGCTTGCGGCGCTCCGAGATGTCGAGATCGCACATGATCTTCAGGCGTGCCGCAAGCGCGTTGCGGTAAGTATGGGGCACGGAAGCATAAGTCTGTAGCGCGCCATCCTTGCGGAAGCGGATCTCGGTCTTGCCCTTGCCGGGGAACGGCTCGATGTGAATATCGGACGCGCCTTGCTGGTATGCATCGATGATGACCTTGTTGACAAGCTTGACCACCTCATTGTCCGAGGCCGCGGACTCGATATCTTCCGCCGGCGTGTCCTCAACGTCCTGCTCCTGCATGCCTTGCAGCAAATCACCGATCGATTTGTCGTCGACCAGGGCGCCTCCTGTTGACGCGCCCAACAATTGTTCAAGCGTGCGCTTGAACTCGATGTTGCTGCAGACCCGGTAAACGGCCTTGCTCTTCGGATAAACGTTATTGACAATTCTCGATCCGCGGACCTTTTCCGGGTCGGCAGTAAGCACGACGATACCGTCCCTGGTGTCCTCGATCGGCACCCAGCCGTTCGATTCGGCAAAATCGAGGCTCATGTGCTTGAGCAGATCCATGGGTTTGACGCGGTCGGGCTTGAACGGCTCGTAGGGCACGCCAAAGTAGGAGGCCAGCGCTTCACCGATGGCGCCGGGTTTGACCTGGAATTCGTCACTCAACACGGATTCAACGTCAACGTTTTTGCGCCGCGCCGAGCGCATTGCAAGCTCGAATTCCTCCTTCGATATCACGGCATTGGTTATCAGTTGGTCGTACTTTCCATGTACCACCTGCGCCTGCTTCTGGCGCTGCAAAAACGCAACCGCCAGCGTTTCGCACAGCAGCGCCACTCCCTCTTCCATCGCCGGCGGGAACGGCTGGCCGGTATTGGAATTTATCAGTTGCACCACCCCCATCAACTCCTTGCTCTGGGCATTGACTATCGGCGCCACCAGCATCTGCTTGGTGCGATAGCCGGTCTTGGTGTCAACCTGCTTCAGGAAATTGAGTTGCGGGTTGTAACCCCCGAGCTCCTTCTCGTCGTAAACGTCGTGGATGTTGAGTGTTCTCTTGTTGACCGCGACGAAGCCGGCGATACTCTGCTCGGAAATCGGCAATCTCAGGTCCTTGAACGAATTGAGGCCGGTTTTTACTCTTGATACGATTGAAGTCTTGTCCTCGCTGATGGCATAGATGGTGAGCCGGTCCGCGTTGAACAATCCGCAAATGTCCCGGCTCAATTCCAGCATGATTTCGTCAAGATTCTTGGTCGCGTGTATCGTGTTGGTGACCGACTGCAGGCCTTTCGAAAAATTCAGCTTTTCGGCAAGGTTATCCTGCGCCGTCGGTTTGTTCCTGAATACAGTATTCATGGCAGTCAACCTCTCATCCGGCACTCATGCCAAATCATCATTTCGCCTTAAACGCAAACGCGCCGTTACCGCGGTTGCCTTAGGTCCGTACCCGGCCAATCTCGTGGAATACGCACTCCGGGACTGCATTCTGGGCGCTTTCTCGGGCTATGATACCAGCGCCTTACTCCTTTGTGACGGTTTCCAGCCGTGCTAGCCGATTACCCGCACCAGGATCACCGAAATGTTGTCGCGCCCGCCGCTGTCGTTGGCAAGCGTGACCAGTTGCTTGGCGGCCCGCGGCAGGTTTGACCGCAGCTTGTCGAGGGCGGCATGGATTTCGTCATCCATGACCATGTCGCTCAAGCCGTCCGAGCACAGCAGGTAAATGTCGCCCGGCTCGACATCATGGGTGTGGATTTCGGCCTCGACCTCGAGGTCGACACCGAGCGCGCGTGTCACCACGTTCCTGATCGGCGAGTGGCGCGCCTGCTCCTCGCCTAACACGCCGCTGTCGATTTGCTCCTGCAGCCGCGAATGATCATGCGTTAGCCGTTCGAATTGGTTTCGGTGCAGGCGATACAGCCGGGAATCTCCGATGTGGCCGACGGTCAGGCGGTAATTGTGGAACAACGCCACCACCAGAGTCGTGCCCATTCCTGCATAGCGTGGCTGGTTGCGGGCGGCCTCATGTATCACGGCATTGGCCTTGGCGAAATTCTCCCTGATCAATTTGACCGCCAGCGGCTCGCCCAGGCCGCCGTTTGTTTTGTAATGCGCGATCGCCTGCCTTATTTCCCGCATCAGCGTCGCGACCGCGATGTTACTTGCCACTTCGCCTGCGTTATGGCCACCCAGACCGTCGGCCAGCACCGCCAGGCCGATTCCGGCGTCGGCGTCCACACTGTCCTCATTGTGCAAGCGCACCTTGCCGGTATCCGTGGCGAACGCGATTTCGATTTCATTTGCCGGACCGGGCATCATGCTGGTTACCGCTTAATATCAATCACATCCTGCTTTGGCGCGCCACCGCCACTCGCCACGCATACCTCGATTTCCTGCGCCAATTCATCGCCGGACTGAAAGCGCTCCTCGCGCCGCTTGGCAAGTAACTTGTTGACGATGTCAACCAGGCACAGCGGCAGCCACGGGCTGTAGGTCCGGATGTCGGTGTGTGGTTCGCAGGCAATTTTAAACATCAACTGTGCCATCGACTCTGCCTGAAACGCCAGATGGCCGCAGGCGAGCTGATAGAACACGACTCCCAGCGAGAACAGGTCGGAACGGCCGTCGATATCCGCGCCAGCGAGCTGCTCTGGCGATAAATAGCTCGGGGTACCGAACACCGCGTCACCGGAGGGCCGGGACGCGCCGATGACGTGCGCAAGGCCGAAGTCGGTGACCTTGACGGTGCCGCTCCCGGGTTCATACATGATGTTGGCGGGCTTGATATCGCGGTGCACGACGTTGTTGGCGTGCGCGTATGACAACGCGGCGGCGACGCACGAAACGATGCCCAATACCTGAGACAGCGGCAACAGGTTGTCAGGCGTGATATGCGGCGTCAGGTTACCGCCTTTCAAGAATTCCATCGCGATGTAGGCAAAGCCATGCTCTTCGCCGGCATCATAGATCGTGACGATGTGCGGATGGCGGAGACGGCCGACGATCTCGGCCTCGCGCAGAAAACGTTGCTTCACCTCCCCCGATGCGCCGGATGCAGGCTCGCGCGGCATAGCCACGGCCTTGATTGCGACCACGCGACCGTTCTGCGTGTCGGTGCCGCGATAGACAACGCTACTTGCGCCCCGGGCAAGTTCCCGCTCGACCCGGTAGCGGCCGAACATCTGCCTGCCTGTACCGCTGCCTGAAGGTATCATGGCGTCGGCGGGAGGGCTGCCGCCAGTCCGGCCCGGAACTTAACTGCCGAGCAGCGTGCCGGCCTTGATGCCGCCCGCCTGAGCGAGTTCACCGGCACCGAGCTTTTTGCCATCCTCGAAGCGCGCCTTCAGCACTTCGACCGTCCCGCCCTGCGCGGTTACCTTGAAGCTTTGCGCAGTAATGTCCGTCACCTCGCCGATTTTTCCCGCCACGTCGGCAAAGCGGCGGAAAATAATCTTGCGTGCGTCAAATATCTGCAGCTTTTTGCCTCCGAGCATCGTCCATGCACCCGGCGCCGGGTTGCAGCCACGGATCAGGTTGTAGACATGATCGACGGGTTTGGCCCAGTCTATCCTCGCCTCCGCCGTACGGCACCAGCCCTCGTAGCTCGCCTGCGACTCATCCTGTACCGTTTCCTTATGTTTTCCCTTCACCACGAGATCGGCGGCCTCGAGCATGGCCTGGACGCCCAGCGGAGACAATCGATCGAAATAGACCGTGCCCAGCGTGTCGTCGGGGCCGACCGGCGTCTTTTTCTGCAGGATTACCGCGCCTTCGTCGAGCCCGTCCGAGGGACGGAAAATGGTAAGTCCGGTCTCCGTTTCGCCTTTGATGAGCGGCCAGTTGATCGAACTCGGACCGCGGTACTTCGGCAGCAGCGACGGGTGATACTGGATGGTACCGTGCCTGGGTATATTGACGAATTCCTGCGGCGCGAACTGCAGCACGAAAGCCATGATGCCGATGTCGGCGTTCGCATCTTTCATGGCCTGCGCAGCCTCCGGCGCCCGTAGCGACTTGAACTGGTGAACCTTCAGTCCCTTTTCCTGCGCCGCGAGACGCAACACATCCGGCCGCGAACCCTCTTTTTCAGGCGCGCAGAATACGGCTACAACTTCGTCGCCGCGTGCGACAACAGCTTCCAGCACGGCTTTTCCGAAGTCCTGTTGGCCAACGATGGCAATTTTCATGATATCTCGCCTTGCTCCCCGGGAAAGAATTGCGCCCTACCCATAACCGCGACTACGCCGCTTTCTTGGGCGGCAAGCTGAACGCGCCCGCGCTCTTCAGTTTGGCAATTCGCTCGCCGTCGTATCCAAGCACATCATTGAGGACTTCGTCGGTGTGCTCTCCCAACAGCGGCGAGCGCTTGATGACGGCGGGCGAGTCGGACAGTTTGATCGGCATGCCGACGTTGTACCATTTTCCGCGTTGCGGGTGGTCAAGTTCGACGTACATGTCCCGGCCTCGCACATGCTCGTCATTGGCAAGATCTTCGGTCGACATTATGGGTCCGCACGGCACGTCGAGCGGGTTCAGGATCGCCATAAACTCGCGCTTGGTGTGGTTCGAGGCGAATTTTGTAATCAGTGCCCACATGTCGTTCTGGTTCTTGCGCCGGTCGCTGATCTTGGCAAACCTTGGATCCGTCGCGAGCCCCGGCATGCCGAGGTCCGGCCCGATGCGGTTGGCAAGCGCTTCCCACACCGCTTCCTGTACCACCACGTAGAGGTAATCGTTCGGCCCGCCCGGCTTGCACTTGATCGCGTTGCCGAGCTGGCCGCCGCCTGAGTCGTTGCCCGCGCGGGGCACCGCTTTGAGGCCTTCGGTAGGCACCGAGTACTCGGACAATGTCTGGCGCGTGAGTCGCTGGTGATCGCGCCACTTTACCCGGCACAGGTTCATCACACCGTCCATCATCGCGACTTCGACATACTGACCCTTGCCGGTGCGGCTCGCCTGATGCAGCGCCGCCAGCAGCCCGACCGCGAGATGTAGCCCGGTCCCCGAATCGCCGATCTGCGCCCCGGTAACAAACGGCGGACCATCAGGCACTCCGGTGGTACTCATCGCCCCGCCCATCGCCTGAGCGACGTTCTCGTAGGCCTTGAAATCCGAGTACGGACCGTTGGAGCCAAACCCCTTGATAGACCCCATTACAATACGGGGATTGATCTCGTGAATCTTCTCCCAGGTGAATCCGAACCGGTCGAGCACGCCTGGACCGAAATTCTCCATGATGATGTCGCATTTTTTCAGAAGATCCACGAACACCGTTTTGCCCTCGGCAGTTTTCATGTTTACGGTGATCGACCGCTTGTTGCAGTTGAGCATCGTGAAATAAAGGCTGTCCGCATTGGGGACATCGCGCAACTGGCCGCGGGTCGCGTCCCCCTGCGGTGGTTCGAACTTGATGACATCCGCTCCCAACCAGGCGAGCAGCTGCGAGCAGGTGGGCCCGGCCTGCACGTGCGACATGTCAAGAATTCTGATTCCCTTGAGTGCTTCCATGGTCTTTCCCCCAATGCAGTTTCCCGGCGGACCGTGAACGGCGCTTGCGTCCGTTCGTCGGGACGCCCGATTGAGCGGCGCGCCCCGAAGTCCATTTTAGTTCTCTGCCTTCTTCGCGTCCGCTCGAATCGCTATTTCTTTTTCGCGCTTAGCGGATTCAAGCTCGTGATGCGGCCGCTTTCGGTGCCGGCGGTTTCATCGATGACGGCATTAATGAGCGTGGGCTTGCGCGAGCGGATGGCTTCTTCCATGCTCTTCCGCAACTCGGCCGGGGTCGTGGCATGTACACCGACTCCACCGAAGGCCTCCATCAGCTTGTCATATCGAGCGCCCTTGACGAATACGGTGGGCGCCACATCTGGACCGCCGGATTGATTGACGTCGGTGCCGCCGTAGACGCCGTTGTTGTTGAAAATCACCACGCAGACCGGCAGGTTGTAGCGGCAGATGGTCTCGACTTCCATGCCCGAGAAACCGAAGGCGCTGTCGCCCTCAATCGCGATCACCGGCTGGCCGCTGACCACGGCGGCCGCGACGGAAAATCCCATGCCGATACCCATCACGCCCCAGGTGCCGACGTCCAGGCGCTTGCGCGGCTTGTACATGTCGACGATGCTGCGGGTGAAGTCCAGCGCGTTGGCGCCTTCGTTGACCAGGCATGCGTCAGGGTTGGCCTTGATGATGTCGCGCACCACGTTAAGCGCGCTGTGGAAATTCATCGGCACCGGATTTTTGGCCAGAGTTTCAGCCATCTTGGCGATGTTCTTGTTCTTGCGCTCGGCGATGGCATTGAGCCACTCGGCCGGCGGCTTGGCCCAGTTGGAGCCCGCATTTGAGTTAATCGCGGCGAGCAGCGCTGACACGCAGGAACCGATGTCGCCGACCACCGGGGCGTCGATACGCACATTGCTGTCCGCCTCCTGTGGTGAGATGTCGATCTGGATAAACTTCTGGCCGCCCCAGTCCTTGTGGTCCTTGCCCCCCCAGGTCTTGCCCTTGCCGTGCGACAGCAGCCAGTTAAGCCGCGCGCCGACCAGCATCACTACGTCGGCCTCGGGCAGCACGTAGGAGCGGGCGGCAGCAGCGGACTGCGCGTGCGTGTCGGGCAGCAGGCCCTTGGCCATGGCCATGGGCAGATAGGGAATGCCGGTCTTCTCGACCAGAGCGCGGATGTCGGCGTCGGCCTGGGCGTAGGCAGCACCCTTGCCCAGCACGATGAGCGGGCGCTTGGCGCTCTTGAGCAAATCAAGGGCGCGCTGCACGGCGTCCTGGGCCGGGATCTGGCGCGGCGCCGGATCAACCACCTTGATCAGCGAATTCCTGCCGGTTTCCGCATCGATACTCTGCGCAAATAATTTCGCCGGCAGGTCGAGATAGACGCCGCCCGGGCGGCCGGAGACGGCGGCACGGATGGCACGCGCGATGCCCACACCGATGTCCCCGGCGTGCAGCACACGGAAGGCGGCCTTGGCGAGCGGCTTGGCGATGGCCAACTGGTCCATCTCCTCGTAGTCACCCTGCTGCAGGTCAACGATTTCACGCTCGCTGGAACCGCTGATGAGGATCATCGGGAAGCAGTTGGTGGTGGCATTGGCCAGTGCGGTCAGGCCGTTGAGGAAGCCGGGGGCGGACACCGTCAGACAGATGCCGGGCTTTTGCGTCATGAAGCCGGCAATGGCGGCGGCGTTGCCGGCGTTCTGCTCATGTCGGAACGAAATCACGCGCATGCCTGCGGCCTGCGCTTTGCGGGTGAGGTCGGTGATCGGGATACCAGGCAGGCCGAAGATCGTGTCGATGCCGTTGAGTTTGAGGGCATTGATGACCAGTTGAAAGCCGTCGGTCAATTCTGTTGATTGTGCATCGGTTGTCGTGCTGAGATCCGTCATGGTGAGATACCTCGCGAAATCGCCGTCAATTGAACGGGTGCTGAACTCGAACGACTATGTTTTTCCAGAGAATTTGAAATATAGGCAGTCGGCAGCGGCACGGCCTTGACCGCGGTCAATTTTTCATGTTTTGGTATAATACTTCTTGTACCGATTTCCGTGTCGCCGCGCCTGAAGCATCACGAATTTTCAATCCGATGCCCACTCTCGCCTCCCATCCTGAAGCCCAAATCATACGTTTACAGCTGCGCCAGAATGTGGTGCTGCGGCACATGACGCGCGAGCAATGGACCGATCTCGAGCCACAGCTTGACATCACCGACTGCACGAAGGGGGCGCTGCTCGAAAACCAGGGCGATTCCTCGATGCAGCAGTTTTTCGTCCTCGACGGGATTTTGAAACGCGTGGTGTCCACCCCTGCCGGCAAGGAGATGATCCTGCGCTTCGCGGCGGAAACCGAAATCGACACCAGTTACGCGGCGTGGCGACTGAAAACCACGATTCCGTATTCGATCCGCACGGTTACGCGCGTGCGCGCCGCGCGGCTGTCGATGGAAGATTGGGTCGCGTTCATGGAATGCCATCCGGTGGTAAAAGGCCGGTTCGAGTTCGAGGTGATGAAGCTGATGAGCGAAGTGATGGCACATACCATCACTTTGCACCTGCTTGACGCTCCCGGCCGCGTCGCGCGATTCATGCGCAAGCACGAGGCACTGGTGGACCGCCTGCCTAAAAAAGAACTTGCGTCCTATCTCAATCTGTCGCCGGAAACCCTGTCGCGTCTCAAGCGCAGCGGCAAGACCACCTTGCAGTAATCCTAATTACCGCGCAGTTTGGCGATTGCTTTCGAAATCAGCGGCCAGAACAGCAGCAGCAGCGCCAGCGCGGTGATGCCGCCCACCAGCCCGTTGGAGAAAAACACCATGAGGTCGCCCTCCGAGCCCTTGATGGCGTTGCGGAAATTCTCTTCCGCGCGGTCGCCGAGCACCAGCGCCAGCACCATCGGCGCCATCGGGTAATCGAGCTTCTTGAACACGTAACCAACGACGCCGAACAGCAGCATGAACCAGATGTCGAGCATCGCGTTGTGCACGGTGTAAGCGCCGATCGCGCAGATCACGATGATGATCGGCGCGATGATCGAGAACGGCACGCGCAGGATCGCGGCAAACAGCGGCACGCAGGTCAGCACGATAATAAGGCCGGCGATGTTGCCGAGATACATGCTGGCAATCAGGCCCCACACGAAATCCTTCTGCTCGACGAACAGCAGCGGCCCCGGTTGCAGCCCCCAGATCAACAACCCGCCGAGCAGCACCGCCGCGGTCGGCGAACCGGGGATGCCGAGCGTGAGCATCGGCAATAAGGCGGAGGTGCCGGCGGCATGCGCGGCCGTCTCCGGCGCGATCACGCCTTCGAACTGGCCGGTGCCGAATTTGTTGCCGTCGCGCGACAGGCGCTTGGCCACACCGTAACTCATGAATGACGCCGGTGTCGCGCCGGCCGGCGTAATCCCCATCCAGCAGCCGATCAGGCTGCTCCTGACCAAAGTCATCCAGTACTGCGGCAGTTTTTTCCACGTCTTCAGCACGATCTTCAGGTCGAGCTTGGCGCTCTTGCCGGTGAACGACAGACCCTCCTCCATCGACAGCAGGATTTCGCCGATGCCGAACAGCCCGATCACCGCGATCAGGAAATCGAAGCCGCGCATCAGTTCGGTCCAGCCGAAGTTCAGGCGCAGCCTGCCGGTCATCGTGTCCATGCCGACCGCGGCGAGCGCGAAACCGAGCATCATCGCCGCGAGAATCTTGAACGGTGAGCCCTTGCCCATGCCGACGAAGCTGCAGAAAGTCAGGAAATAGACCGAGAAGAATTCAGGCGGGCCGAATTGCAGCGCGAAGCGGGCGACCAGCGGCGCGAGGAAGGTGATCATCACCACCGCAACGAAGGCGCCGATGAACGAGGAGGTGAAGGCGCCGGTCAGCGCTTCGCCGGCCCTGCCCTGCTGCGCCATCGGATAACCGTCGAAAGTGGTCGCCACCGACCATGGCTCGCCTGGAATATTGAACAGTATCGAGGTGATCGCGCCGCCGAACAGCGCGCCCCAGTAGATGCAGGAAAGCATGATGATGGCCGAGGTCGGCGGCATGGAAAAGGTGAGCGGCAGCAGAATCGCAATGCCGTTGGCGCCGCCCAGACCCGGCAGCACGCCGATGATCACGCCCAGCACGATGCCGATCATCATCAAGAGCAGGTTGAACGGCGTCAGCACCACCGAGAAGCCGTGAAATAATGCGTTGATTTCTTCCAACCGCGTCCCCTTTACCGCATCGATTTCGTGGTGACCGCGTTCAGTAGCCGAGAAAATCGAGCGGGTTGAACATGCCCTTGTACAACGGCACCTTGAACCAGATCTCGAACATCACGAAGAAGCTGACGCTGGCCGCGAGCCCGAGGGCCGCACCCTTGAACCACGAGTACCTGCCGAGCCACGCCATGAACACCGCGATGTAAACCGCCGAGGCAACGTAGATGCCGATCAGCTGGATGCCGAGCACGTAAAGCGCTGCGGGCACGAGCACCGACAGCATCAGCTTCAGTTGCCCCCGCTCGACGAAAGTATGATTGCTCCCGGCCGCCTTGCCGAACTGCGCCTGCAGCAGCGTGACGATGCTCGAAATGCAGATAATGAGGCCGATATAAAACGGGAAATAGCCGGATTGCGGGCCTTCTTCGGCCCAGCTCGCGCCAAGCCGGTAACTGTCGAACGCCACCACGCCGCCAAACAATAAAAAGAGCAATGCCACCACGATTTCCATCGTGCGGGTGGTTACGGCCGGACGCCCGGCGTCTGAGGGGTCTTGGTTATCTGCCATGACTAAGAGCGCCTAACATAATGAAACGCGCGATGCGCTGGCACGATTTTGGCTCAGGACGCGAAGCAAGACATGCAGCTTAGTCATTCTAAGCCAGTGGCTTGCGACAATGGCGTCGGGACACGTTAGCCGCAGGCCCGTTTGCGGGAACGACGCCGGCGCCCCCGAATACCGATAGTGATCGACGCCCTGGCCCCCGTCTCCGCCCCAACGGCAACGTCCTTTCGCCGAAGAGCCGGGGGCACAGGCCAAAACTCGCGCCAGCCCCAACTTTATGGTTCGACACCCGATTCCTCCGAATAGGGGTTGCAGCCAGAATCGGCGCTGACTTCGTTGCTCGACTGGTCGATATTCTGGACATTGCCTGCATCGAGCGCCTCGCCATCACCAATTCTGGCAGCAACGCACACGTGTTTCACTATGTTAGGCGCTCTAACGGTGGAAAGAATCTGAAATTCGTCTCAGCAGCAGCGCGCCGCCGCAACGGACAGGCAGGGCCTTGCAGCCCCGCCTGCCTGCCGTTTGCTTGCTCAGGGTTTTTTGGCCAGGAAGCCGGCCTCTTTCATCAGACCGCGATGAAGCACTTCGTTTGCCCCGACCCACTTCACATAGTCCTGCCCGACCATGAAAGTCTGGTTGAAAGCGCCGTCTTCCATGAACTTCTTCCACTCCGGCGTTTCGCGCACTTTCTTGAACAGGTTGATGTAAAAGTCGACTTGTTCCTTGGTTGCTCCCGGCACCGTGAAGATGCCGCGCAGCATCACATAATCCATCGGCACGCCCGATTCCTTGCAGGTCGGGATGTCGTTCCACGACATGGTTTCGGTGACCTTGTTCTTGTACGGCATGCGCGTGTCGTCGAATACGCACAGCGCCCTGAGCTTGCCGGCGCGCCACTGCGCGACCGCCTCGATCGGGTTGTTCACCGATGAATCGACGTGCTTGCCCACCAGTTGCACCGCGACGGCGCCACCGCCCGCGAACGGCAGGTAGTTGAATTTCACGCCCAACGCTTTTTCAATCGCGACCGTGATGATCTGGTCTTCCTGCTTGGAGCCGGTGCCCCCCATCTTGAACTTGTTGGGTCCTGCCGCCTTGACCGCCGCGAGATAATCCTTGGCGTTCTTGTACGGCGTTTCGGCATTCACCCACAGCACGAACTGGTCGAGCGCCAGCATCGCGACCGGCGTCAGGTCTTTCCAGTTGAACGGCACGCCGGTGGCAAGAGGCGTGGTGAACAGGTTGGAAAGCGTGATGATGATCTTATGGGGCTCGCCTTTGGAATCTTTCACGGCGAGGAATCCTTCCGCCCCGGCGCCGGCCGATCGGTTGACCGGGATCAGCGATTCCTTCATCAGGTTATGTTTCGCCACAATGCCCTGAGTCAGGCGCGCCATCTGGTCGGCGCCGCCGCCGGTGCCGGCGGGAATCACGAACTCGACCGATTTGGTCGGTTCCCAGGCTGCCGCAAACACGACTGGCGCCGCAGCCGCAAAAGCTCCGGCGATCAGCGCGCGCCGTAACATCATTGCTGAATGGTTAACCATATCACCCTCCTAAGGTGGTTGTGATGCACTAACACACTAACACACTAACACGCTTGCCCGCTGTCGGCGGTTTCTTGTTGCCGGATTCCGCATCATCATCTGAAAGCCGGCCAAATGAATTGACCGCAATCAATTTTTGCGAAAACTCGGATGCCTGGCACGCCTTCCCGGCTACTTTACCGGCGAAACACCACGCAACGCACGCCGACCCGGCCCGACCAGGCTCGCGGCAAGCCGGCAAGTTATCGCTTCTTCTTGCCCCCAGGCTTGGTTGCGGCTACGGCGCGGGCCGCGGCAAAACCGCCGGGCCGTGTTCGCGGCGTGTCACGTGGATCGAGATCGGCTTCGAGAGCCGCGAATCCGCGCGCGCGCGGCTTGGTCGTCGCTTTGGAAGCGGCGCCTTTATCGCGTGCCTTACCGCCGGCCCTGGTTGCCTCTACCGCCCGGATCGCAGCGGTTCCTCCAGGCCGTGTTCGCTGCGTATCGGGGGGATCGAGATCTGCTTCAAGTTTAAGCTTTCGCTTTCTCATAACGTCTCCGTACTTTACTTCGCGTAAGGCAATACCCAGATCAGCATCCCGAGTACGTAGCATACGCCGGATGCCACCAGCGTGAACGCCACGCTCCATTTCAGGAACTCG
>Ga0080064_1005785_pt1 | contig 14062 bp, 17 predicted proteins | sample Subgrocontami54m_FD_69260 | JGI IMG/M metagenome (GOLD analysis project Ga0080064, IMG submission 69260) | Subsurface groundwater microbial communities from S. Glens Falls, New York, USA - GMW46 contaminated, 5.4 m (SPADES assembly) (version 2) ...
TGTTCGGCGGCATATTCCTCGGCGGAAATGCTGGGCGGGCGCGTGCTCGGACCCGCACACGCCGTCAAGAAGGTGACACCAACCGCCAAGAGGAATACGCGACGCGACATCCACGCGACCCCCAACCCTGGGGCAGCATGCGTCATTCAAAGTTGCAGATCAAGCAAGTGCGCGCGCGGGTTGCTCGCTTCTGGCGGCGCTTTTACGCCTGCCGGTCCACCATCGCCTTCTTGATTTCGGCAATAGCCTTGGCCGGGTTGAGGTTCTTCGGGCAGACCTTGGCGCAATTCATGATGGTGTGGCAGCGATAGAGCCGGAAGGGGTCTTCCAGGTCATCGAGCCGCTCGCCGGTTCTCTCATCCCGGCTGTCGGCGATCCAGCGTTGAGATTGAAGCAACGCGGCGGGGCCGAGGAAGCGCTCGCTATTCCACCAATAGCTCGGGCAGGCGGTTGAGCAGCAGGCGCAGAGGATGCACTCGTAGAGGCCGTCGAGCTTGGCGCGGTCGCCGTGGCTTTGCCGCCATTCCTTCTGCGGTGTCGGCGATACCGTCTGCAGCCACGGCTGAGTGGCGGCGTGCTGGGCGTAGAAGTTGGTCAAGTCCGGAACAAGATCCTTCACCACCGGCATGTGCGGTAGCGGATAAATCTTTATGTCGCCGCCGACGTCGTCCATCGCCTTGGTGCAGGCAAGCGTATTGGCGCCGTCGATATTCATGGAGCAGGAGCCGCAGATGCCCTCGCGGCAGGAGCGGCGGAAAGTCAGGGTGGGATCAACGTTGTTCTTGATCCAGATCAGCGCATCAAGAACCATCGGCCCGCAATCGTCGCGGTTGACGTAATAAGTATCGAGTTGCGGGTTACCCTCGCCTTCTGGATCCCAGCGATAGATGCGATAGCGCGTCATCTTGCGCGCACCGGCGGGCCGCGGCCAGCTTTTGCCTTCGACGACCTTGGAATTTTTCGGCAGTGTGAATTGGGCCATCAGTAAACCCGTTCCTTGGGAGGAATATAGGAGACGTCGTTGGTCAGTGTGTAAGTATGCACCGGCCGGTCGTCGATGGTGACCTTACCCTTCTCATCCATCCAGGTCAGCGAATGCTTCATCCAGTTCTTGTCGTCGCGTTGCGGATAATCTTCCCGCGCATGCGCGCCGCGGCTTTCCGTGCGGTTCAGCGCGGCGTCCATGGTGACCACAGCCTGCGCCATCAGGTTGTCGAGCTCGAGCGTTTCGATCAGGTCTGAATTCCAGATCAGCGAGCGGTCGGTGACGCGGATGTCCGGCATTCCGGCATGGGCCTCGTGAATGAGTTTGTGGCCTTCTTCCAGCACGTCGCCGGCGCGGAACACCGCGCAATTATTCTGCATCACCTTCTGCATCTTCATGCGTAGTTGCGCTGTCGGCGTGCCGCCGGAGGCGTGGCGGAATTTGTCGAGCCGGCCGAGCGCAAGATCGGCGGAATCCTTCGGCAAGTCAGGCTGTAACTCGTTTGGCTGCATCAACTCGGCGCAACGATGCGCCGCCGCGCGGCCGAAGACTACGAGGTCGATCAGCGAATTCGAGCCGAGGCGATTGGCGCCATGCACGGAGACGCAGGCGGCTTCGCCCAAAGCCATCAGGCCGGGCACCACGGTATCGGCGTTGCCGTCTTTCTTGGTCAGTGCCTCGCCATGAAAATTCGTGGCTATCCCGCCCATGTTGTAATGCACGGTCGGAATTACCGGAATCGGCTCCTTGGTGACATCGACGCCGGCGAAGATGCGCGCGGATTCGGAAATGCCCGGCAGCCGTTCGTGCAGGATGGCGGGATCGAGATGGTCGAGGTGAAGATAGATGTGGTCCTTGTTCTTGCCGACGCCGCGGCCCTCGCGGATTTCGATGGTCATGGCGCGCGAAACCACGTCGCGTGAGGCGAGATCCTTGGCGGATGGCGCGTAGCGCTCCATGAAGCGCTCGCCCTCGCTATTAGTGAGATAAGCGCCTTCGCCGCGGGCGCCTTCGGTGATCAGGCAGCCCGCGCCGTAAATGCCGGTGGGATGGAATTGCACGAATTCCATGTCTTGGAGCGGCAAGCCTGCGCGCAGCACCATGGCATTGCCGTCGCCGGTGCAGATATGCGCCGAGGTGCAGGAGAAATAGGCGCGACCATAACCGCCGGTGGCCAGGATGGTCATGTTGGCGCGGAAGCGGTGGATCGAGCCGTCTTCCATATTCAGCGCCACGACGCCGCGGCAGCGGCCATCCTCCATGATGAGGTCGATGGCGAAATATTCGATGAAGAATTGCGCGGAATGGCGCAGCGCCTGGCCATACATGGTGTGCAGCATGGCATGGCCGGTGCGGTCGGCCGCCGCGCAGGTGCGTTGCGCCGTGCCCTTGCCGAAATGGGTGGTCATGCCGCCGAACGGGCGCTGGTAAATCCGGCCGTCGTCTTCCCGGCGCGAGAAGGGCAGGCCCCAATGCTCGAGTTCATACACGGCCTCGGGCGCATTGCGGCACATGTATTCGATCGCGTCCTGGTCGCCGAGCCAGTCGGCGCCCTTCACGGTGTCGTACATGTGCCAGCGCCAGTCGTCCTCGCCCATGTTGCCGAGCGCGGCTGCGATGCCGCCCTGCGCCGCCACCGTATGCGAGCGCGTGGGAAATACCTTGGTGATGCAGGCGGTCTTCAATCCTGCTTCGCCGCAGCCGACGACCGCGCGCAATCCCGATCCGCCCGCGCCCACGACCAGCACGTCATAGCTGTGATCTTCGATCAGATAGGCGCGGCCGTTTACCGCCGCGGCGCCAGTCGGCGCTCCGTTGCTCGCCATGCTTAGACTCCGAACGACAATTTGAGGATGGCGTAGATCGCGGTCAGCGCCACGGCGACGGTGAAGAAAGTGTTGGCCAGCAGGCAGACGAGCTTGGGAATGTCGTCATGCACATAATCTTCGATGATGACCTGCATTCCAATCCGCATATGCGTGGTGACCGAGATGATGAACAGCAGCAGCACGATGGCGACGAAAGGAGAACCCAGCACTTGCACCACCGCGGCATGATTGCGCCCGAGCAGCGAGGCCACGATCACCACGAAGCCGATGACAAGCGGCACGTTGGCGACGGCGGTCAGACGCTGGCGCCAGAAATGACCGGTGCCGGAATGCGCCGCGCCCAGGCCGCGCACGCGCGCGAGCGGCGTGCGGATGCTAGAACCTTCCGGCTTCATCGCGATCCTCCCACCACCAGCAGGCCGATCGCCCAGAGCAGGATGGTCAATCCGACCGATCCCACGAGTGTCGCGCGCGCCAGCCATTCGCGCTCATGCGGGCCGAAGCCATGACCGGTATCCCAGATCAGGTGGCGGATGCCGCCAAGCATGTGATGGATCAGCGCCCAGGTGTAGCCGAAGAGGACAAGGCGGCCGAAGAAGGAACCGAAGAAGCCCTCCACGCTGGCATAGGCATTCGGGCTAGAAGAGGCTGCGAGCAGCCACCAGGTCACGAGCAAGGTTCCAAAATATAGCCCCATGCCGGTGATGCGGTGGACGATTGACATCGTCATCGTCAGCGTTGGCCGGTAGATTTGCAGATGCGGCGATAGCGGTCTGGGGCGGGGCATTTCGACCTCGGTTCGTGACCCAATCCATAAGCAGTCAAGGGCTTGGGCGCAATGGCATTTCCGCATGGCACCAACAGCAAACATGCGCCGCATGTAACCGTTCCGAAAGCACGCCGAAATACCCAGAAGGCGGTCTCGCGCAGGCGGCATTCGCGCGGGGCAAAGGGTCAAATAGGCAGGCGGCGATGATGACCATAACCGAAAGCGTCGTTTCGCGGACGGCTTCCTTCCCCTACTCCGCAAGCGCGGCGCAGGCTATGGTCACCATGCCTTCGAGGATGCGATCCGGACGACGCATGGCCCTGGCCCAACCGCAACAGCCGAATGCCGACGACATGCGCCGCTCGGCGTTGATGTCGGCAGCGCAGGCGGGCGACCGCGCCGCCTATGAGACCCTGCTGCGCGATTGCGTGCCTTTCATCAGGAGCGTCGCGCGCCGGCAGGGCGTCGCGCCGGATTACGTCGATGACGTGGTGCAGGAGGTGCTGCTTACCATTCATCGCGCGCGGCAGACTTACGATCCGAAGCGGTCGTTCACCGCCTGGCTGCGCGTGATCGCCGAACGCCGCGCCATTGATCTGCTGCGGCAGACCGGACGCCACGGCGTGCGCGAGCTGCATGTGCCGCTTGCCTTCGAGAATTACGCCGACGATTCCGCCGATCCTGCGCGTGGCCTCAGTCACACAGACAATGCGGGAACGATCGATCAGGCGCTGGCGTCGTTGCCGGCGCGGCAGCGCGAGGCGGTGCAACATCTGGTCATTGAGGAGAAATCCTTGGCGGAAGCGTCGGTTCTCACCCGGCGCAGCAAGGGATCGCTGAAGGTGAATTTGCATCGCGCCCTGAAAGCTCTGCGCGGCGTCAAGGAGCGCGAAGGATAAAGCCATGAGCACATCCGAAAATTCCCGCGCGCCGCATGACCGCCTCATCCAAGGCCTCACCGCCGATCTCAAGCCGGTGGAGCGGCTGCAATCGCCGTTGCAGCGCGCGCTGATCTGGCTCGGTTTCGTTTTGGCGGCCGGTTTGATCTTGAGCCTGATCGCCGATCTGCCGCTGCTCGCGCGCCGCCTGATAGCCACGCCCGACATGTGGCTCGCCATGACCGGCTCTATTCTCACGGCGATTTTGGCGGCGGTTGCCGCCTTCAAGCTCAGCCTGCCGGACAGCCCGCGCGCATGGGCTTGGCTGCCGCTGCCTGCGGCCCTGGTCTGGATTGGGGCGAGCGGTCTCGGCTGCCTGCGCGACGTTGTATTGGCGGAAACCCATGTGGCTCCGCTCGACGAAACCATGGAATGTCTCGCCATCATCCTGACGCTTTCGGTGCCGCTTTCGGTGCTGATGTTCGCCATGTTGCGGCAAGCTTTTCCCTTGCTGCCGGGACTGACGGCGGCAGTCGCAGGTCTCGCTGTAGCAGCGGCCTCCGCCACGCTGCTCAATCTGTTCCATCCTTTCGATGCGGCGGCAGTCGATCTCCTGGTGCATGCTTTTGCCGTGGCGCTGGTTATTATTGTCGCGCGTATCGTGGGCGCACGGAGCTTTGCCACGACGAATATTTCACCGCGAGCGTAACCCGGCCGGGGACGGGATCGAATCCCTGACGATGGGCCATTCATCGCTCATCGTGTTGATCTCCCTGGAGGGTTAAACAATGACAATTCAATTCCGTTTGATGCTGTCGGCGGCGGCCATGTGCTTCGGTCTTGCGCTCGCTCCCGCCGCTTTTGCGCAGATGGCCCCGGCCAAGCCGGCTGACACCACGGCGAAGCCCGCCAATACCATGGCCAAACCCGCTGACCAGTCTGATGCCATGAAGAAATCAGACACCATGGCAAAGCCGGGTGACAAGACCGACGCCATGAAGAAAGGCGACGACAAGAAGAAGGATACGATGGCGAAGACTGACGCCATGAAGAAAGACGACGGCAAGAAGAAAGACACCATGGCCAAGCCGGCCGCCACGTCGGGCGCCATGATCAAGGGCGACGACACCAAGATGCCGAAGTGAACTGATTAGGCCGTATCGGGCTCGCCGGACGGCGAGCCCGGTATTTCCGCGGCATCCAAACGGGACGCGGCTGCGTATATCTGCTAGAAGAATGCTTCAGGAGATGTCGATGACATCGGTCGGCATGAGCAGCACCGCTCCAGCGCCGCGCGCGGAGGCCATCCATCCCGCCTGGGTGCGCGTGACGCACTGGATCAACGCCATTGCGATCTTTGTGATGATCACATCGGGCTGGCGCATCTACAATGCCTCGCCGCTGTTTTCCTTCGAATTTCCCGAGGGCATCACCATCGGCGGCTGGCTCGCCGGCGCGCTGCAATGGCATTTCGCGGCCATGTGGCTGCTGGCGATCAACGGCATCGTCTATGTCACGCTCGGCATTGCCACCGGACGCTTCCGCCGCAAGCTCTTGCCGATCCGCCCCGCAGACGTCGTCGCCGACGTGAAAGCGGCACTCGCGGGCCGTCTCGCGCACGATGACCTCTCCGTCTACAACGCGGTGCAGCGGCTGCTCTATCTCGGCGTCATCCTCGCCGGCGTATTCGTCGTGCTGACGGGCCTGTCGATCTGGAAGCCGGTGCAGTTGCAGGAATTGACGGCGTTGTTCGGCGGCTATGATGCCGCACGCTACGTGCACTTTTTCGCCATGGCGGCGATCGTGGGCTTTCTCGTAATTCACATCATCATGGCGTTGCTGGTGCCGAAAAGCCTGCGCGCCATGATCGTTGGGAAGTGAGGAGCGATCCAATGCCACGCATCCGCAAAATCATTCCTGGCGTCGATAAGAATCTCCTGATCAAGGACGCGGCTAAACTGATGCCCGATCCGACGCGGCGGCTTTTCCTGCGCAGCGCGGCGAGTCTCGGCGCGCTCACCTTCCTCACCGGCTGCGACATCCTGGACGGCGCTTCGGCGGAAAACGTGCTGCGCAAGATTTCCGAGTTTAACGACGGCGCCCAGGCGCTGCTGTTCAACCCGAACAAGCTCGCGCCCACTTTTCCCGAAAGCGCGATCACGCGGCCGTTTCCGTTCAACGCTTATTATGGCGAAGACGACGCGCCGGAGGTCGATGGAGCGACCTACAAATTCATCGTTGGCGGCCTGGTGGACAACAAGAAGTCCTGGACGTTGGACGAACTCTACAAGCTGCCGCAGGAAAAGCAGATCACCCGTCACGTCTGCGTCGAGGGCTGGAGCGCGATCGGAAGCTGGACTGGCACGCCGCTGCGCGATTTCCTCAAGCGCGTGGGCGCCGACACCCGGGCGAAATATGTCTGGTTCCGCTGCGCCGAGGGCTATTCCAACACCATCGACATGCCGACCGCGCTGCATCCGCAGACGCAGATGACGTTCAAATTTGACAATGAAATTCTTCCGCGCGCTTACGGCTTTCCCATGAAAATCCGCATCCCCACCAAGCTCGGCTTCAAGAATCCGAAATACGTGATGGAAATGGCCGTCACCAACAAGGATCTCGGCGGCTATTGGGAAGACCAGGGCTACAACTGGTTCAGCGGGCTGTAATTTTAGACAGTCGTTCCGTCATGCCCGCGCTTGTCGCGGTCATCCCCGTCTTTCTTGTGATGCTAAGTCGTGGATGGCCGGAACAAGTCCGGCCATGACGGCGGATGCGGGCATAAAAAAATAAACTTATCCCCGCCCGCAAATCCGCCCTTATGTTGATCGCGTCCGGCGGCACGGGATCGGTGCCGCAGGATTAAGTGGAGCGCCGGGAGGCGCCGCCCCGAGCACCAACGGGGCGGAACGCCTCGCAAGCGTTCCGGCGGGCCGATCGCAAGGCCCGCCAAGGGGGTCTCGCAAACCCCCTGGCGCCTCCCGGCGCTCCATCCCCTTTCGAGGGGAGAAGGAAAAGGGACACGGCGTGGCCCGCGCCGCAAAGAACAGGGCCGGCGGAGCGTTGGCTAAGGCTGTTTGGAAAATGAAATCTGCTCTGATCGACTCTAAAGTGGCGCATCCTCACCCCGGCGCGACAGGATAGCGGCTTCTTCCAGATCAAGCTCGCGTTCCAGCCTCCGCCGCGCTTCGTCGGTGATGCCGCCCTCGCGCAGCAGCCGGTAGAGATATTCGCGCTCGGCACGGATGAGATCGAGTTTGAGATCCGCCACTGCAATTCGTAGATCGCCGTTAAGCTGACGGCGGCGATTGTTGTGACGCGAGCGCAATAACTCGGTCACCTCGGCTTGTGCCTTGGCGCCGGATTGAAGCTCGTCGAGCCGACGCAGACCGAGCTCAAGGGCGGCGTGCCGGGCGGCAAGCTCGGCTTCGCGCTCGCGCCGGCGCTCCTCCTCCGCGTCGCGCGCAAGTCCAAGCCAGCGGATGACCGAAGGCAACAATAGTCCTTGGCCTACCAGCGTGATGACAATGACGCCGAAAGTGACAAATAGAATGAGGTCGCGCGACGGAAACGGCTGCCCGTTCGTGAGCGCGAGGGGAATGGCCAATGCTGCGGCCAGCGATACCACGCCGCGCACGCCGACAAAGGCGAGCACAAAGGCTTGCTGCCACGGCGGCGCAGGATCGCGGCGGGCCAGTGACGGAATGAGCCAGCGCGGCAGATAGACCGCGGGAAATACCCAGATGAAACGCGCGGCAATAATGACGATGGTGGTGAGCGCGACCGCCGCCGCGATTTCCCGCAGAGAAAATGTCTCCATCCGTCCGAGTACGGTGCGCGCCTGCAAGCCCGTGACCAGAAAAACAAAACCTTCGATCAAATAAATAATCAGGTCCCAGAAAAAGATTCCCTGTAGCCGAGTCGCCGACGAAATCAACATCGGCCCTTTCCAGCTCACGTAAAGCCCGGCGGCAACCGTGGCTAAAACACCGGACCCCCCGAGATGCTGGGGTATCCAATAGGCGAGATAGGGCGTCATCAACGACAAGGTGATCTCGACGCGCGAGTCGCGCGCCCAGCGGCGGATGCGCAGGCTGAGCCAGCCCGCCACGATGCCCCAGGCAATTTCTCCCACGACGATGACGCCGAAAGTCGCCGCCGCCGGGCCGAGGGAAAAGACGCCGGTGCTGATGGCAACGACAGCGAAGCGGTAGAGGATCAAGGCCGTGGCGTCGTTGGCCAGGCCTTCGCCTTCGAGCACAAGCAGCAGCCGTCGCGGCAAGCCCAGCTTACGCGCCACCGCCAGCGGTGCGACCACGTCGGGCGGCGCCACGATGGCGCCGAGCAGGAAACCGATGGTCCAGTTGAATCCGAGCATCCAATGCACAGCGGCGGCGACGGCGCAGGTGGTGAAAACCACGCAACCGAAAGCCAGCAGCGCGATCGGTCGAAGATTGAAGCAGAATTCCCGCCAGCTCATGGCGACGCCGGCCGCGTAGATCAGCGGCGGCAGTAGCACCAGGAGCACAAGTTCCGGGGCAAGCTCGATTGGCGGCAGGCTAGGCACTAGAGCAAGCAAGATTCCCGCGATGACGAGAAGGATAGAAGGCGCGATGTTCAGCCGCCGCGCCAGAATGGCGACGATCACGAGTACCACCAGCAGCAGAAGCAAGGTTTCGACCGGCGCGGTCATTCGGGAGTCTCCCTCATCCGCGTATGTTGCCAGGATACTAGAGCGCGGTGGCTGCGATGTTCACCATGAGAGCGATCAGCGCCACGTTGAACAGGAAGGAAACGATGGCATGCGCAGTCACCGTTCTCCGGATTCTGCGAGACGTCACGGCCACGTCTGAAACTTGGAAGGTCATGCCGATCACGAATGAGAAATAGACAAAGTCCCAGTAGTCCGGCTTCTCATGCCCGGGAAAATTAAGACCAGCCGCCGGCCGGCCCTCGGTATAGAATTCATAAGCATAGTGTACGGCGAAAATGGATTGGATCAGCGCCCAGGACAGAAAAATCGTTACAACCGCCAACATGAGCTGCAACGGATCGGAATTGCTCTTGCCCTTCGGGCCGCCGAGCAATGCAAGGATTGCGCCGATGCTGGCCATTGCTGCCGCGACCGTCAGCACGAGGATCACGCCGCGGCCTTCGTCTTCCTTCACGGCATGTTGCATGATGTGACTGACCCGCGCACGGGCGAGCGTTGCATGGACAAACGTCAAATAGAACATGATGCCGATGTCCCAGCCGATCAGGACTCTTGTGGCGATGCGCCATTCAGGAGGTAACGCGGCGGCAATCGCGATGCCAAGCAAGACTGAAAAGATGAGCTTTGGCCGTGCCTGAAAGATCCGAATGATTTTCGGCAAGCGGGAGGATTTCTTTTTTTCAGCCTTCATCGTCACGCCTGCCGGTTGGCGACAAAATGCGCTGCCGCCCGCAACACCGCGGCCTTGTCGCCAAATTCAGTCAATGCGGACTCCGCCGTGTCCACCAGCACGGCGAGCCGTTGCCGCGCGCCTTCCGCGCCGAGAACGGCGACCAGCGTCGCCTTGCCAGCCGCGGCATCCTTGCGCGTTGCCTTGCCGACTTTTTTGGCGTCGCCTTCGGCGTCTAAAAGGTCATCGGCGATCTGGAAAGCTTGCCCCAGTGCATAGCCGTAAAAATCCAGCGCCGCCTGCGCGCCCGGCGGAGCACAGCCGAGAACGCCGCCCATGCGGCAGGCGGCCCGCAGCAACGCGCCGGTTTTCATGGCCTCAAGCGCAATGACGTCATCCTCCCCCACGCTGCCCGGCGGCAATTTTCCGAAACGGCCTTCGGCGGCGAGATCGAGAATCTGCCCGCCTGCCATGCCGCCGATGCCGGCCGCGCGCGCCAATTCCGTCACAAGCGCGATCCGCACAGCGGGATCGGCATGGGTTTCCGGCCGCGCCAGCAGATCGAACCCGAAGGTGAGCAGAGCGTCCCCGGCCAAGACCGCGGTGGCTTCGCCGAAAGCTTTATGTGTGCTCGCCCGCCCGCGCCGCAGCGCATCGTTGTCCATGGAGGGTAAATCGTCGTGCACTAACGAGTAGGCATGCACGCATTCCACCGCTGCAGCAGCCATCAGGGCTTGCTTGTCCGCCACGCCGAACAGGTGCGCGGTCTCGACCACGAAGAACGGCCGCAACCGTTTGCCGCCCGAGAGGCAGGCATAGCGCATCGCTTCGAGCAGCCGGAGAGGGCGCCGCACCTCGCCTTCCTGCGCCTCACGCGTGAGCAATTGATCGAGCAGCTTCTCGATCCCGGCGGCGACGGCGGCAAGCCGGGTTTCAAAAGCCTTGCGCGCACGCGGTTTGACGGGGGCAGACGGCGGCATGTTATGGGAATGCCCGAGGCCCGGCTTCCCCGTCAAGGTTGCGGCATCCATAGGCCCGGCCTGAACAGAATAGGGTAATCTGGAAATTCATGGGATTGCTGCGGCAAGGCTTTAAGCTGTATCGCCGTTCGCGCGTGTTGCGCAGAGTGGTTTCATTCGTCGTTGCGGTCCTGGCGGCGCCTTACCTGCTTGTTCTGCTCTACAGCGTGGTCAACCCCGTTTCGACCTTGATGGTCTGGCGCTGGCTCACTGGGCAGCACGTCGAGAGGATTTACGTTCCACTGGGACGCATCTCGCCGTATTTGCCGCTGACCGTGATCGCGGCCGAAGACAACCGCTTTTGCAGCCATGCCGGTGTCGATTTCCAGGAGCTGCGCGAAATCGTCCAGGATGCGGACGACTTCGATAGTCTGCGCGGCGGCTCCAGCATTACCCAGCAGACGGTGAAAAACCTCTTCCTCTGGCCCGGGCGCAGCTACGTGCGCAAAGTGCTGGAATTCCCGCTGGCGCTATGGATGGATCTGGTGCTGCCGAAGCGGCGCGTGCTGGAAATTTATCTCAATATCGCCGAGTGGGGTTCGAATGGCCAATTCGGCGTCGAAGCTGCCGCGCGGCAAGCTTTTCGCAAATCGGCCAACCAACTCTCCGCTGGCGAAGCTGCCATACTCGCCGCCATGCTGCCCGATCCCATTCACCGCAATCCGGGCGGCCCGGGCGTGCGCCGGCTTGCCGGCATCTATGCGGTACGCGCGGCGCGTGCGCCGGAAATGGGCGACTGCCTGAGGCTGCGCACCCCCTAGTTTTCGCGGGGCCCATCCTCTATAAGCGCCCTTCTTGACCCCATTCCTGACGCCCGGCGCTTGCGCGCGGCGTCCGTTGCAGGAGACTTCCCGTGGCCGTTCCAAAAAGAAAAACATCGCCCTCCAGACGCGGAATGCGCCGCTCCGCCGACGCCCTGAAAAAGCCCGCCTATATCGAGGACAAGGATTCCGGCGAATTGCGGCGTCCGCATCACATCGATCTGAAGACCGGCATGTACAAAGGCCGCCAGGTCCTCAAGCCAAAGAAGGCCGAGGCGTAACAGCGGATATCATCAGCCCGGCGGAGGAGAAGACTGCGCCATGTTTCTGATCGGGTTCCCGCTGCTGATCATCCCATTCGCGATCTACAACATATTCGCGTTTCTCTTCGGCGTGACCGACTGGACCGGGCCGGTCGTATCGGTTCACATCGTTTCCGGTGCGCAGTGGTCCATTAGTTGGAGCGACTTGCTGATCGGTTTCGGCATCTTCGTGCTGTTCGCCGAGATGTTGAAGGCGACGCGCATCGGCATGCGAAGCATCATCGATCACATGCTGTCGATGGTAATCTTTGTCGCGATGCTGCTCGAATTTCTTTTGGTGCAGCGGGCCGCGACGTCGCCCTTTTTCCTGCTGATGCTGATTGCCTTTGTCGACGTGCTCGGCGGCTTCACCATCACCATCCGCACCGCGGAGCGCGATATCAACCTCGCGGCGGCCGACAAGATTGTTTCTTCCTAGGATAGGCGGGCGCTAAGCGGCAGCGCTCACGTCAGGCGCGAGATATTCCGCGGCGCTCTGGTGGCCAAAGCCATGCGGTAGGCATGCACAGCCTCGCCCGGCTCGGCGCGGCGCAGGTCCCGCATCTGCGGCAGCCGCAGCGCGGCGGCAATCAACTGGGTGAGAAAAGTCGCGGCAGGGCGCGCGGTCAACCGCGGCAGCCGGGACAAAACGGGCAGGCCTTTGGTGGCTTTCGTATCGTCCGGACGCATGTTTATCGCGCTCCTGTATCATTTCGGGACATTGCAGCCCCGTTGAACAGGAAGTCGCAATTGCCATGCCATCCGGCAAGGCGCTTAGCCTTTGTCTTTGTCCCCGAGACGATCGAGACGCTTCTGCATCTCGTCGAGTTGGCGCTTGAGATCGTCGATCTCGCCGCTGCCGCGCGGTCCGGGTTTTTCGCCTTCGCCTTCCTGAGTCTCCTTGCGCGGGAAGGGCGCGAACATAGTGAAGGCGCGCTCGAACATTTCCATGTTTCGCCGCGCCTGTTCCTCCAATGTGCCGAACCCGCTCACGCCGAAAGCCTGTGCCATCTGTTCGCGCATCTTCGTCTGCTCGCGCGTGAGCGAGCTTATGGACATCTCGAGAAAGCGCGGCACCAAGGTCTGCATGCTGTCGCCGTAGAAGCGGATGAGCTGCCGCAGGAAGGCGATCGGAAGAAGGCTTTGCCCTTCCTTGTTTTCCTGCTCGAAAATGATCTGGGCCAGCACCGACCGGGTGATGTCCTCGCCGGTCTTGGCGTCATAGACGACGAAGTCCTCGCCGTCCTTGACCATGATGGCAAGGTCTTCGAGGGTGACATAGGTGCTCGTGCCGGTGTTGTAGAGCCGCCGGTTGGCGTACTTCTTGATGGTAATAGGCTCTTCGGATTTTGCCATTCGGAGATGTGGTCCCGGCCTTGTTGCTGCCTGGAGAATAACCATTTTCCTTCGGGGCGGGCCACCGTTTTGTCACGATGCCGTCGGAACTGCCGGCTAAGCGGGCCGCAGCCTCCGCACCGGGCATTTATCTTGCATAGAAGGCCCTTGAAACAGGAGTTTTTCCGATGAGAGACGACATCGTCATCGTCAGTGCCGCCCGGACGCCGGTGGGTGCCTTCAATGGGGCGCTTTCCAGTCTGCCCGCCCACGAGCTCGGCAAGCTGGCGATCAAGGCCGCTCTCGAGCGCGCGGGTGTCGCGGGGGAGCAGGTATCCGAAGTCATCATGGGGCAGATCCTCACGGCCGGGCAGGGGCAGAATCCGGCGCGCCAGGCCTCGGTCGCAGCCGGCGTTCCGGTTCAGACTCCGGCCTGGGGGGTCAATCAGCTTTGCGGCTCGGGGCTCCGCGCGGTCGCGCTTGGCTACCAGGCCATCCTCAATGGCGACTCCGACATTGTAGTTGCGGGCGGCCAGGAATCCATGAGCCAAGCTCCGCACTGCCAGCATCTTCGCAACGGCATGAAGATGGGCAATTTCGAGATGATCGACACCATGATCAAGGACGGGCTGTGGGACGCCTTCAACGGCTATCACATGGGCAACACGGCCGAGAACGTCGCCAAGCAATGGCAGATCACGCGCCAGCAACAGGACGAGTTCGCCGTCAAATCGCAGAACAAGGCGGAGGCGGCGCAGAAGGCCGGAAGGTTCAAAGACGAGATCGTTCCGGTCACGGTG
>Ga0080064_1005786_pt1 | contig 14061 bp, 10 predicted proteins | sample Subgrocontami54m_FD_69260 | JGI IMG/M metagenome (GOLD analysis project Ga0080064, IMG submission 69260) | Subsurface groundwater microbial communities from S. Glens Falls, New York, USA - GMW46 contaminated, 5.4 m (SPADES assembly) (version 2) ...
CAGTGTGACGTTGACGCTGACGCCGGCGGCAATGAGTTCTTCGATGGCCGGAATGCCCGCCGGCGTCGCCGGAACTTTGATCATCACGTTGGGCCGTCCCACCGCCGCGCGCAGCCGTTTCGCTTCGCTGATCGTGCGCTCGGTGTCATGGGCCAAATGGGGTGAAACTTCGAGGCTGACATAGCCGTCGGCGCCGTCGCTTTCGTCGTAGACCGGGCGCAGCACGTCGGCGGCCATTTGAATGTCCTCGACGGCCAGCGGCTCATAGAGTTTTTCCACGTCGGCCTGCGGGTCTTGGGCGAGCAACGCGCCGAGCGCCTCGTCATAGTCCGTGCTGCCGGCGATGGCCTTCTCGAAAATCGTCGGGTTGCTGGTCACCCCGCGGATGCCGTCCTCTTCGACCAGGCGCTTGAGCTCGCCGCGGCGAACGAGGTCGCGCCGAATATAGTCGAGCCAGACGGACTGTCCCTGTTTCAGTAGCTCCTTTAGAGGGTTCATGTTCGGTTGTCCTTACTTTGCCTTCCCGTAGTGTTTTTCCAGCGCTTTGATTTTATCCAGACGGCGGCGGTGGCGTTCTTCGCCGGTGAATTTCGCGCCCAAGAAATTGTCCACCAGCTCCCGCGCCAACTCGATGCCGATAACCCGGGCGCCGAGCACTAGGACATTCATATCATCGTGCTCCACGCCCTGGCGCGCCGAGTAAGTATCGTGACACACCGCGGCGCGTATGCCCGGAATCTTGTTCGCCGAAACCGACGCGCCCACGCCGCTGCCGCAAATCAGCAGACCGCGCTCGGCGCGGCCGTCGAGAAGAACTTTACTCACCGCTTCGGCATAGTCGGGATAATCGACGGGATCATCGCTGTCGGTTCCGACGTCGATGACCTCATGTCCCCGCTGGCGCAGATCGGCGACCAGTATCTGTTTGAGGTCGAATCCCGCATGATCGGCGCCGACGGCGATGCGCACCCGCTACCTCCGCCGCGCCAACTGTTCTTTTGCCGCCGCCACGATCCGCTCCGCGGTGAAGCCGAATTTTTTCTGGAGCTGCTGAAAGGGCGCCGACCCGCCGAAGCCTTTCATGCCGATGACCGCGCCCTCGGCGCCGACATACTGCGCCCAGCCCAGAGTCGAACCCTGCTCGACGGCGACGCGCGCGCTCACGGCGGGGGGCAAAACTTGCTCGCGGTAGACCCGCTCTTGAAGCTCATATAGTTCCCACGAGGGCATGCTGACGACGCGCGCGGCGATCCCTTCTTGCTTGAGCCGTTCGTAAGCGTCAACGCACAGGGAAACTTCACTGCCGGTGCCGATGAGGATGACCTGTGGTTTGCCGCCTTCGGCGTCGGCCAAGACATAAGCGCCCTTAGACAAGCCGGATGCCGGCGCATATTTCCGGCGATCCAACGTCGGCACCGCTTGGCGCGTCAAGGCGAGCGCCGCGGGTGCATGTTTTAGCTCCATGACCACGCGCCAGGCTTCGACCACCTCGTTGGCGTCTGCCGGGCGAATATTAATCAGTCCAGGGACAGCCCGCAGTGAGGCAAGTTGCTCCACCGGCTGGTGCGTCGGCCCGTCCTCGCCGACGCCGATGGAATCATGGGTGAAGACGTGAAGTGCGGGAATCTCCATCAGCGCCGCCAGACGGATCGCCGGGCGGGCGTAGTCGCTGAAAATCAGAAAGCCGGAGCCATAGGTGCGCACGCCGCAGAGCGTCATGCCGTTAACGATGGCGGCCATCGCGTGCTCGCGCACGCCGAAGTGGAAATTGCGCGCGGCGAAACTGCCGGCGGCGAAATCGCCCGTGCCGTCGAACGTCAAACGCGTCTTGGTCGACGGCGCCAGGTCCGCCGAGCCGCCCATGAGCCAGGGAACGTTTTTGGCGATGGCGTTGAGCACCTTGGCCGAGGAATCGCGTGTTGCCAGGCCTTTCGGATCGGCGGGAAAGCTCGGAATATCTTTGTCCCAGCCAGTAGGGAGATCACGTCGCTGCATCCTTTCGAGCTGATCCGCAAGGTCTGGATGATTGGCTTTGTAGCCGGCGAATTTCCCCGCCCACGCCTCACGCGCGGCGCGACCGCGCTTGCCGAGGAGCCCTTCGAAGTTTTCTTGCACCCCTTCAGGAACCAGAAACCTGGCGTCTTCGGGCCAGCCATAATTTTTCTTGGTGAGTTTGATTTCTTCTTCGCCGAGCGGCTCGCCGTGCGCCGCCGCCGTATCCTGTTTATTGGGCGCGCCGAAAGCGATGTGGCTGTCGACGATGATAAACGTCGGCCGATCCTCGCACTGCCGGAAATTCGTGAGCGCCCGGTCCAGAGCGTCTTGATCGTTGGCATCGGCCACATGGGTCACGTTCCACCCGTAGGCTTCGAACCGTTTGCCGACGTCCTCCGACAGCGCTAGATGGGTGCTACCTTCGATGGTAATCCGGTTGCTGTCGTAGATCCAGCAGAGATTGCTAAGTTTCAAATGGCCCGCCAACGACGCCGCTTCGCCGCTGATGCCTTCCATCATATCGCCGTCACCGCACAGAGCGTAAACGTCGAAATCGAAAATCTCGAAGCCCGGCCGGTTGAAGTAGGTTCCCATCCATTTCGACGCCACCGCCATGCCGACGCTGTTGGCTACGCCCTGGCCCAATGGGCCGGTGGTGGTCTCGACGCCGGCCGTCAATCCATATTCGGGATGACCCGGCGTTTTGCTATCGAGCTGGCGAAACTCTTTGATATCGTCGAGCGTCAGCGCCGGCTGATTGAGCACTTGGTTTTTGGCATCCAGCGCGCGCACGCCGGCGAGATATAGAGTGGAATAGAGCAGCATCGACGCGTGACCGATGGACAGCACGAAGCGGTCACGGTTCGGCCAGAGCGGATCGGCGGGATCGTAGTTAAGATGGCGCTGCCACAGGCCGTACATCACCGGCGCCATCGACATCGGCGTGCCCGGATGGCCGGAGTTGGCCTTCTGCACGGCGTCCATCGATAGGGTGCGAATAGTGTTGATACAGAGTTGATCGATCGATTGACTCATGGAGCCCATCTCCCCCCGAAATTCTCGCCGCCGTGCGACAGAATCCGAAAACCTTACTTTCCTTTGGCCAGAACGCGATCCAGATTGAAAGCCGCGCTGATCAAGCCCAAATGGGTAAAGGCCTGCGGAAAATTGCCGAGCGCCTCGCCGCAGTGGCCGATCTCCTCCGCATAAAGCCCCACATGATTAGCATAACCAAGCATTTTTTCGAACATCAAGCGCGCCTCGTCGACGCGGCCCGCGCGGGTCAACGCTTCCACCAACCAGAAGCTGCAAATGCTGAATGCCCCCTCCCGGCCGGGTAGACCATCCGGCGAATTTCCCTCCCGAATGTCGTAACGGTGTACCAGGCTATCGAGAGAAAGCCGCTCTTGAATGCGGTTAATCGTTCTCAACATTCGCGGATCGGTGGGGGAGAGGAAGAACACCAGCGGCATGAGCAGATTGCTCGCGTCCATGCGATCGGAACCGTAGGACTGGACGAACGCGTCGATTTTCTGGTCCCAGGCCCGGTCCATGATTTCGCGGTAGATCTCATCCCTGATTCTAAGCCAGCGTTGATGATCGGCCGGGAAACTTCGCTTAGCGGCCAACCTCAGACCGCGGTCGAGGGCCACCCAACACATGAGCTTGGAGTACACGAAATGGCGCGGTCCGCCGCGCACCTCCCAGATGCCCTCGTCGGGCTCGCGCCAATGATCGCAGACATAGTCGAGCAGCCGTTCCAAATTGCGCCACAGATCGTAAGAAATCGGCGCGCCATATTTATTGTACAAATAGACCGAATCCATCAGCTCGCCATAGATATCGAGTTGGGACTGGCGATAGGCGGCGTTGCCGATACGTACCGGTTTCGAGCCGCGATAGCCGTCGAGGTGACTCAGCTCGGATTCCGGAATTTCATGCTGCCCCTCGATGGTGTAAATCGGCTGCAGCGAGCCGTCGCGGCCGAGCTCACGACAACGCTGCTCCAGCCAGCCCATGAAACTCTCCGCTTCGTTATTGAAACCCAGGCGCATCAGGCCGTAGAGCGTAAAACTCGCGTCGCGTATCCAACAATAGCGGTAGTCCCAGTTGCGCAGCCCGCCGATTGCCTCCGGTAAACTGGTGGTCGGTGCCGCGACGATCGCGCCGGTGGGGGCATAAGTAAGAAGCTTCAACACCAGCGCCGATCGCTGCACCATCTCGCGCCAGCGCCCGGTATATCGGCACTGCGACAGCCAGCTCTTCCAGAAATCAACCGTATGATGAAATGCTGCACTGCCATCCTCTTCCGGAATGAGCAGACTGGCCTCGCTTCCCCGATCCGCCTGGCGCAAATAGAAAGTCGCCGAGTTGCCGCGCGTCAACGCAAAATCAGCCGTTACTCCCGTTTCTTGAAGGTCGAGGGGCAAAGGAGAAACCAAACCGACGGCGCACGAAGGACTGAGGAAGGCGACACCTTGAGGGTAGGGTTGAACGTTGTGTTTCTCACGCGCGTAATCGAATGCCGGAAAACACTCCAGGCGAAAGCGCATGTTCCCGGCCACCGTGCTTACGCGCCGGATGATCTGATGATAGTTTGACTGTTTGCCTTCGAGGCTGCGCGCCTCGATGGGCATGAAGTCGGTGACCTCGGCGATCCCCTCCTCGCTGAAGATACGGGTAATCAGCACATTGGTCTCGGGCAGGTAAAGCTGCTTGCGGCGCACCGGGGCCACGGCCGCGATCTTAAAATAGCCGCCTTTTTTGTCGTCCAGAAGCGCGGCGAAAACGCTCGGCGAGTCGAAATGCGGCAGGCAGCACCAATCGATGGAGCCGTCGATGCCGACCAACGCAACGGTGTGCAAGTCGCCAATGATGCCGTAATCTTCAATGCTTTTGTAGGACATGCCGACTTTACCTGGCGAGCGTAGTCTCCTGGCCAAGCAGACAACCAAGATAAATTTTACCCTATCATATTAACGATCCGCTGTTAGGGGCTAAAGATCAAAACTTGGAGAAACCACTGTACCCTTCTTCAACACCCGCGCGCGCCGGAAAGTTCCCGTGACGGGAGCATAGCGGTCTGTCGGGCAATGGGCTAAGACTCCGGCCGTGTTTCTCGCTGGTCGAGACCGAGGCGCCGCAAAAATTCGAGAGTTAGCTTCATGGCGGATGCGCAATCTGGGGGGAGTTGTGATTTCATGCGGCGCAGGTCGTCGACGGTATCGATATCAAACCAGGTAGGTAGAAGGTGAAATTCGATTTTCGACGCACTCAGTTTAGCCGTGGTTTGTGCCAGCACTCGATCATGGCTCCAGGTCATCCCGTCGAAGATCTGCGGCGTTGAGCGATTCATGCCGACAAGATAATAACCGCCGTCGCGGGTCGGTCCGAGAACGACGCGCTCGCCGGCGACTTCCAGTGCGGTGAAAGCCTCTGCTAAATTGCGCAGCGGCACAGGAGCCAAATCGCCGCCGATAAGAACCATGTTTCGATGCCCTTGGGCGCGCAGCCAGTCAAACACCCCGTTCATTCTCGCGCCGAGATCGTCGCCTTCTTGGGCGAACAGCCGAAACGGCGCGGACGCAAGCTCGGCCATCGAAGCACGCGCATCGTCGGGCGTGAAGGCGAGATAGAGATCAGCGGATTTAAGACCGCTGAGATGATTGAGTTGGTCCACCAGTAGAGCGCGGGACAGCTCCGCCGCTTCTTCAGGGGTGAGCACCGGCAGCAAGCGCGTTTTGACCTGGCCGGCCACCGGGGCCTTGGCCATCACCGCTAGGGCATTAGCGCGTGTCGGCATAGAATTTTCTTAAGCGCGCCGGTGAGACGCCGGCAAGGTAGAGAAGCTTTAGCGTCCACATCTTCAAAATCGTGCGCCAGACGCCGTCGGTTTCCCAGCGGCGCGCCGACGTCACCACTTTGCTCTTCAAGCAGGCGACCTTGCCCGCGCCCTTGAGCATGCGGCAAAAGGCGATGTCTTCCATTAAAGGCATGTCGGGAAAGCCGTCTAGCTCTGCGAAAATTTCCCGGCGCACGAACAACGCCTGGTCGCCCGTAGCGACTTTCGAAATTCGCGACCGTAAGTTTATCATGAAGCCGACGACCTTGAGAAGCCAGCGGTCGCTGTCCAACTCAACATCAAACCGGCCGCCAAGATAGCGCGGGTCGCTCAACGCCGATTCGATGTCGCGAAGAGCGGACGCCGGCAACCGTGTGTCGGCGTGAAGAAACAGCAGAACATCGCCGGTCGCATCCAGGGCGCCGCGATTCATCTGCCTGGCCCGGCCGGGGCCGGTCGTCAAAACCTTCGCACCGGCCTCCACACTGATCCTGCGCGTGCGATCGCTGCTGCCGCCGTCAACGACGATGATCTCATGAGGGTGTAGCGCGTTGAGCGCGGCGATCGTCGAGCCGATGGATTTCTCTTCGTTCAATACCGGTATGATGACTGAGATGCGCATCGCAGTTCTATGGCCCTGCCGGTGTCGTCATGGTTCGGACCCTACGCCGTTCAGCCGCCAATCGTAATCATGGGCCAGGCCGCCGCTGTAGTTCGACAGCGCGTCGGTCAGCTTGCCCTCGGCATAATTCTGCCAGTGCTCCATCAACCCTTCGGCCGCGCCGCCGAAGTCCTCTTGGAACCACACATAGATGCTCGATACTTGGAGTTTACCGTTTTTAATGGTCACACCGCGCGGATGATTGATGTATTCCCGCGCGCCCTTTTCCAGCAGCGCCTCGGTATTGTCAGCCGTGTAGGCGGTCGGCTGGAGATTCGGACAACCGAGGCTCGCGCAGTTTACGGCGTAATGGGCCCGGTTGTCCTTCCAGATCGGCCGCAGGATGCGATGCTCGATGTCATCCAGCGACAGTTTCTCTCCTTCTATGGCAAGTACCTTCGCGCCCCATGGTCCGCGGGTGAAAAGGCCCGGCGAAATATTAACGTCTCGAATCGACGCCAGCGGAAACCGCGATATGATGATGTCCGCTGTGAGCGCATTGTAGAGATTGATCCAGAACGCCTTCTGTTCGGCGCGGTTATAGTTGGAAATCGGCAGGTCCTGCAGCGCTCGCAGGTAGCCTTTCAGGCTCTTCACAGCCTCAGGCGTCACCGCCTGGTAGCGTACACGGTTAATTCCCGACGGATGGTTAGCGACCACAAACTCGCGCAAAAACCTGTCCCAAGCGCCATGGTCGATTTTCTGCGAATTGGAGGGATCGTGCTTCTGCCAGCGAGGCCAGAGTTCCGCCTTCGGCGCAGCTTGCGCCGCGTTAACTGAAAGCAGAATAACAAGAACTACCAGCGCTCGAACCGAGCTGCTTTGCATCAAGAACTCCTCACTCCTAACCCCTTACTCTTCACCGATTTATACTAGCGCCGCCACGCCAGCCATTTCTCGAAGACTCGTTTCACCATGGGCGTCAGCTTGGTGCGCATATAGGCGTCGCCGATCTTGCGCAGCACCTCCACCTGGGTCGGATACGAGTGAATGGTTGAAGACAAAACAGTCATGCTTTGTTTCGCGACCATCGCCAGCGTCAGTTCGCCGAGCATTTCACCGGCGTGGCGCGCGACAATCGTGCCGCCCAGGATTTTACCAGTTTTCTTATCATAGTGAACCCGAGCGAAGCCTTCAGCTTCGCCGTCCAGGATCGCACGATCCACGTGATCTAACGACTCCGTTATCGTCGCCACGTCGAATCCTGCGGCGCGCGCGTCTTTCTCGTAGTAACCGACGTGGGCAACCTCCGGGTCGGTGTAAGTGCACCAGGGGATCACCAGATCGATCACCTTGCGCCGCGCCATGAAGAGCGCATTGGCGATCACGATGCGCGCCATGGCGTCGGCGGCATGGGTAAATTTGTAACGCGAGCAGACGTCGCCAGCGGCGAAAATTTTGCCATTGGTCGTGCGCAGCCGGTCGTCCACCGTCACACCCTGGGCCGTGTACTCCACCCCTGCCGCTTCCAATCCCAAGTTTTCTAAATTCGGTTTGCGCCCGCCGCCGACTAAGATCTCATCGACACTGATGTCGTAGTGGTTTTCATGCGAATCCAGGGTCAGCCGTTTACCGCCGTCGGCCTTACTGATTTTCAACTCCTTGCCGCAGCACATGAGTTTTATACCGTCGCGTTCCATCAATGACCGGCGCACGATCTCGCTGGCATCGGGATCTTCGTTGGGCATAATGCCGTGCACGGCTTCGATCAGGTAGACCTCGCTGCCGAAACGAGCAAAAGACTGCGCCAGTTCGCAGCCGATGGGGCCGGCGCCGATGACCGCGATGCGGCGCGGTAATGCAGTCAAGGTAAAAACGGTCTCGTTGGTCAAGTAACCGGCCTCTTTCAAACCGGGCACCGGCAGATCCGCCGCTCGGGCCCCCGTGGCGATGACGGCGCGGTTGAACTCCAGACGTTTGTCACCCACCTCTACGGCGCTGGGTCCGACAAAACGACCGTTGCCGATATAAACATCGATGCCGAGTTTCTTAAAGCGTTGTGCGGAGTCGTGGGCGCTGATGCCGGCGCGCAGCCTGCGCATGCGCTCCATCGCGGCAGCGAAGGCGATTTTTGGCTGACAGTCGAGTCGGACGCCGAACTCTGAGCCGTTGCGCGCGTCGTATGCCGCCCGTGCCGCGCGAATCATGCCCTTGGATGGGACACAGCCGACGTTGAGACAATCGCCGCCCAAAAGATTACGCTCGATGAGCGCGACCCTGGCACCGAGCCCCGCGGCGCCAGCGGCGCTGACCAGACCCGCCGTGCCGCCGCCGATAACCACCAGGTTGTACTTGTCGGCGGGAGTGGGGTTAACCCAGCCCGAGGGATGGCAGTTCTCGATCAGTTGCTTGTCGTGCGCGTCATCGACGAGCATCATCTCGTCGAACGATGCCGGCTTGTGGTTGGGATCGAGGCGCGGTTTGCCGCTGACGGCGCTGCCGTCGTGGGCCAGCTCCGCATCCCGCAGCGCCTTGCGCGCGATGCGCGTTACGATGACTACCACGGCGACGGTCGCCAGCAGGCCAACATACTTCAAGATTTGCTGGTAGAAGTCCGTTGACCCGTCTGTTTGCCCCGCCAAAGCGTCCCGCGCCGCCGCCCCGATATAGACGTAAAGAAACGTCCCCGGCAGCATGCCGAAAAGATTCGCTAAGACATAGGAACCCGTCCGCACCGCCGTGAGTCCGAGAAGATAATTGAGCAGAGTGAACGGAAAGGCCGGACTGAGACGCGAAAGAAAAACCATTTTGAAACCCTGTTGACCGATGGCGCGGTCGAGGGAACGAAACTTCGGGTTGCCCTCCGCCCAGCGCGCCACCTTATCGCGGAGCAACGTCCGCGCCAGTAGGAATGCACACAGCGCGCCCAGATTGGCACCCGCCAAGACCACCAGGAAGCCTGTTTTCAACCCGAAGAGCGTGCCGGCGCCGATCGTGATAGCGCTTCCCGGTATCAACAGAACGGTTGTCAGGACGTAGGCCAGGGCCACCGCGATGGGTCCGAGACTGCCGAGACCCCGGATATAATTTTCAAAGCCCGCAAACCAATCCCGAAACGGCAGAAAAAATATCGCCGCGACGATGTCGATGATCAAGAAAGCGACAAACAGTTTCTTGGCCGTTCTCATGATTCTTTTACTGTTTCTATGCTAGCGCTACCCGAGACAACAACAGGTAAATTAAACCGGCGCTCACCGCCGAAAATGGAAGAGTCAAAACCCAGGCGAGCAATATCGTACGGATCACGCCCCAGCGGGCCTGGCCGCTGGCCGCGCCGATGCCGAACAGCGCGCCACAGGAAACATGTGTGGTCGAAACCGGCAAACCCCACTTCGAAGCAAAGATCACCAATCCACTGGTGACGAGATTCGCCAGAAATCCCTGATCCGCCTCGAGTGCGGTGATGCGCTTGCTCACCGTCTCCGCCACTTTTCGCGCGTTGAGTAAGCCGCCCAGAGCCATAACCACGGCCACGAAGCCGATGGACCAGCTAAGATTCAGCGTGCCGCCGGCCAAGCCAAGGGCGACGATTTTCGGCGTGTCGTTAAGGCCGTGGGCGAAACTCACCGCGCCGGCGCTGAAATAGTGGCCATAGTCGATCAACCTATGCACATCGAATCCGAACATCGTGCCGGCGAGTCGCTGCACGCATCGGCCCGGTTGGTCGACGATGATGCGAAGGCCGGTCGATGCATGGGAGAAAACATAGCCTTCAGGAGTAACGGCGGCGGGCACCACTTCGCTACCGACGCAGACGCAGGTTTGTTTGTCGACGCCGGCAAAACGCAGAGCCGCGCTCAAAAGCGGGTAGGCCGCCGCCGACAACGCCACTGCGAGGAGCGGACTGACGAGCAGCGGCAGAAAAAGACTTTGCCATACGGTTGCGCCGGTCAAATTGAATCCCACCGCCGCGACGCCCCCGCCGATCAGTGCTCCCGCTAAACTATGCGTCGTCGAGATCGGCATGCCGATCTTGGTTGCGGTGAAAACCGTCAGTGCCGCGCCCAGAATGACCGCCATGAGAAACGCCGGCGAGTGAACGAGAAACGACGGAACCAGACCATTTCCTTGGAACACTGCAATGAGATTTCCAGCGAGAAAAAAGGCCGCCAATGATCCCGCGAGAGTGGTCGCCGTAGCCCACCACAGAGCCTTGCGATAATCGCTGACACCGCCGCCGAACAGCGTTGCGACGCCCTTGAAGTTGTCATTGGCGCCGTTGGCATACGCGATAAGCAACATCGCGCCAACGATCAAGATGGCGAAATCGAACATCCTGCGCTCCTTCGCGTGAATTTAAGATACAAGCGCACCGCCGCAGCTGCTTCCTGCCCCCGCGGTGCAGGCATAGCAGTGGTTGCCGACGGCAATGGGCCGGCTCAGCACCTGCTCGATGGTTAGAGTGGAGATATTGAGCGCCTTGCCGTCGGCACCTAGAATCGGCAACCGAAGCATTTGATTGAAGTCGCAGTCGTGGATCGACCCTTGCCAGCCGACGCTGATGAGATTGCGGCACATGACTTGGTCCAGGGTGGCGGCGTTGAAGTTGGACTCCAGCAATTCCATGTACCGGTCGTACTCGCCGCGCAGTTTGAGGTGCATCGCGTGGCGCGTGATCGGCATGTTGGCGAGGCAATAGAGACGGTTGAACTCGATGCCGAATCGGTCGTGCAGAATGTGCTTGTAGTCCTGCTCCAGCTTTTCCTGCGGCGGCGGCAAGGTCGCACCGACGGGGTTGTAAACCAGATTTAAGACCAGACCGCTTTCCGGCCGGCCGTAGCCTAGTTGATTGAGAATCTTCAACGCGCGAATGCTCAAATCAAAAGTCCCCTTGCCTCGTTGCTGGTCGACCTTTTCTTCCGTGTAGCAAGGCAGCGAGCAAACCAGTTCCACCCGATGGCGCCGGAAAAACTCTGGCAAATAATCTTTGCCAGGTTCAAAGATCACCGTCAGGTTGCAACGATCCATCACGTGGCGCCCGAGGTTCATTGCCGATTCCACTAGATAATTGAAATCCGCGTGCAATTCCGGCGCGCCGCCGGTGATATCAAGAGTCGGAATCTTTGAATCACTGAGAAATCGTAAGACCGCTTCCACGGTGTCGCGGCTCATCATTTCTTTGCGCGTCGGGCCCGCTTCGACGTGACAGTGGATACAAGCCTGGTTGCAATACCGGCCGAGATTCACCTGCAAGACGTCGATCGCGCGCCTGTTCAGGCTGTTGCCGTTCAGATCCATCCTTTGGGCGAAGGGTTGCATGGATTTTCGATTTTGGATTTTAGATACTTACCTTGGAGAGGTTGAACAGAAAGACTCCAGGAACATTTATCCCGCCAAGCATGTCCTGAGCTTCGCCGAAGGGGCGCCAAGGCGCAAAGTGACGCTCCGTGTCATTTCGACCGAAGGGAGAAATCTTTCTTAGATCCCTCGCATTCGCTCGGGATGACGGGCCGAGGGCACGTCACTTCGCGTCTTTGCGTCTTTGCGGGAGACATGGTTTTTCCGATCTCTTCTTAGTTTCCGAATTTCAAATACCTTTGGTTAGATTTTCGATTGAACCCAGATCGTTGAATCGCTTCCCGATTTGCGATTCTCTATCCTCGATCTTCGATCCTCGATTTGTTTCCTACGGACAGCAATTCGAGTCCGGGCCGCACATGCTGCTAGATATTCGAGTCACTTTGTATTCCAATCCCTTGGTCTCGCGCGGATGGCGGCGCTGGTCGCGGGAGCAATCGAAGGCGCCGGCCTTCTCCGGCGCCACCTCTTCGCGCGGCGGGACTAAAATAAACTGGCCATCGTACGGCGGTTGGGAATAAAGTTTAAATGTCTTGTCGCACACGGCGATGCGCGCGCCGCGGGGCAACACGTGATTGTCGTCGTCCACCACTTGTTTCCACGGGCCGCGGTATATCACCGCCTGGTTGCGCTCGACGCAGGGGCCTTCCTTGCCCTTGTAAACCGTCACCGTTACGGCGCGAAACTCGATACCCTCGACGGTTTGATAGGCTTCCGAGCGCAGCTCTTCGATTTGAATACCGTGAAACTTGGCTTCTTCGAAAGCGCGCAAAAACTCTTCTTCTTGGAAAGCGCCGGACACACAGGCGCTCCACAGATCGGGATCTTTTGCCAGATGTTCCGGCACCGGCTCGTCGCTGACGATATCGGAGATGGCGACCCGGCCGCCGCGCTTTAACACGCGGTACATCTCGGCGAATAGCACTTTTTTGTCTTCGGGCCGGACCAAGCTCAGCACACAGTTGGAAACGATGACGTCGATCGATTCATCCGCGATTAAAGGCTGTTCATGTTGGATGGTATTCTGGAACGCTTCGAAGCCCGTCAAGTCCGCCACCGAACGCACCGGGTTGTGCCGCAAGTAGCGATCCACCAGTTCTAGATCGGTTTTCAAATCTTGAATCTTGCCGCGGCGAAACTCGACGTTGTGAAAGCCGAGCGTATCGCCGATGGCCTTTTGATATTTATGCGCCAACTTGAGCATCGGCGGATTGAAGTCCACGCCGATGACTTTACCCTTGGCACCGACGATCTGCGCCATGATGTAACAAGCCTTGCCGCTGCCGGAACCGAGATCGAGAACCGTCTCGCCTTCGCGAACGTAACGCGACGGATCGCCGCAGCCGTAATCTTTTTCCAGGATCTCTTGTGGAATGACGTTCAACAGCGCCTCATTATAACTCACCGGCAGACACAAACAGGCTTCGACTTCCTGTGCCGCGCTGCCGTAGCGCTCGAGAACGGCGCCCTCCAGGTCGGCAGTCTGTCCTTGGTTGCCATTGCCATTGACTCCGGTAACCGATTCACCGTTCATGAATCCTCCCTAAATCCATTGAAGCTTAAGTAAAATTCTAACCCCTAGAAGATCATTTCCATTCAACCGGCGCAACGTGAAACTGGACGCACCTTCGCCAGCAAATCGATATTGGATGTTATCTAAACGATTAAAGTTGCAGGAAAGTTCCCCGCGGCCCGGAATATTCTCCGGTTCCATCGCGAAGGAAAAGATGATGGCCGGATGGGACGGCCTACGAGCTTGCCGGATCGCTGGTCTGCAATAAATACGCCTGGATGAACTGATCGAGATCGCCGTCGAGCACGCCGTCTGCGTTGCCGACTTCGACGTTGGTGCGGTGGTCTTTGACCAGACGATAGGGAGCGAGCACGTAGGAGCGGATCTGGCTGCCAAAGCCGATATCTTTCTTGGTTTTATGATAGCTCTCCATCTTTACTTTTTGCTTTTCGATCTCCAGATCGTAGAGACGCGATTTCAAGATTTTCATCGCCATCGCCCGGTTCTTATGCTGCGAGCGCTCGTTTTGGCAGGCTACGACGATGCCGGTGGGAAGATGGGTCAGGCGCACGGCGGAATCGGTTTTGTTGACATGCTGGCCGCCGGCGCCGCTGGAGCGGTAAGTGTCGACGCGCAGGTCCGCCTCGTCGATCTCGATCTTGATCGTGTCGTCGATTTCCGGGTAGACGAAAACCGAAGCGAACGAGGTATGGCGGCGCGAGTTGGCGTCGAAGGGGGAGATACGCACGAGCC
>Ga0080064_1005787_pt1 | contig 14054 bp, 12 predicted proteins | sample Subgrocontami54m_FD_69260 | JGI IMG/M metagenome (GOLD analysis project Ga0080064, IMG submission 69260) | Subsurface groundwater microbial communities from S. Glens Falls, New York, USA - GMW46 contaminated, 5.4 m (SPADES assembly) (version 2) ...
CCAACTAATCTTGAGATCGCGCACCTTGTCGCCGGCGACCACACGCACCTGGCGACCTGGGCGCAGCTTACTCATTTTTTGCTTGACTCAGTCGCCTGCTTCATAGACGCGGTTCTGACACGAAGGTAACGGGTCCGCCACACCCACACGAAATACACCGGCAAACCGGAAAGCATTATAGCCAATCCGATCAGACTGTTGCTGGGATAGCGCTGAATCGTGCTGAACGCGACGGCGCAGCAGGCCGCGATAAAGAACAGCGTCGTGAACGGATGACCCGGAATGCGAAACGATCCGGCTGCGGAAACCCGACCGTCAGGGAGGATGCTCTCAAACGGATCTAATGCACCCTTTCTGCCTTTCTTGCGAAACGCGAACACGCAAGCAGCCGTCAGCGCAAAGAAAATCACGTCGGACGAAACGACGTAATTCAGAATCTGCTCGTAACGGCCAGAGAAGCAGATGATGATGGCCAGCGCTCCCTGCAAAGCGATCGCGAACGCCGGCACGCGCGCGCGATTCAGTCGCGCCATGCTCTTGAAGAACAAGCCGTCCTCGGCCATCGCGAAATAAACTCTGGGCGCGGTCAGCATGCTCTGACTCAGGAACCCGACTGTCGAGGTGGCGATGCCCGCCGCGATGAAGCGCGCGCCGCGCTCGCCCAGCGCCAAACGCATCACCGCGGACGCCGGAGTTTTAGTTGCGGCGAGACCTTGCGGGCCGAGCGCGTACAAGCATACGAAATTCACCGAGAGATAAACCGCAATCACTCCCAGCACGCCGAATAGCAAGCCGCGCGGCAGATTCTTTCGCGGCTCGCGAACTTCACCCGCGACGAAGCACGCCGTCTGCCAGCCGCCGTACGCGAACTGCACCGGAATCAGCGCCGCGCCGAAAGCAATCAGCGCGTGCCAGATAGTTGGTGACGACTCGGCGGCTATGGTCGTTGCTGCGCTGCGCGGAGCACCGCTAATGGTAAATCCAAAGATGACCAGCGCGGCGATCGCAACCAGCTTCAGAATCATGAAAACGTTTTGCGTGGTGCTGCCGGCGCGCACCCCCAGACAGTTGATGATCGTTAAAACGGCCAGGGCCACTGCGGCGACCAGCGACGCACGCATGTCGCTCGCTTGCCCGCCACCCAGTTCCATCGAGTATTTCGCGAACGTCACCGCGACCGCGGCCATCCCGCCAGTCTGAATTACCAAAAGCAGCGTCCAGCCATAGATGAACGCCAGCGACGGATGAAAAGCATCGCGCAGATAAACGTATTGACCGCCACTCGCCGAGCTTTGCGAAGAGAGTTCGGCGTAAATGAACGCTCCGGCGAGCGCAATCAAACCGCCAAACGCCCACGCGCCCAGAATCAAGAAGTTTGAGTGAACTTGCTGAGCAACGACGTAAGGATTGATGAAGATGCCCGAGCCGATGATCCCGCCCATTACGATCATCGTCGCGTCAAAAAGGCCGAGACGCCGGGCGAGATGAGAATCAGACGAAGTTGGTTTGGTGTTCACTCTTTCAAGAGTTGGTTCGCGATGACGAGCTTCTGAATTTCGGAAGTGCCTTCGTAAATCCGCAGCGCGCGCACGTCGCGATAGAGTCGCTCAACGACCGTGCCGCGCACCAGGCCCGTGCCGCCGTGAATCTGCACGGCTTGATCGACGATGCGGCCCGCGGCTTCAGTAGCGAACAGTTTTGCTTCGCTTGCTTCGCGCGTTGAGTGTTCGGCGCCCGCGTCTTTCAAATACGCGGCGCGATAAACCAAAAGCCGAGCGGCATCGAGTTCGGTCGCCATGTCAGCGAGTTTCTCCTGAATCAACTGATGGCCGGAGAGCGGGCGGCCGAATTGCTCGCGCGACTTCGCATGCAAAACGCTTTCGTTGAGCGCGCGCCGCGCCATGCCGCACGCCGCGGCGCCGACGCTGGCGCGAAACAGATCCAGGGTCAGCAGCGAAAGTCGCAAACCATCGCCCGGCGCGCCAATCATATCTTCGGCGGGCACCTTGCAGCCTTTGAATTCCAGCTCGCCGATCGGATGCGGCGCGATCATCTCGGTGCGCTCGGCCACGCTTAGCCCCGGCATGCGCGCGCTGACAATGAACGCGGAAATCTCTGCGCGGCCGTCTTCACGCGTGCCCGTGCGCGCGAACACTGTGTAGAAATCCGCGACGCCGGCGTTTGAGATGAAGCGCTTGCGGCCGTCGATGATGTAAGCATCGTCTTCCCGCCGCGCGGTGGTTTTGATCGCGGCCACATCGGAACCCGCATCGGGTTCGGTCAAAGCAAAAGCCGCGATTGCTTTTCCGTTGGCCGCGCGCGCCAGCCAAAAATCGCGGACATGTTCGGTGGCGGCAAGACTGATCGCGTAAGTGCCGAGTCCCTGCATCACAAAAGCGAGATCGGCCAGCGACGAAGAGTACGAAAGCGTTTCGCGGATGATGCAGAAACTTCGGAGATCGAATGGCTGGCCCGGTGAGGCGACGGCATAGCGCAACAGATCGTTTTCTGCGAGCAGCAGGACATAACCGCGCAGAGCTTCGTCTACATCAACTTCATCGTCGCCGGCGCGCACTTCGATTTCGCGCTCGGCAAACTCAGCCATCCGCGCCGCGAGGGCTCGATGATCGGACGAAAAGAACGGAGTCGTGGCGATGAAGGAATCCATTTTGGTGTGCGGCCACTAGTCGCCGCTTTTGGTTTGGAGTTCCGCCTTTAGGCGGGGTCGTACTTTTCGGATAAGAGCCGCCTGAAGGCGGAACTCCAAACTACTTGAACTTCGCCGGTCGTTTCTCTAAGAACGCCGCGTGCGCTTCCTTAAAATCCGGCGTCTGCATGCACAGCGCCTGCGCGACGGCTTCGGCTTCCAGCGCGGACTCAAAACCCATGTTCATTTCGCGATTCAGCATTTCTTTTGTCTTCGCCAGGCCCAGCGCCGGACCGTGCGTTAACTTTTCCGCAAACTCGCGCGTCGCAGTTTCCAGTTGATCGCGCGGCACGACGCTATTGTACAGACCGATCGCTTCGGCCTCTGCGGCAGAAATGAAATCGCCGGTCATTAATAACTCAGTCGCTTTCGCCATACCAACGACGCGCGGCAAAAGATAAGTCGCGCCCATGTCCGTGCCCGCCAATCCGACTTTTACAAAGATGAAAGCAACCTTCGCTTCTTCGGCGGCGATGCGAATGTCCGAAGCGAGCGCGATGCATGCCCCGGCGCCCGCCGTCGTGCCGTTCAGACTGGCGATGATCGGCTTTGGCAGCGCGCGCATGTTTCGGATCAGTTCGCAGGTCAGCCGCGTGAATTCGAGCAGACCTTCCGCGTCGCGGCCCTGAAGTTCACCGATGATGTCGCGCACGTCGCCGCCCGAACAAAACGCGCGCCCCGCGCCGGTTATCACCACCACGCGCACATCTTTTTCATCGCGCAGCGTAACGAAGAAATCGGTGAGTTCGCGATAGACTTCAAACGTAATCGCGTTCAAGCGCTCGGGACGATTGAGCGTAATCGTCCCGATACCGTCGTGCTGTTCGTAGAGAAAACTCTTTGGATTGATCATAAAGTTCAGAGTTCAAGCTTCAGCTTGACGCTAACAACCACAACCTAAAGGTTGAACTCTACACTCAAATCATCACACCACCGCGATCCCTTCAATCTCAATCTTCGCATCGTCTTCCAGCAAACCCGCGACCTCGACGAGCACCATCGCCGGAAAATGTTTGCCCATGCGGGCGCGATAGCGTTCGCCGATTTCTTTCATCCGCTTCTGGTAATCGTTCTTGTCGGTAACATAGATAATCAGCCGCGCGATTTGTTCCGGTTGCCCGCCTGCTTCCGATACGACGGTGATGACATTGGCGAGCGCGCGATCGAACTGCTCGACGAGATCCGCGCTTACGATCTGCTGTTGTTGGTTCCACGCGACCTGGCCGGCGATGAAAAGCAAACGCCCGCCGGCTTCGGCTAAGACGCCGTTGGAATAACCGTGCGGCGCGCCGAGTGATTCAGGATTGATGAAAGTGAAGCCCATTTGTTTTTCTCTGTGAACCTCCGTGAGATTGTCCGACAAACTTCAGTTTGTCGATGCGCTTACTTCCACTCAAGTGAAGCGACAAACTAAAGTTCGTCGGACATCCACAGAGATTACACAGAGCCTTGAGCGATCTCCAACTGATTTCCACCCGGATCGCGCACATAGAAGCGTTGCGTCCCCGGTATCGGGCGCGGATCGGAGACGATCTCAACACCCGCGTCGCGAAAACTTTTTTCGGTGGCATCCAAATCGTCAACCGTGAAGCACACATGACGTGAACCCGACGCGTTATCTGTCTCGTCTTCGACTGAAAGATGCAACTGCGTCGGGCCAATCTGATACCACGCGCCGCTCTGACGCGATGCAGCCGGCTTCGGCACTTGTTGCAAACCAAGCACTGATCCGTAGAACTCTTTTGTCGCCGCTTCGAGTTCCGCCGGCACCGTTACGTTTACATGATGGAGTGCGGTAACCATTTTGGCTTGGTACTGAACCGCTCGCGGTGGCGGGCGGGTAACAGTGAAATCCAGAGTTGGCTAATCTACCCGCTTGCTACCGCAAGCGGTTCTGTACCGTTACCGCTCGAGGTTCTGTAGCCGCGCATTGAACTCCGCTGATTTATTCCGCGGCACGCTCAAGCTTTGCCATTCACTAGACTTGAAATGCTTAGCCAGAAAAACGATCTGGCCGACATGATAGGCATAATGCGCGAGCTGCCGATTGATCGCCTGAATCACGGTGTGATCCTGTCCGCGAATCCTGACTGTGCGCATCAAGTCTTCCGGCCGTAATGGCTCGGCGGCGTCGAACACGCACTTCCAACCTCTCTCCCAGTAAGCGAGCATGTCGGCTTTCGTTGTGCCCGGCAGCATTTCAAATTCCAGGTCGCGATCGCGCTCAGGCTTTTCGCCGTCGGTGGTCAGAAAGTCAGTCCAACGCGAGAGCATGTTGCCGGCCATGTGCTTTATGTTAACGGCGATGCTGTTCGATTCTTCGTCGAGCGTCTTGAAGAAATCTTCGTCGTTGATTTGCGCGAACGCCCGTTCCGCGAGTTTCTTGTAATCGCGAAAAGTTTTGATCGCGTCGGCGATATAATGTTGACCTATTGATTGATCGCTCATAGTTGAACAGTCACAGGCGATCGGTACAGAACCCTGAGCGGTAGCGACGGGATCATAAACTCAACTTGAATGTGCCATCCGGTCGCTACCGCTCGCGGTTCTGTAACGCGCTCGCGACCTCTGCGCGCTTCACGGATCGCTGCTCTCCGGATTTCATGTCTTTGATCGCGACTTCACCACGCGCGCGTTCATCATCGCCGATGATTGCCACGAACGGTATACCGCGCGCCGATGCATACTTAAACTGTTTCCCCATCTTGTCTGCTTCCGGATACAGATCGACGCGCAAGCCTTTGCTTCTTAGTTCAGTCGCGAGCGCGATCGATTCGCCAACTGAATCTTCGTTCCAGATCGTTACCATCACATCCGCCGGCGATGACACCAACTCGGCGGAAAACATATTGCGCTCTGTCATCACGACGATGATTCGTTCCAGCCCAAGCGAGAAGCCGCATGCCGGGATGTCTTTGCCAAGAAACATTCCGACCAGATTGTCGTAACGCCCGCCGCCGCCGAGACTGCCGGGAAGATCGGGAACATTAATCTCGATGATCGCGCCCGTGTAGTAAGACAATCCACGAGCCAGCGTCGGATCCAGCTTGATTCGCTTTTCAATTCCACTGGCTTTAGCGAATTGTAGAACTTGCCGCAGTTCATCAACGCCTTTGGCGCCACTTTCGTGCGAGCCGATGAACTCTACTAAACGGCCAAGAACCCCAGCGTTATATGCGGCCCGAGCGTCTCGCGGCTGAAGATCGACAAGTTTGGCTGCAAGCTCGAGGGCGGCTAGGTCTTCGAAAAAAAGGCGCATCACCCGGAAAACAGATTCATCCGCAATGCCGCGGTCAAGCCATTCCGAAAACACGACGGCCTGCCCAACCTTGTCGATCTTATCGAGTGCGATCAGAGCGTCTGCCTGTTTGTCCGCTGGCACGCCGGCTTGATCGAGAATCCCTGTCAGCACCTCTCGATGATTCAATCGAATCGTAAAGTCATTGAAACCAAGCGCCACCAGCGCATCGCTCGCCGCTGCAATCAACTCAGCCTCAACCACCATCGATCTTGATCCCAGCACGTCCACGTCGCACTGATAGAACTCGCGAAAGCGGCCGCGCGCGGGCCGGTCGGCGCGCCAGACGGGTTGAATCTGGTAACGCTTGAAAAACTTTGGCAGCTCGTTTTGATATTGCGCGACGACGCGCGCCAAAGGCACAGTCAGATCGTAGCGCAGCGCCAGATCGGCTTCGCCGGTCTTTTCATGCTCGCCGCGTTTCAGGATTTTGAAGATGAGCTGGTTGCCTTCTTCGCCATACTTGCCCATCAGGGTTTCGATGTTTTCGACGGCGGGAGTTTCCAGCGGCTCGAAACCGTAGCGCTCGTACACTTCCTTGATCACGCCGATGACGTACTCGCGTTTGCGCACGTCGGCGGGCAGAAAGTCGCGCATGCCGCGCGCTGGTTGTGTTTTGGCTGAAGACATCGAAGTCGCTCGGAAGTAATTCGCCGGCAATCATAACCTGAAATCGCGTCGCGTCAGTAGCGCGAAGCTGTCTGTGTCAGAAGCCCGACCGTCAGGGAGGGCTGGTCGCGTTAGATGCCCTCGCTCACGCTCGGGCTTCTGACCCTCTTGAATCTTTGTAACTTTCCGAGTATAAGCAACGTCAATTCAAAGAAACCGTTCGACCGCTTTTCGTTTCGGATGCGAGCGAGCCCGGATTTCCAACCCAATTTTCGGAATAGGAGTCTCTGCAAATGATCCGACGCCAATTTGCCGCCACGCTTCTGCTTTTCACTATGGTTGTGCCGTATGCCGCGTTCGGCCAGGGACCCGGAGGGCCGCAACAGCCCGCGCCCGATCCAAACGATCCGATCGTCCGCATCAAGGATGAAGGAATGAACCGGTCGCAGGTGATGCAGACGCTTTCATATCTGAGCGACGTGATCGGGCCGCGCCTGACTGCTTCGCCGAACATGAAGCGCGCGTGCAATTGGACGCGCGACACTATGGAAAAATGGGGCATGCAGAACGCGCACCTCGAAGCGTGGGGCCCATTCGGTCGCGGCTGGTCTCTGAAGCGCTTCAGCGCGCAGATTACCGACCCGCAGGACATTCCGCTCATCGCTTATCCGAAAGCGTGGTCGCCGGCAACGAATGGCGCGATTACCGGTGAGGTAGTTTTTCTCGACGCCAAGAACGAAGCAGATCTGGAAAAGTACAGAGGCAAGTTGAAAGGCGCGATAGTTTTGACGACTGCGCCGCGCGAGTTGAAAGCGCGCTTTGAGCCGCTGGGCAGGCGACAAGACGAAAAGACTCTGCTGGCCCTGGCCGATGCGCCCGCGCCCGGCGGCGGACCAAACCGCGGCGGCGGCGGTTTTCGCCTCTCTCCTGAGCAGCGTGCGGCAGCGCAATTCAATGTGCGCAAGCTGATGTTCGCGCAGGAAGAAGGCGCAGCGGTGCTCGCCGATCCAAGTCGTGCCGGTGATGGCGGAACGATCTTTGTTCAGCAGGCCACCGTGCCGCAGCCCGTGCCCGATATTCCATTCGGTCCGGGCGCGCCGCGACAGAAAGCTGCGTACGACAAAGACGCGCCGAAGTATTTGCCGCAGATTGTTTTGGCGAATGAGCACTACAACCGGATCATACGCATGCTGCAAGCCGGCGAAAAAGTGAAAATGGAAGTGAACATTGCGGTCGAGTGGCAGGACGCCGATCCGATGGGCTACAACACCATCGCGGAAATCCCCGGCAGCGATCCGACTTTGAAGGATGAAATCGTAATGTTGGGCGGCCACATGGATTCGTGGCACTCCGGCACGGGCGCCACCGACAACGGCGCGGGCGTCGCGGTCGCGATGGAAGCGATGCGCATCATTCAAACGCTCAATCTGAAACCGAAGCGCACAATTCGCATCGGATTGTGGACGGGTGAAGAGGAAGGACTGCTTGGCTCTGCGGCCTACGTCGCGCAGCATTTCGGAAAACTCGAGCCGGGAAATCCCGGCGTGGTTCCGCCGGGAACTCCGAACAGTCAGCCGGCGGCGGCGCCGAAACTTGTGACTATGCCCGAGTATGAAAAGTTCGATTGCTACTTCAATCTCGACAACGGCACGGGCAAGATTCGCGGTGTGTATCTGCAAGGCAACGAAGGCGTGCGGCCGATATTTCGGCAGTGGCTGATGTCTTTCCGCGATCGGCCGAACGAGAATGTTTGGGGCGCTAACACGCTTTCGATCTCAAACACCGGCGGCACCGATCATCTTTCGTTTGATCGCATTGGCTTGCCGGGCTTTCAATTCATTCAGGACGAGATTGAATACGATACGCGCACGCACCACTCGAACATGGACGTGTTTGATCGCATCCAGGCCGACGACATGAAGCAGGCGGCGACGATCATGGCCACTTTCGTTTACCAGACCGCGATGCGCGACGAAAAGATCCCGCGCAAGCCAGCGCCGGGAAGATAGACCAAAGCAAAAGTAAAAAGGTAAAAGTAAAAAGGGTGAGAGGCCGCTTGGTCTCTCACCCTTTTTTCCGTGTGTCAGGTAACCGTTTCAACGGTTTTTCCCGGAAAGCCGTTAAAACGGCTGATAGCTCACCGCGGCTACTGTGGTCACCTCACTAAAGTGAGGTGCTGATGAGATCCACGCTGAAAGAGTTACTTGGCACCAATCACAACTTCCGACCAATAGCGACGGAGTTTGTCGCGGTTAGCTTTTCGGTAAGTGTCATAGTCACGCGCGATGCCTTTGTCAGGCTTCACGAACAGCACATAGGCTTCCAACAATCCGTCGTCATTTAACTTAACGAGCACGGCCAGCGACGGTTCGAGAGCTTTGACCTTGCCGGACTTCAGATCCTTCGCGGCGAATTCTGCGACCATCCGCAGTGCCGCCGCCTCTTCTTTCAAACTGTGCCGGTACTCTTTCTCGTCAGGATAGTTCTTAAAGAAATCTCCCTTGGCCCACGCTATCCGCGTCAGATCGTACATCAGCCATTCGTTCGAGCCGTCATTACTGTTGAGGATCTTCGGGTCAATTGAGAGCGTGGTTTGGCCACCCTGGGTGTTCGTGGAATTGGGCGGCCTGATGTTTGGGTGACGCAGCGGAACCTTGTGCCCATCAGCCCATTGCGTCAATCCCACGTAAGCCTGGCGGCTGTACGGCTGAGCAACGATCGCGTCGACAAACTTGTCGCGCGCCTCGTTGCTCTTGCCCTGCGCATTCAAGGCGTCGCCCCAATAACGATAAGCGGTCTCGCGGTTGGCATCGATCGCGATCGCTTTAGCGAACCAGGCTCCTGCCTTGTCGAATTGTTCGCTGCGAAACTGCGCGTCGGTCGAGTTGTGTCCTTTCTTGAATTCGCAGTCGCCCGCATAAAGCGCCGCGTCATAGAGCCGCGGATCCAGCTCCAGAGCTCGTCTGTATGCCGCAATCGCTTTGTCCATGTCGCCGCGCATAAAGGCCGCCTCGCCATCGCGAATTGCGGTCTCGGCGGCTTTGATATTAGAAAAAGGGATTTGAGGCGCATCAGGCGCCGACAAAGCATCTAAAGTGATTTTCGTGAGATTGCTGTTGTCGCCGAGCGATTGCGAACGCAAGAGCGTATTGCGCACTCGCTCGCGCATCTTCTGACGCAAGGTCGGATCCTTCTCGTCCACGGAGTTGGCGTAAAGAGCGAAACCCAATCGCGAAAGAATCACCGGATCGTTCGGGTTAGCGGCCGCTACTTTTTCGAGCAAAGGCAGAGCAGCCACGAAATTATTGGCCTCATAAAGGTCAATCGCGCGTTGTCGTTCCGCTGGATCCTGCGGATGAGCCAAGGAGCCGGTGGCCAAGGCGAGCGCGACGACTGTTGGCAGGAAAGCATTGAGGAAGATTCTTTTTGCGGTTAAGCTGTGCTTGAACATTTGAAACCTCGGAAGCTGCAAGGTTAGAACTTTTGCCGGAGAAGACGGTGCAAGTCTATGGCCAATTTCGGAGGACTGTCAACGCATTTAGTTTGACTGGGCACCATGTCTCATCTACTCGAAGTTAAGAATCTGGCCACTCATTTTCCCACGCGCGCGGGACTTGTGCGCGCCGTTGATGGCGTCAGTTTTCATCTCGATCGCGGAGAATTGCTGGGGTTGGTTGGCGAGAGCGGTTGCGGCAAGTCAATGACCGCGCTTTCGATCATGCGTTTGATCGCGCCGCCGGGAAAAATCGTCGCCGGTGAGATTCTCTTCGACGGCAAGAATCTGTTGCAGGTGTCGAACTCGGAAATGCGCGCGGTCCGCGGCAACGACATAGCGATGATCTTTCAGGATCCGATGACTTCGCTCAATCCAGTGTTCACGGTCGGCGAACAGATTGCCGAAGCTTTGCGCCTGCATCGCAATCTTTCGCGCAAGGAAGCGCGCCAGGGGGCGATCGATGCCATGCACGAAGTTTCGATTCCCGATCCGGCGCTACGCGCTTCGGATTATCCGCACCAGCTCTCGGGCGGCATGCGGCAACGGGTGATGATTGCGATGGCCCTCGCCTGCAATCCAAAGGTGCTGATTGCCGATGAACCAACCACGGCGCTCGATGTCACGATTCAGGCGCAGATTCTCGAGTTGTTGAATGGCTTGCGGAAGACTCGCGAACTCGCGGTGCTTTTGATCACGCACGATCTTGGTGTGGTCGCCGAAGTAGCCGAACGCGTCGCGGTGATGTACACGGGAAAGATTGTCGAAGCGTCGCCGGTCGATGAATTGTTCGCGCGGCCGAAGCATCCGTACACCGAAGGGTTGCTGCGGTCAGTACCCAAGCTGGCGGCGAAAGACGTGGCGAAGGCTGAACGCTTGCAAACGATTGAAGGGACGGTGCCGAAGGCCACAGCGCTGCCGCACGGTTGTCACTTCGAACCGCGTTGTTCTTATCGCCTGCCGCGTTGCCAGGAAGGCGAGATTCCTTTGTATTCAGTCGGAGCAGATGTGATGGTGCGGTGTGTTCTGTTTGATTCAACCTTGAGTGATTCGGCGAGAATGATTAACCACAGAGCAGACACAGAGGACCACAGAGATTCACATAGAGCTGAGTAATTTCTCCGTGGCCCTCTGTGCGAACTCTGTGCCTCTGTGGTGAAAATTGATTTACCACAGTGACCCTGGAAGAAAATCACAACCCCGAACTCGTCCGCGTCCGCGGACTGGTCAAGCATTTCCCGGTCGAAGACAGCGACGACGTGATTCGCGCGGTCGATGAGGTCTCTTTCGAAATCGTGCGCGGCGAAACACTCGGATTGGTTGGCGAATCGGGCTGCGGAAAGTCCACGGCCGGACGCTGTCTCCTGCGCCTGATCGAACCGACTGCGGGCGAAATCACGTTCGAAGATCGTGATGTGACAAAGATGGGCAAGCGCGAGCTGCGCGAGCTGCGGCGCGAGATGCAGATCATCTTCCAGGACCCGCAGGCGTCGCTGAACCCGCGCATGAAAGTTGGCGACATCATCGCCGAGCCGCTGGTGATTCACCAGATTGGGACGAAGCCGGAAAGACGCGAACGGGTGGCGTGGCTGCTGGGCAAGGTCGGTCTCGACGCGGATTTCATGAAGCGCTACAGCCACGAATTCTCTGGCGGCCAGTTGCAACGCATCGGCGTCGCGCGGGCGCTGGCGCTGAATCCGAAACTGATTGTCGCGGATGAACCCGTTTCGGCGCTCGACGTTTCCGTGCAGGCGCAGGTCGTCAATCTCTTACAGGACCTGCAGAAAGAATTCCACCTGACTTACCTTTTCATTTCGCATGGGCTCGCGGTGGTCGAGCACATCTCGACTCGGGTCGCCGTGATGTACCTGGGACGCATCGTCGAAATCGCCAGCGCCCTGGAGCTTTACGCGCGGCCGCTGCATCCGTACACGCAGGCATTGCTGTCGGCGATCCCGGTTCCCGATCCAAAAGAAAAGCGCGACCGAATTATTTTGAAAGGCGACGTGCCCACGGCGCGGAATCCGCCAACGGGGTGTCGCTTCCGCACCCGCTGTCCGCTGGCTATTGACGAATGCGGGCGAATCGATCCAGAGTTGCGCGAACTTTCACCGGGGCACAGAGTAGCGTGCATTCGCGTTGAGGGATACGAAGCGAGCGGGGCAGTAGCCCGACCGTAAGGGAGGACGTAGTCATCGTTCCCGGCCTGAAAGGCTATGGTGAAACTTTGCCGCTCGAATGACCGTATCAAGATTTCTGAACTGCCTTAACATGCCCTCGCTGACGGGCGGGCTACTGCACCGGACGGAAAGCAGTCTCCCCGTCCTCTAACTTAGTCGGAGGAAAACTAATGAGCGATCCGAACCAGGAATTCCAGGCACCACCACCGCCAACAGTTACAGAGAACAAAGCGCCCCGGGCAACAAAGTTAATACCGTACGCCGTCGGCCTATTTGTCATCGGGCTGATCGTGTGCGTGCTGGGGTTTGTCAAGGTACTGCCCGGCGGGATTGGCACCGGGGCGGCATTTGCCTTCTGGGGAGTGCTGCTTTTTGCTTTCAGCTTCATTCCCCTGCCGCAAACGAAAGGCGACGAAGAGCCGGCGATGTCGGGACTACAGAAGGTGATGGGAATCTTTTTCGAACCGACGCGGGTTTTTCGCAACCTCAGAGCGCATCCACACTGGCTGGCCGCGTTTCTGGTGATCGCGATCGTCAATGCGGCCTACGCGGGAGCCTTTGTGCAACGGCTGACTCCGCAGCGCATCGTAGACTACACGATGGAGAAGCTCGAGCAGAGTCCGATCAAACCTCCGCCAGAAGCGATGGCGAAAGCAAAAGAGGACGCACTTTCCGCCGCTACGCAGCCGATTCAGAGAGTGCAGACGACCGCCAAGAGTTTTGTCGCCATCTTTGTCTTTGTTTGTTTTGTTGCCGCGCTTTGTTTGTTGGGCGTGCTGGCTTTCGGCGGCCGGATGAACTTTTGGCAGGCGTTCGCGGCCGTGCTCTATTCCTACTTACCGGTTGCGGTCATCAGCAAAGTCGTGAGTATGGTGATTCTCTTCATCAAAGCGCCGGAGGACATCCATCCGATCCTCGGACAAGAGACCCTCTTGACGGACAATCTGGGCATCCTGTTCAAACCGGCGGACCACCCGGCGCTCTTTGTGCTGGGTACCGCAATTGGCGTCCTCTCGCTTTACGGCCTGTGGTTGAAGGCGAAGGGATTGGCCAATGCGGGTTACAAAGTAAGTTCAACGGCAGGCTGGGGAGTTGCGATTACTCTGTGGGTCTTGAGTCTGATTCTCGCAATGATCTTTGCCACGCTGTTTTCAAGCTTTATATCCTGAGTCCGCGGTGGTGTCAGAACCGAGAGCGGTAGCGACCGGATCGTTCACTCAAGTCGATTTTGTGATCCGGTCGCTACTCTATATATGAAAGGGCGCCCCAAAGGTAGTAGCTTGGAGTTGTTCTAAAGACTTCAAGTAGACACCGAAGGAGAGCCCTATGAGGACGTATTATGTTGGAATGGATGTGCATCGCGCAAGCATCGTGATCGTGGTTTTGAATGGCGCCGGCAAGGTGGTGATGCAATCGGTGATTGAGACCGGGGCCGAGCGCGTGCGCGGGTTTCTCAAGCAGTTGCGGGGTAAGGTGTATGTAACGTTTGAAGAAGGGACGCAGGCCAACTGGCTGCATGAGGTAGTGCGGTCACTGGTAACGGAAGTGGTGGTTTGCGATCCGCGGCACAACAAACTGCTGCAAAGCGGAAACAAGAATGACCGCGTGGATGCGCAGAAGCTGGCGGAGTTGTTACGCAACGGGTGCTTGCGCGCGGTCTATCATGGAGACCACGGAGTGCGGACCTTGAAGGAGTTGGTGCGCACCTACGACTGTCTGGTGAGCGACACGACGCGGGTGATGAATCGGCTGAAGGCCATCTTTCGC
>Ga0080064_1005789_pt1 | contig 14049 bp, 13 predicted proteins | sample Subgrocontami54m_FD_69260 | JGI IMG/M metagenome (GOLD analysis project Ga0080064, IMG submission 69260) | Subsurface groundwater microbial communities from S. Glens Falls, New York, USA - GMW46 contaminated, 5.4 m (SPADES assembly) (version 2) ...
CACTGCGCTACTCCCGCCCCTGTTAGTTTGGATTATCTGCTAAGCCTTCCGAACAAGTCAACCGAGCCGCGCGCGGCTAGGCCTTGGCTTCGAATCGGATGACGGCGAAGCGTTTCTTGCCAACCTTCAGCCGGTAGTCCCGGCCGGGCTCCCCGGCCATGACGTGATCGCCGTCGGTCACCTTCTCGCCGTCAATCTCGACACCGCCCTGCGCGATCAGCCGCCGCGCCTCGGTCTTGCTGGACGCGAGACCGGCCTGCGCCAGCACGGCGACCAGCGGGGTCGGCCCGGCGGGCAGCGCTTTCCGCTCCGCCGACTCCACCGGGAACTCACGCTGGCTGAATCGCTGCTGGAACTCCGCCCGTGCCTCATCGGCCGCCGCCGCCCCGTGATACGTGGCGACCATGCGATGCGCCAGCGCCAGCTTGGCCTCCATCGGATGCATTGTTCTGACGGAGCTTAAATCCTCTGTGGTCAACAACTCGTAATACCGCAGCATGAGCTGATCCGAGATGGACATGACCTTCCCGAACATGTCCCCCGGCCGGTCTTCGAGCGCAATGTAGTTGCCCAGGCTCTTGCTCATTTTGCGGACGCCGTCAGTGCCCTCCAGCAACGGCATCGTGATCACGATCTGCGGCGGCTGGCCGTACCAGCGCTGGAGGTCGCGCCCCACGAGCAGGTTGAATTTCTGATCGGTCCCGCCGAGCTCGACGTCCGCCTCGAGGGCCACAGAGTCGTACCCCTGGACCAGCGGGTAGAGGAACTCGTGGATGCTGATCGGCTTCTGGTCGTGATAACGCTTGTGGAAATCGTCGCGTTCCAGCATCCGGGCCACGCTGTAATGCGCGCTCAGGTGGATGAGCTGCTCGGCCGTCATGGCGTTCATCCACCGGCTGTTGAAGTCGATGGTGGTCCGGCCGGGATCGAGGATCTTGAAAATCTGGCGCTCGTACGTCTTGGCGTTTTGACGCACCTCCTCCTTCGTCAGGGACTTCCGGGTTTCCGACACGCCGGTCGGGTCGCCGATCATGCCCGTGAAGTCGCCGATGAGGAAGATCACCTCATGGCCCAGGTCCTGAAAGTGCTTCAGCTTGTGGATGAGGACGGTGTGGCCGAGGTGCAGGTCCGGCGCAGTAGGGTCGAAGCCCGCCTTGATGCGGAGCGGCCGCCGCTCCTTGATCGAGGCGGCCAGTTTTTCCTCGAGCTCCTTCTTCTGGATGATCTCGACAGTGCCGCGCGCAATGAGGGCGAGCTGCCGTTCCACTTCGCTCATGGGATTTCCGCCTGCGCTCATGGGGCCACTGCCGTCATGACCAGGGGCCGGAGCCGCTCCATCCGTTTCTCCCCGATGCCCCGCACCTTCCGCAACTCGTCCACGCTGCGAAACCCGCCCTGACTCTTCCGGTACTCCACCATTCGCTGGGCCAGTTTTTCGCCGATGCCCGGCAGCTCCATCAGCTCCTCGATCCGGGCACGGTTGATATCCAGCGGGAATGTCACGGCGCGGCGCGGCGCGGCGGGCCTGGCCGAGCGAGAAGTTGCCGCCACCTTGACCGGTTTGGGCAACGCGTCTTTCTGGACCTGCGGCGCCTCGCCCGACTCGTCCCCGCCCTGCGCATCGGCAGTCAGCGACAGTACCGTCACGGGCTGTTCAGGCTCAGCGGTCATCTCGGGATTGACGGCCCAGTAAAGGACGCCCACCGTCACAGCGAGCATCAGGAGCTTGACGAACAGACCTTGCAGCCAGGTCATGACGCGCCGACCTTCCGACGGGCGAGATGGATCGCCATGCCTTCCACGTCCTCGGCCGCTTCCATCAATCCCTCCGGCATCGTGGGATGCGCGTGGATCGTCCCGGCGAGCGTCCCGGCGGTGGCGCCCATCTGCATGGCAACGGCGGCTTCGTGAATCAGGTCCGCCGCATGCGACCCGACAAGATGCACGCCGACGATTCGACCGGTCGTCGCATCGGTGATGATCTTCATCAGGCCGGTCGTCTCGCCGGACGCGTGAGCCTTGCCGAGCCCGATCGGGCGGAATTTTCCGACCTTGATCTCCATCCCTTGCCCGCGCTGTCTGGCCTCCTGTTCGGTCAGCCCCACGCGCCCGATCTCCGGGAACGTGAAGATCCCCACCGGGATCACGTCGTACGACATCGTCGCCGGCCGGCCGAGGATATTGCGGACCGCGACTTTGCCCTGCGCCGACGCCACGTGGGCCAGCATCGCCTTGCCGACCACATCGCCGATGGCGTAGACGCCCGGCACATTGGTTTCCATGCGCTCGTTGACGAGTATCTCTCCGCGGCGGCCAAGTTGCACTCCGGCCTCTTCCAATCCGAGGCCGACGGTATTGAATCGCCGCCCGATCGACACCAGCACCTTGGCAGACGCCACAGCATTGCCGTCAGCCAGGATGGTCGTGACTCCATCCGAACCGATGGCCGCTTTCTCCACCCGGGTGTTCGCCAGAATCGTCACGCCCTGCTTCTTCAGCTCGGCGGTCAGCAGCGCAGAGACCTCTTCGTCCTCCGTGGGCAGGATGCGCGGCAGCATCTCCACGAGCGTCACCTTCGTGCCGAGAACGCTGAACAGCGAAGCGAACTCGCAACCCTCCACCCCGCCGCCCACAATCAACAGGCTGTCCGGAATGGCGGTCAGGTCCAGCGCCTCCCGGCTGCTGATGATAGAGGTCCCGTCCAGCGCGAGGTTGGGCAGAGCAGGAGCCGTCGTGCCGGTCCCGACGATGATTGCATCGGCCTGCAGGGTCACCTCCGTCCCGTCCTGCTTCACCACGCGGACGGTCGTCGCGTTGACCAGCGCGCCCCGACCTTCGATCAGCTCCACGTTCCAGGTCTTCAGCAGGGTGCGGACGCCCTTGACCAGCCCTGCCACGATCTTGTTCTTCCGCTCGACCATGCGGGCCAGATCGTACGTCACGGCTCCCGTGATCGTGATCCCGAACTCACCCGCCTTCCTGATCTTCTGCGCGAGCTCGGCACAGGCGAGCAGCGACTTGCTCGGGATGCAGCCCCAGTTCAGGCACAGCCCCCCCACCGCGGCGCCCTCGATGAGCGTCACTTTGGCGCCGAGCTGAGCCGCGCGGATCGCGGCGACGTAGCCGCCCATTCCAGCGCCGATGATGACGATGCGCACCCCTACTTCGCCTCGGCTTCGAGGAACGCCGCGTACGCCTTCGCGTCCATCAGCCCGTTCACTTCAGCGGGGTCGGCCAGCTCAATGACGGCCACCCACCCCTCCCCGTAGGGGTCCTTGTTGGCCAGCTCCGGCCGCTCGCTCAAGGCTTCATTAACTTTAGACACCGTACCGCTGACGGGCGTATAAAGGGAGGACGTCGCTTTTGTGGATTCGACTTCGCCGATTTCCCGGCCGGCCTTCACCCTGGCTCCGACCTGGGGCAATTGAAAGAACACGATGTCGCCCAGGGCTTCCTGGGCATGGTCGCTGATCCCCACGACGGCCTGCTTCCCCTCGACCCTGACCCACTCGTGTTCCTTATGATAGCGCAAGTTTTCCGGTATCATTCATAATCTCCTGGATTAAGACGTAAGCGCCTGCGGCTTCCATAGCTGCGAGGTCTTGGCCGAGCAGCGTTCTTATTGATGAGCAATGCAGGCTAAATTAGCGTCCCTGGTTTGTCAAGCGAGGCTGGCCTGATTTCTCCTTGTAAATCAACCCCGTTCCCGCCGGAAGCGTAGCAGGCTTGACGCCGCTCTTGTCCGTCGGATCGACCAGCAGCAGCAGTCGCTCCCCACGCACGATCTCAGCGGCTTTGGCGGCCAGCGATCCCTGGGCGGACGTGACCGGCAGGGCAATATAGTCCACGCGATACCGCCTGAGATCGAGGAGATCCTCCGCATACATCGCCATGGCCGCCTGTGGGTTGGTGACCGCTTCAGGATGCACCTCCACCGCCACCATCAGGCCGGGGAACGCCGCGCGGACCGCCTCCATGACGCCGAGCACAGACTTGGACTGCTCACGCTGCTTCCATCCAAGCCAGCGCCAGAACTCGGGCGCATACCCCAGCGACCGCTCGCGTCCCTGCGCGGAGAGGAGCCGGCTCGGGTCCACCGGCTGGCCCAAGTCCTTCTCGAACTTCCGGAGCGCGGTGGTGCTGAACCCCTCGCTCGCCTCGGACGGAGGATCAGCAGCCAGGAAAATGCCGTCAACCTCCGTTCCCGCCAGATCCGTCAGAAGCCCCACGAGGTAATCCCTCAGCGCAGGATGCAGAAGGTCCAGCGTCTCAACCCGCTCCAGCCTGCCGGTCTGGGAATTGAACTTCCAGTCCGCCCATTCCAGCTTCGAATGAACCCAGTCCATGCGGCGGACGGACAAGGACGCCCATACCTGCATGCCCTGGCGGTGAGCCGCGCCCACCAGCGCGGACAGGCGATCTTGGAGAACGGGCGCCCAGTCGGTCTTGAAGTAGACGCCGGGTGCCGCCGTGGGTGTGGGAGGGGCGCCCTTGGCGGGGCCCCCTTCCACTATGAATGGAAATGTGCGGTTTCGCACCACACTCACGAAGAGGGTATTCGTTCCGGACTGCCGCAGGCGGCCCAGCTCGCGGTCATCAAGGCCGGCAAGGGCGTCAGGCCACACGTGTAACCCGATGATCCGGGACTCCTGCGGCGGCCGCACGACGGGCAACTGCCGCTCGAGTTCCGGAATTTTTATGCGGGCCAGCGCCGCCTGCGGGGCCTGGGGGAATTCGGAAGCCAGTTTGCGATATTCGACCAGCGCCGGAATGGTTTCTCCTCTCTTCTCGAAAACCTGCGCCAGCAGCAGCGTCGCTTCGGGCCGTTCGGGCGCGTTGGGATAGCCGTCCTGGAGGCGGCGAAACAGGCCGATCGCGCGGTCGTACTGCCCCTGCGCCACAGCCTGTTTGCCGTTCTTGAGCAGGCCGGCGATGACCTCCTGGGACGGCAGCGGCACTTTTGCCGGAGGCGACGGCCGCGCCACCCGCGACGAGCAGGCCAGCAGCGTCAAGAGAAGAATCACCGCGATGAGTGGAAGAAGGACGGGCCTGCGAAGAGTGGTCAGCGTTGCGGCCACTCCAGCGTGCTGAAGAAATAGCCGAGCTCAAACTGCGCGGACTCGGGGGAATCGGAACCGTGGACGGCGTTGTGCTCGATGTGTGTCCCGAACGCCTTGCGAATCGTGCCCTCGGCGGCCTTGGCCGGGTCCGTCGCGCCCATCAGGTCGCGGTGCCGCTGGATTGCGTTTGCCCCCGCCAGCGCCAGCACGACGATGGGCCCCGAGGACATGAAGCTGCAGAGGCTGTCGTAGAACGGCCGATGCTTGTGGACGTAATAAAACCCTTCGGCCTGGGCCTTGGTCAGCCGCATGAGCTTCATCCCGATCGGAATCAGCTCCGCCTTCTCGTAGCACTGGATGATAGCCCCGACAAGGTGCTGCACGACGGCGTCCGGCTTGATGATGGCAAGCGTGCGTTCACTCATGATGGCGCACTATACCGGAATCGGCGGGAGAAAAAAAGGGGCGGCAGGATCAAAGTGACCGCATCCTGGCGGCCAGTTCGGACGGCTTGAAAATGCCTTTTTCGGTGATGATGCCGGTGATCAGCCGGGCCGGCGTCACGTCGAAGGCCGGGTTGAACACCTCCACGCCGTCCGGCGCGATGGACGCCTTGCCCCGCACGTGGGTTACCTCGCGGGAATCGCGCTGCTCAATGGGGATCTGCTCGCCCGACGGCATCGAAAGATCGATCGTGGAGCTGGGCGCCGCCACGTAGAAGGGGATGCCGTGCGCGTGGGCCAGCACCGCCACGCTGTAGGTCCCGATCTTGTTGGCGACGTCGCCGTTCGCGGTGATGCGGTCCGCCCCGACGATGCAGACGTGAATCTTGCCCTGGCCCATCAGCGCGCCGGCCATGTTGTCGGTGATGAGCGTCACCGGGATGCCGTCCTGCATCAGTTCCCACGCCGTCAGCCGCGCCCCCTGGAGGACCGGCCTCGTCTCGTCGGCCACCACGCGGATCTTCTTCCCCTCCTCCCAGGCCGCCCGCACGACGCCGAGCGCCGTGCCGTACCCGCCCGTGGCGAGCGCGCCCGCGTTGCAGTGCGTGAGGATCGTCTGCCCGTCGCCGATCACCGCCGAGCCGTGCCGCCCCATCGCCCGGTTCATAGCGATGTCTTCCTCGAGCACTGCCTGGGATTCGGCGATCAGCTTCTGCTTGATCACGGGAATGGGCTCGGCCTGCAGGGCGTCGAGTCGGCGCTTCATCCGGTCGATGGCCCAAAACAGATTGACGGCCGTGGGGCGCGTCGCGGCCAGATGATCGGCGATCGCCCAGACCGCCTTGCGGAAGGCGTCAAACTCCGTGGCCTTGACGGCCTGTGCGCCGAGGGCCACCCCCATCGCCGCCGTGATGCCGATGGCCGGCGCGCCGCGCACCCAGAGTTCCTTGATGGCGATGCCGACCGTTTCGTAATCGCGGCAATCCACGAACTCGACCTGGTCCGGGAGCCGGCTCTGGTCCAGGATCCGGACGGCGCCGTCTTTCCATTCAACAGTGGGAACCAATTATCGCACCCCTATTTTGTCCACTTGACGTAATCCACCTTGGCCTCCGGCCTGGCTTCTTCCGGCGGCGTCCCGCCCGGCGGAGGAACGGCCGGACCGCATGCACACGTGCACATAAACATCACGCCGCCTTGCGCGCGGGTTGGCGCGTGCCCTTTTTCTGATAGTGCTCCACGGCGCGGTTGTGCTCGCCCAGGGTCGCCGAGAACTGATGCGTCCCGTCGTTCTTCGAGACGAAGAAAATGTAATTGACCGGGGCCGGGTTCAGCGCCGCGAGAATGGACTTGCCGCCGGGACTGGCGATGGGGCCGGGCGGGAGCCCCGCGATCGTATAGGTATTGAAAGGCGTGGGCCTGGCCAGGTCCTTGCGGGTCAGGTTTCCGTTGAAGTTGGGGATGCCGTAGATGACCGTCGGGTCGCTCTGCAGGAGCATGCCTTTGCGCAAGCGATTGTGAAAGACCGCCGAGATCAGGGGCCGCTCGGCATCCTGGCCGGTTTCCTTCTCGATGATCGACGCCAGCGTCAAGACCTGGATTTCCGTCAACTGGAGCGCCGCGGATTGCGCGCGCAGCTCCGGCGTGAAGACTTGCCGAAGCCGACTCACCATGGCCCTTACGACTTCCTCGGTCTTGGCCCGTTTCGGAAAGTAGTAGGTGTCCGGAAACAAGTACCCCTCCAAGGTCGGCGCCTCGATGCCGAGCGCCTTGATGAAGGCGGCATCCGCCACCAGGCGCGCCACATCCGCCTCCTTCACCATGCCCGCGTCGGCCAACAGTTTGCCGATCTGGCGGGCGGTGAGCCCCTCCGGAACCATGACGCTGTATTGAATGACCCGGCCTGAGACGAGCTGGTTGAGAATTTCGACCGGGCGCATGGCGGTATGCAGATCGTACTCGCCCGGTTTGATCTTGCGTTCGGCGTCCTGGAACTTCCCCAGCAGGCGGAACCAGAAGGGGCTCATGATGAGGCCCTTCTGGGCGAGCAGGTTGGCCGTTTCCTTGAACGAGGCGCCCTCGGGGACCTCCACGACGTGATGGATTTCGGTCTGCTGCACCGGCAGGTCCAACGCGCGATGACCGTAAGCCGCCATCGCGCCGACGAGCGCGAGCACGACTACAAACGCCAGGATCTGTTTCACCCCCCGGCCTTGCTCTCCACCAGCGCCGCGATTTTTGCCAACGCCTCATCCAGACGATCCGTCTGCTTGCCGCCCGCCTGCGCCATCTCGGGCCGCCCCCCGCCCGTGCCGCCGATCTCCGCCGCCAGCGGCTTGATGAGTTCCCCGGCCGGGAAACGCGCCGAAAGGTCCTTAGTCACCACGAGCAACAGCGACGCCTTGCCGTCCTTGACGGAGCCCAGCGCGACGATGCCGGACTTCAGCTTGTCGCGGACCTGGTCCGCGAGCGTCCGCAAATCGTTCATCTCCATGCCGTCCACGCGCTGGCTATAGACAGAGACGCCCGCCACCGTGCGTGTCTCGCCGCCGCCCGCCCCGCTCTGTCCTGTGGCCAGACGGGACTTGAGCTTGTCGATCTCCTCGTCCTTCTCCTTGAGCGTCGTCACGAGCTTGCGGGCCTTGGCCAGCACATCGGTCGGATTGGTCTTGAGCACGTCCGCCAGCGCGCGGAATTCGCCGTCCCGCTCCTTTAGTAATTTGTACGCCCCTTCGCCGGTCTGCGCCTCGATCCGGCGCACGCCCGCGGCGACGCCGGTCTCGGTGACGAGCTTGAACAGGCCGATCTCGCCGGTATGGCGGCAGTGGGTGCCGCCGCACAGTTCCTTGCTGAAATGATTGATCTCCACCACGCGCACCTGCTCGCCGTACTTGTCGCCGAAGAAGGCCAGCGCCCCCGCCTGGACCGCTTCGGCAATCCCCATGACCTGCGTCTGCACCGGCGCGTTGGCCCGGATCCGCTCGTTGACGAGGGCTTCGATTTCCTCGAGCTGCCCGGGCCGGACCGGCGTGAAGTGGGCGAAGTCGAACCGGAGCCGGTTCGGCGCGACCAGGGAGCCGTGCTGCTTGACGTGCGGGCCCAGGACTTCGCGGAGCACGGCGTGCAGGAGATGCGTCGCGGTATGGTTGCGCGCCGAGCCGGACCGGAGGCGCGGGTCCACGTGCGCGCGCAGCCGGTCACCCTCGCGGATCCGCCCGCGCGTCACGACGCCCTGGTGCAGGAAGAGGTCCGGCGCCGGCTTGATCGTCTGCTTTACCTCGATGACGCCGTCCGGGCCGGTCAACAGGCCCTGATCGCCCACCTGCCCTCCGCCCTCCGCATAGAACGGCGTGCGGTCCAGGACGATCTCGATGTCGTCGCCCTCCACCGCTTCCGTGACGCGCGCGTCCTGCTTCACGATCGCCTGAACGAACCCGTCGGTGTCGAGCTCGACATAGCCCAGGAACTGCGTCGGTGCCACAATGCCGCTGAGCTCAGAATAGACCTCTTTGGTCTTGGCCGCCGCGAACCCGGCGGTCTTGCGCGCCCGCTCCCGCTGCTCCTCGAGCGCGGCCGTGAAGCCGGCCTCGTCCAGCGTCAGGCCCTGGTCACGAGCCGAATCGGCCGCCAGGTCGATCGGAAACCCATAGGTGTCGTACAGCTTGAAGAGATCGCCTCCCGGGATGATCGTGCGGTTGGCCTTTTTCACGTCGGCGACGATCTCATCGAGCAGGCGAAGCCCCTTGTCCAGGGTGTCTAGGAACCGCTCCTCCTCAGCCTGGGTGACGTGGTCGATCGTAGTCCGGGCCCGCTCCAACTCCGGATAGGCGCTTTTCATCTCATCAATGACGGACGCGGTCAGCCGGTAGAGGAAGGGCCCGTCGAGGCCGATCCCGAGCAGCCGCCCGTAGCGTCCCGCGCGGCGGAGGATACGGCGCAGAACGTAGCCGCGCCCCTCGTTGGACGGCAGAATCCCGTCGGCGACCATGAACGAGATGGCCCGCAGGTGATCCGCGATGACGCGCATCGCGCGGTCGTCGTCCGCCGACGCCCCATAGCGTTTGCCCGCCGTGCCCGCAATGGCGCGAATGATCGGCTGGAAGAGATCCGAGTCGTAGTTGGTCGTCTTCCCCTGGACCACCGCCGCCAGGCGCTCCAGCCCCATGCCGGTGTCGATGCTGGGCTTGGGCAACGGATGCAGCACGCCCTTCTCATCCCGGTGGTACTGCATGAAGACCAGGTTCCAGAGCTCCATGACCCGGTCGCCCGCGCCGTTCGGCGCCGAGTCCCCCGGCACGCCGGGCCCCTGGTCGTAATGGATTTCGGAGCAGGGCCCGCAAGGACCGGTGTCCGCCATCTGCCAGAAGTTGTCCTTCTCGCCGCAGCGGACGATGCGGGCGGACGGCACACCGATCTTGTGCTCCCAGATGGCATGCGCCTCGTCGTCGTCTTTGAACACCGTCACCCACAGCCGCTCCGGCGACAGGTTCACGACCTGTGTAAGGTATTCCCACCCGAAACTGATCGCGTCTTCCTTGAAGTAGTCGCCGAACGAGAAGTTGCCCAGCATTTCGAAGAAGGTGTGGTGCCGGCCGGTATGGCCGACGTTCTCGAGGTCATTATGCTTCCCGCCGGCCCGGACGCACTTCTGCGAGGAGACCGCGCGGCTGTAAGACCGGCGCTCGTCCCCGAGGAACATGCCCTTGAACTGGACCATGCCGGCGTTCGTGAAGAGGAGGGTCGGATCGGCCTGGGGAATCAGCGAGGAACTGGGAACGATGGCGTGGCCATGTCCCTTGAAGTAGTCCAGAAAGCCCTGTCGTAGTTCGTTCGTCGTCGGCATTCGTCACCCGTTCCCCAGCACCGCCTCGCTGACATCGGACGAAAATCCGCGCACGCGGAGCAAGCCGGCCCGCCGCCTGCGCTCACGATCCGGCTCCTTGTATCGGAGCGGCAGAGATTCAAGGAACCGCTCCGCGACGGCCTCGTCCGTCAGGCCCGCGTACGCGCCGCTCACCGCCTGCGCGACGGCATCAGCGGCAAACCCCCGCCCATCCAGTTCAGCCGCCAGCGCCTCGCGGGCCATCAGGCGCCGCGCCAGTCGCGCCTGTGCCATACGGAGCGCGACCGCCTCATCATTGACGTAGCCCAACCGATGAAGCGTGCGAAGGGCCTTGCGAACCGCCGCCTTTGCAAATCCCCGGCCCGCCAAGTGGCGTTCGACCTGGACCGCGCTCCGGTCCCCCTGCGCCAGATACCTGGCCGCTTCCGCAATGGGATCGGGCTTAGGAGACGGCCTTGCCGATCGGCGAGCGTTTGTCATCCGGACGTTTGTCGGGGGCCGGTCTGGCCGGCGCCTCCGCTTTGGAGGCCGCGCGAACGGCCTCCCGGATCTTCGTCTCAATCTCGCGGGCCATCTCCGGGTGGGCCTTCAGATACTCCTTGGACGCCTCCCGCCCCTGGCCGATCCGCTCCCCGCCGTAGGAGAACCATGCCCCGCTCTTGTCGACGATCTTCCGATCCACGCCGATATCGATGAGCTCGCCGGTCTTGGAGATGCCCGCGGCGAACATGATGTCGAACTCGGCCTGCTTGAACGGCGGCGCCATCTTGTTCTTGACCACCTTCACACGCACCCGGTTGCCCAGGACATCCTGCCCTTCCTTGATGGACTCAATCCGCCGAATGTCGAGCCGGACCGACGCGTAGAACTTGAGCGCGTTCCCGCCGGTCGTCGTCTCGGGATTGCCGAACATGACGCCGATCTTCATCCGGATCTGATTGATGAACGCCACCGTGGTCTGCGAGCGGGAGATCGAGGAGGTCAGCTTCCGGAGGGCCTGTGACATCAGCCGGGCCTGCAACCCCATGTGGGCATCGCCCATTTCTCCTTCCAGCTCGGCGCGGGGCACGAGCGCCGCGACCGAATCCACCACGATGATGTCTATGGCGCCGCTGCGGACGAGGGTTTCGGTGATCTCCAGGGCCTGCTCCCCCGTGTCCGGCTGGGACACCAGCAGTTCGGCGGTGTCCACCCCCAGCTTCTCCGCGTACCCGAGGTCGAGGGCATGCTCGGCGTCGATGAACGCGGCCGTCCCGCCGGTTTTTTGGGCTTCCGCGATCGTGTGCAGCATGAGCGTAGTCTTGCCGGAGGATTCCGGGCCGTAAATCTCGACGACCCGGCCGCGCGGCAGCCCGCCGATGCCCAGCGCCAGGTCCAAGCCGAGCGATCCCGTCGGAATGACGGGCACGTCGGTCGGAATCTCCGCCGTCCCCAGCTTCATGATCGAGCCCTTGCCGAACTGCTTTTCGATCTGAGCGATCGCCAGATCCATGGCTCGCTTCTTCTCATCCCGTTCGGCCATCGCGTTCTCCTTTACTGTCAGGTCGGTTCAAAAGTAACCGGATTATACTCCAGCCCCGAAGGGCACTTCCACCAAGGTTGTATAGACCGCCCCCGCCTGACGGAGCTCGCTCTTGATGAGCCCGACCGAGGCGGCCGTGAATGATCCCACCGCGCGGTCCTGGTTCACCTCAAGCACCTTGGCCAGCGCCGCCCCCGATTGACGATCGCGCACCCTCGCCAGGGTCAGATGCGCCGTGAATTCGCGGGACTCCCGTGGAAAACCCAGGCTCACCACGCCTGCTTCGATCCTGGCGTGCATCCGACGGAGCGATGCCATGGACTCGGGCGTCCCATGCAGGCCCAGCCAGATCACGCGCGGCATCCGCGGATTGGGAAAGGCGCCAACCCCGCGCGCTTCCAACACAAACGGCATCATCCCGGCGGCGACATCCCGAAGCAGGGTTCCCAGCGCCTCGACCTGCTCCTCCGCGATGTCTCCCAGGAATCTCAGCGTGAGATGAATGCCCTCCGGCCGGACCCAGCCGAGTCCGTCCCGGCCGAAGGCCCTGCGCTTCAATTCCGCTTGCACCTCACCTATGTGACCCCTCAGCTCCTCGGAAAGTTTAATGGCGATGAAGGCGCGGAGCATTTTTTTTATGGTTCGTCAGGGACAGTGCCACAAACAAAGTAGCCTGGCATATGTTTCTGCCTTAGGCCGCTGGCGCGTTGTTTTACCATAGCGCGGAGAACTATCCCAGAAAGGATCAGTGTTTCTGGTGTAAAGACCTGTACAAAGCTAAAGTCTTGATCGCCTCGATCTTTTGGTGATGCGGTGAATAAGTTCTTTATTCGACGCATATTGTGCGTATAATATCTTGACTTTGCGTTGATTGATTGTCATAATGCACGCACCATATGCGTAGAATAAGTCAGTACATCTACAACCATCCAGATTGGCCCAGGTTTAATTGGGATCGAGAGAGCCTTACCGAGCGCCTGTCCGTCGTTCGCCACGAACAGGGCCGTTTGCTGGGACGGATGGAAGCTCTCGGCTTCAAGCTGCGTCAGGAGGCGGTCCTCAAAACCCTAACGGAGGACGTGCTCAAGAGCAGCGAAATCGAGGGAGAACAACTGGACGCAGAACAGGTCCGTTCATCGATCGCGCGCCGCCTCGGCATGGACATTGGTGGTCTTAAGCCCGTCGACCGGAACGTGGAGGGAGTCGTTGAAATGATGCTAGACGCCACGGGCCACTACGAGCAACCGCTCACTACAGAACGGCTGTTCGCATGGCATGCGTCCCTGTTTCCGACGGGCCGGAGCGGGATGAGCCAAATCAGGATCGGTGCCTGGCGCGATGACAGCAGCGGTCCTATGCAAGTCGTCTCCGGTGCGATCGGCCGGGAGCACATGCATTTTGAGGCACCGGCCGCCGGAAGACTCAACCGGGAGATGCAGGTTTTCCTCGATTGGTTTAATAAAAACACTGAGACTGATTGGGTCGCGAAGGCCGGGGTTGCGCATCTCTGGTTTGTGACAATTCATCCGTTCGACGACGGCAACGGCCGCATCGCGCGGGCTATTACCGATATGGCGCTCGCACGCTCCGAACAAAGTGCGCAACGCTTCTACAGCATGTCGGCGCAGATCCGTCAGGAACGCGTCACATATTACGACGTCCTGGAGAGGACGCAGAAGGGAACGATGGACATCACGCCCTGGATGGATTGGTTCCTGGGGTGCATGGGCCGCGCCATCGAAGGCGCGCAAGCCACTCTCGCGACCGTCCTCTCCAAGGCGCGCTTTTGGGAAACCTTTGCTGATTTCCCACTGAACGAGCGCCAGCGCCTTGTGCTGAACCGCCTCCTCGACGGCTTCGAGGGGACGCTCACAACATCGAAATGGGCGAAGCTCGCGAAATGTTCCCACGACACCGCTCTGCGTGATATCTTGGCTCTCGTCGAGCGCGGCATACTTGTCCGAAATCCGGAAGGCGGCCGCAGCACTAGCTATGGCCTCGCGAGCATTCCAGAGAGCACCAAGAAAAAACAGTGAGGGGGCGAGCTATTCTATTGCCTTCCGGAAATGTGCCGCCGCAGCAGGTCGAGGGCCGCCTGGGAGGCGCGAAAGCGTATCCCCTCCCGGTCACCGCTGAACAGATGCTGCCGGGACACCGAAGCTTTCTTGTCGGCCAGGGCGA
>Ga0080064_1005790_pt1 | contig 14049 bp, 10 predicted proteins | sample Subgrocontami54m_FD_69260 | JGI IMG/M metagenome (GOLD analysis project Ga0080064, IMG submission 69260) | Subsurface groundwater microbial communities from S. Glens Falls, New York, USA - GMW46 contaminated, 5.4 m (SPADES assembly) (version 2) ...
TCCGTGCCGAGCTGATGCAGGTTGTAATTGCCGCGACCATCGATCTGCACCCCGCTCGCGAAAAAAAGGCCGAGCTCACCCCGCTGCGCGAGAAAGTGAAACTGGCGCGACGTCTGAAACGGCCTGAATACCGTATTCAATATGATCAATTCGGCATCGGGCGCGTGGAGCTCCTTCGCGAGCAACAGCCCGGTTGCCGGGAGCTGCGAAAGCGCGCCACACGCGGACACTTCGCGGTCGCGCACCTCGCGCGACATCAGGATTGCCATCAACTCGGACTCGCTGTAATTCAGGCTGACGCTCATCACGCCACCCGGGCCGGCTGCTGCAGCTCCCGCGGCACGAACCGCGCCACGTAATCGGCATGGCTGTCGACTTCGAACACGTAGGTCCTCAAATACTCCGCAAAGGCGGCATCGTCGCGGGACGCCGCAACATACTCCCGCATGTGAACCTTGTCCGGGCCGTAGCGTCCGGTCATGCCGGCGGGGTGCGAGCCGAACGGCGCATGCACCACCGTATCGACGAGGATCGACGGAACGAACGTGCCGGCTGCGTGTTTCTCCTCGAGCCGGTCCACGACTTCCTCGGCGGTGACGATGACGTGCCGCGAGGCTTCGGCGAGGATCACGGCCTCCACCGGATATCCGCACGACACGTTGCCCTGGCGGTCTGCCCTGTCGACATGAAACACCGCCACGTCCGGACGCATCGCCCTGGCGACCACCGAGATGGTTTTGCCGTCGAACGGATCGGGCGCGAGCAGCATGTCATCGCGGCGCTTGAGCAGATCCGTCCCGACCAGCCCGATGACCGGGATGTAAGGCACTCCCATAGACCCAGCCTGGGCCTGTGCAAAGAGCACCCCTCAGGTATTGTCGAGCGCGCGTACGCGGCCCGCCAGGACATAGCGGGCGAAGTTCGGACCGGTGCGGGCGAATTCGCCAAGGGTGACACTGCACGTGTCCACCACGTCGACCGCGCCTGCGCCGACCAGGAAATCGATATTGATTTCGCCGCCGACCACGCCGATGACGCGCAGATTGCCGGCGCGCTGGCGCACGACCTCGCGCAGGAACGCCATTGGCGAGCGCTGCATATTGGCGCTCATCACCAGGCGCGTGCCGCTTTTTACCTCGGCGGCAGCCTCTTTCAGGGTTTTCAGCTTGTCGGGCATAGACGTCTCCAGAGTCCGGAACCGCAACAATAGCGCGTTTTTCAGCCGCCGTGCGTGTCGGGGGCGTTCAGCAACTTCTCGATTGGCTGCGGCGTGAATCGATCGGCGCGCTGACGCTGTCGTAGGGCGCGGTCGTAGGGCGCGGCTTCAGCGCGCCATGCTTTATTCTTCTCCCGTCCGCTCCGTCTCGCCTGCAATCCATCATTCGGCAATCTCCTTCGATCCAAGGTCCGAGGCAATCAACCGGAATTGCTCCAGCGCGGCTTCGAGATCGTCGACGATTTCCCGTGCGATCACATCGGGCGGCGGCAGGTTGTCGGAATCGGCGAGCGAATCGTCCCTGAGCCAGAAGATGTCGAGGCTGGCTTTGTCGCGGGCGATCAGCTCGTCGTAGTCGTACGCGCGCCATCGCCCATCCGGGTTTTCGGCTGACCAGGTCGCCTTGCGCTCGTGCCGATTCGCCGGGTTGTAGCAGGCGACAAACTCGTCGAGGTCCTCACGCTTCATCGGGCTGGTCTTGAGCGTGAAATGCTTGTTCGTGCGCAGATCGTAAATCCAGAGCTTTTTCGTCCACGGCGTTTCGGAAGCGGGCTTGCGCTCGAAAAATATCACGTTCGCCTTCACCCCCTGCGCGTAGAACAGCCCCGTGGGCAGGCGCAACAGCGTGTGCACGTCGCACTCGTGCAAGAGTTTCTTGCGGATGGTTTCGCCGGCGCCGCCTTCGAACAGCACGTTGTCGGGCACCACCACCGCCGCGCGGCCGTGTTGCTTGAGCAGCGTCTTGATGTGCTGCACGAAGTTCAACTGCTTGTTCGAGGTAGTTGCCCAGAAGTCGTCGCGCTCGATGATGTCCTTCTCAGTCGAGACCTTGCCCTCGGCGCCGGTGATCATGGTGCTCGACTTCTTGCCGAAGGGCGGATTGGCGAGCACCACCTCGAAGCGCTCCCCAGGGTCGGCGGCCAGCGCGTCGCTGACCACGATGGGCACCGACTTGTCCGAGCCGATGCCGTGCAGCATCAGGTTCATCGCGGCCAGCCGCGCGGTGCTTTGCACCAGCTCCCAGCCGCGCAGGGCATTCTCCTTCAGATGCTTCTTCTGGTCGCGCGTGAGATTTGGATTGTGTTGCGCCACATAGTTGTGTGCGAAAAACAGAAAGCCCCCGGTGCCGCAGGCCGGATCGCAGATCGCCTCGCCGGGCTTGGGCGCAATGCAGTCCACCATCGCCGCAATCAACGCACGCGGAGTGAAATACTGTCCCGCACCGCTTTTCGTATCCTGCGCGTTCTTCTCCAGCAAGCCTTCGTAGGCGTCGCCTTTCACGTCCGCACCCATCGCGGACCAATTCTCGGTGTCGATCAGGTCCACCACCAGGCGCCGCAGCTTGGCCGGGTCCTGAAACTTGTTCTGCGCCTTGTTGAATATGAGGGCGAGCGTGCCCTTCCCGGCGCCGAGCTGCTCCAGCGTGTGCCGGTAGTGATCGAACAGCTCGTCGCCGTCGCGCTTCAAGAGCGCGGGCCAGGCGTAGGGCTCGGGGATGAGGCTCGGCTGGTTATACGGCGGGCGGCTGCGCTCGTCGGCCATCTTGAGGAACAGCAGATAGGTGAGTTGCTCGACGTAATCGCCGTAGCTCATCCCGTCGTCGCGCAGGACGTTGCAGTAATTCCAGAGCTTTTGGACGATGGTGGCGCTATTCATCAAGGACTCATTTTCCTGTTGGTTTCGGCGCATTCAGCGCGTAAAATATGACGTATGAAGCTCACCAAGTCTAACCGCTTCCTGCGGTCGCCCACGGTAGCCGCCTCGGCGCTTTGGGTGTCTGCCAAGACATCTTCCGCTGTCGAAGGCATACGCCAGCCGTTCGCTAACGGGTCATTTGCATTGAAGACTCCCACCGTAGCGGCGCTCATCGATTACTGGAAGCAGCGCGCTTCCAAGTCCGGGCGATAACCCGCAAGAACATTTCCGCCAGCGGCGTGTAGTCGTGGTCTACGGCTGCGTGAATGCCAGCGATGTAACGCGCTTTGCCTCTGCCCTCCAGCGCGGAAAAGTCCAGCGGCGGTAACCCGGCCTGCAGACCCATCAGCACGGACAGAAGGCGCGCAATGCGACCGTTGCCTTCGCGGAATGGATGGATGAGGATCAGCTCAGCATGCACGATCGCAAGTGCGTTCGCGAGTTGCGCGTCAGGCGCCGGTCGGCATGGCGTGTGCCGAGCGAGTGGGCCACGGGTCAAGTCGGCCATCAAGCCCGGCACCAGCGGTGCGTGCGCAAACTGAAAGCCGCCCTTGCCCAGGTTCACGTCGCGGTAATTACCAGCCCAAACATAGATCGGCCCCAGCCAATCTCTATGCAAGTTGCAAATGTCCGCCGCCGCAAAGCGGTGATCCTCCGAATAGCTTTCAACGGCATGCTGCTGCGCGAGCAGCAATGCTTGCGACTCTGCCAACTTCATGTCCGCCACGCGCGTGATGCCCAGCAGGTTGCGAGCGATGCGGCCGTGCGAACCCGGTTCGAACTCCGCTTGCGGGCCGGCGGCTTGGTACTTGCGCGACTCGCCTAGTTCACTGGTCATCGCATCACCTGCCACGTCACAGAGGTCATCAAACCATAGTCCGTCGTGAAATCGAGAAGCTCCTGCTTCGGAATCATGGCGCCTTCCACCCTTCAGGCACGGAAAGGCGCCACGCCGTGACGAACTTCCGCGCGCGCAGCGCCGGGTCGAATTGCGTATAGCCCGGCGTCAGCAGCCGCGCGCATTCCTTGAGCATCACGTGCTTAGAATCGGACTGCGGCTCCAATCATTCCTTTGCGGAGACCGCCGTTCGAAGTTCCCCAAACAATGACTCCTCTCTCGGAAAGAGATTAGCCATCGGCTCTAAAGCAAACGCTTCTTCAAGAAACATTTTTGCACTTTGTACCATAACGACGAGTTGATCGCGCCTGGCTGCCTCTAGCCCAAGTTGCTGCGATACATATGCTCCAAATCTCTCTTCCATCTTTGAGCGATCTGCCTCCTGTATGCCATCGCCGAACCAAGTCACGGCTAGAAGCTTTTTACCCATATCTCCACGCAGTGCTTGATTCAAAATGCCATTTATGTGCTCGTCTCCGAATCCATAGCCGACCACGATTATTAGGCGAGCCTCAAGAGACCTACGCCTAAGTTGATACACAAGGAAAAGAAATGGATCAATATATTGGAGCTTGTAAGTGGTCCCGAAAATGAGCTCGCCCTCGTCCACCCTAATTTTTGAGGTGCTGTCGCTAAACGTCAGCCTCTTATTGCTGGCATCTCGAAACCAATCGATTGATCCGTGAAGTTTATAAAGATATATGCGACTCTCTTCAGGCGCCGACTCATCGAGAAGTCCGTGACTCCAGTATCGGTCCTTGCCAAAACCACGCTCCGGGAATTCGTTGTAATGAGTCTGATAAGCGCGTTCGACACAAAGGTCATAGTTCAAAGTGAAAACGTGAAGCGGAAAATTCAGTTCTTTCTGAAAATTCACGAGGCCACTAAAATAGGCAGCTCTTTCGTAATTGTTGATTTCGATCCAGTCGTGTCTTAGCTTCTCCAGGATCTTCGTCTTAAACTGATCCACTAGCCGAAACTCTTGGCCGGCCACTTGGGTTAGGCGAGGGTTCCACGCGCCAATGAACGGATATATGGGGTGATCCTCTCGTCTAGACAGCTCGTCAAGCGAAACAACTAAACGCTCGATGTTGTATGACACTTCTGTGCCAAACGTCCCCTGAATTCCATCGGCATAGAAGATTGCGCTCCGTACAAAGTTGTAAAGGTCTTTGAACTTCGCCCAATCTTGACCGAGAGCCCTTTCAATTTCTTTAACCATCATGGCGGAATTAGGTATTCCAGCCTCGACCGAAGCGCCCGCTCCCAGAAGTACAAGGACTTCGTCTTTCTTGAAAGTAATTGGCAGCGTGGTCATAGAAACCATGGGGGCAACCCTTCCATTTCAAGATCCTCCAAACCAGCTTCGCGGAAATGAGCATAGTGATCCGCGATTAATTTCGCGTAATAGACCGATATTGGCATCGACTTCGCGTTAAATCCGCGCCAATTGGCTCCAGCGATATTAACGGCGTCCTGCAGTAATCTATTCAGGTCGCTAGTCGTAAGTGGCTGTTCCGGGTAAAGGACGTCTATATGAACTGGCCTCTCCGGCTTTCTCGGAATCTTTGAATCTGATGCTCCGAGTCCCGAAAACCACACGAGGAATTGCCTCTTTGACAACGCGACCACTGTGCCTTCATACGGAACTCGACTATTGTGATCAACTGAAAATCCGAAAAAGTCATTTCGGTCATTAAACTTTATTACAACAAACTCACTCTTCGCCCCTTCGTCTGCACGCACCTCGTCGAGTAGGTCCTTGATGGCCCGGATATCTTCCTTGCGAAGGCTAAAGGTAGCGTGAATCACAAACGAGCCGTAACGGTCTTGATGCGACAAGAGTATCTGTCGAAGATTGGTTTTTAGACTAGTGATGTACTGCTGATGGTCTGTAGAATTGCCCAGCACCTTTATTGCTTCATAGGCACCTGAAGAGTCCGTCAGGACAGAGTACGCCACGTACTTTTCAATCTTGCCCTCCACAATTCTGTGTGCCTGGCCAATGCCGACTATCAAACATCTTTCAGTTGACGGTTTGATCCGCCAAGGGACCCCACCCATCTTCGCAAAAACAGCCAACCCAATATTGGAAATTGACCATTTCAACGCTTCCCGATTTCCCATAGTTCTATTTCGGTCTATGAACTGACTTGCGAGTCGCTCAGCCAATACAGCGTGCTTGGCTCGGTAGTAGTCGAGGGTCATTTCATCGGATATGTGCTTCGAGTAAGGCACTAGCGCTATCGGCAGCACTGTTTCTTCAGTGTGTTGCTGCTTAAGGGCAATACAAGCCTTGTGAATGTCATCTCGCCCGAAACTAGGAACTTCGATACCCGTTACGTTATTCCGTCCAATCGGGATTCGAAATATCTTCTCCATCCCAGAAAAAGTAGTAAAGACGTCACCCCGTAGCGCCCGAAAGAGATCCTGCGACATCGGGCGATCTTCCGAACGAAAAAGAAATGCAAGGCGCACCGATTTGACCGCAGGTTGAAAGGGACCGTGATCTCTCAGCCCGAAAAACTGATTCTTTCCTTCGCGGCCACCTGCAAAAACGTAGGTTCGAGTACTAAGAGTGAAAGATGGCACCAGGGATAATTTGTTTTCTACTTCAAGAACCGTACCATCATGTAGTTCCAATTTGCCGATCTCATGATAGTAGGAGTGTAAGAATGCGGCGATTTTCTCGTGCTGATCCAGATAGAAGTTTTCGTTGATTCGACCTGCCTTTTGAGTAAGACTAAGCTCTAGCACCCGTTTCACTTTGACATTCGCGGTCGGCGGCACACGCAGTGCAAATTTGAGCAGGAAACCAAACCGGCCAATTGACTTCAGATCAAAGGGACGGCACCACATTACTTCCCGTATACCCTCCTCATGTTCTTGAAGCAGAAATGCTACTTCTCGCTTCCAGGCTTTCTCCGGCACCGCGACTCTATCGTGAAGATCTTGCTTCTGAACTCGAGTAAGCAATGCACGATGAATTGTATCTATCGTTAGCTGCGGATTTATCCACGCCCCCAGTACGACCGCGTTAAATCCATCTTTAGGCTCAAAGCTAATTTCGTACTTCTTCGCATCTTCGGATCTGACCTGATGCTCGGATATAACCTCTGGGAGCCATCTTTGATTCGTAACCTGCAATTCATTGTTTTGTAGCAAACGACGGTACACCGTGAATGTGAAGTCATTTGACCTGACGGCCAAGAAATTCAACGCAATTTGATCCTTTCGAGGCATGGCCTTTAATCGACTCCCACATTAGATGCAGCAGGTAAGGAAAACGCTGCATGCATGACAGCGGACTTTAGGACTACAGCGCGGCAGACTTCTTTTTCGGTTGTACATTCTAGCTCACGAATAATCGTGAAAAGGCGGTCGATCTCTGCGACGATACGGTGTTGTTCAGCGAGTGGGGGCAACGGCACTATAATTGATGCCATCTGCGGTTGCGCGATCTTGTAGATGCCTGCAGTGGTCTTCACACGTTGTTCGATCTGTTGCCGAATCCAACGGCTGGGCCAAATGATGGGAAGCCAGTTCGTATCAATTGCGACCGGCTGAAGGCGAAGGCGCATCATGGTGTCAGGAAAAATGACTTCGAACTTGGATGACTGCGCGATGGTCCCGCGCCCCACAAGGTCAAGGCTTCCGTTTCCTCTGGAAACGAAGAAATCCCCTTCACGCACCAAGATGTCTGCGACTTTATCTGTTGTGAGAGGCAAGTAACGGATGTGCTCGTAGTCGAAACCTTTGTCGCTCATTGCATTCAGCTTCAGTGCGGCGATACCTGGTGGCGTATCACTGCCCTTGATAGACAACCCATTGATGATGGGCTGGCATAGCAAGTGTGCAACCGTCACCCAAACCCAACCCTCCGGCAGTTCTGGCAGGTCGGTCGTGTCCGGCGCGGCGGGTTCTTTGTACTTGCCCCTGCCTTTCCACTGACTGCGACGGGTTTCGAGGATGCGTTGCAGAAGTTGGGCGCCGGTTTCGTAGCTGCGGCCTTCGCGACGGGCGAGTTCGGCTTCGGTGGGGACGAGGCGGCCTTCGACGGCGGCTTTAAGGACGGCGGCCTTATAGCGCTTGATGTTGGCCTTGACGCGCTTCAGGTTGGCGACGGCTTCGTCGAGGCGGGAGAATTGCTTTTCGATTTCGGCGACGATACGGCGCTGATCCTCGATCGGGGCGATTGGGATTGGAAGCTGCTTCGCCTTTGCGCCGGACAACTCAAGGAAGGTCGTTCCGCTCGCCATGCTTTCGGCAAGTTGCTTCGCCCCCTTAAGCCACCAATAAACGTAATCAGGAAGCACACCGGGCTTCAGTACGAAACTCTTGAAGCCCTGATTCGTCGAGATTGGATTGCGCGCGATGGCGACATACCCGATTGGCGCACGTGAGGTAAACATGACCGCGCCTTCAGGCAACAGTCGAGCAGAACTTGATTCCAGACCCCGCTCAGTTATGAAACGGTTTCCGCGCGAAACGTATTTCTCGCTATAACCGGAGAGGTCGGCTGGTGTCAGCCAGGCAATCGAGCCGCCTTCGAAATTCTCCGGATCGCTTGTTCTAGGCGTGCCGCCGCCCACAACGTCAGCAATTTCGCCCATTGTCGTCCAGCGCCATCCTGCGGGCAACGTGCCGCCAACATTCACGCCGCCAGCTCCTTGTTCAACGCTTCCAGCACCTTCGGCAATTCCGCCCCGAACAACTGGTAAACCTTTCCAATCCCGCCCTCCTGTGCGAACGGCGAAAGCTCGAAATCGTCTGCTTCGATGCCGAGGTTGGCGGCGATGTGGTCGCGGATCATTTCCAGCCACTTGCGCTGTTCAGGTGTAAATCTGCCCCTCACCCCGGCCCTCGCCCCGCCCGCGGGGAGAGGGGGTAAAGATTCTTGTTGGGCGAGCCAGGCTTTGAAGTTGGCGTTGACGCGTTCGGGGAACGGAACCAGTTCGTTGTCCTGGTGCATCGCGAAGCGCACGAGCGACACGAGGTCGGTGAGGATGCGGCGGCGGCTTTCGCCTTTGACCTTGGTCTTGTCGAGTGCGGCGTAGGCTTGCCAGAGCTGGCTTTCCGTCCACAGGCGCGGCGGGGCTTGTAGCGCGTCAGCGAGGTTCTTCAGCGCTTCGAACGTAAGCGGTGCGCCTTGCGTGCGCTGCGGCTGGTTGTAGAGGATTTGCAGCGCGGTAATCTCGTCCTTGTGTTCGGCAATGAAACGCTCGAAGGATTCGACGACGCCTTTCGCGCGATCGCGCGCCGCGGCCGAGTAGCCCGCTTCGAGCACTTTATCCTGCGTGACGGTGTCGATGACCTGTTCGCTTTGCTTCTTCAGCTCGATCAGTAGGTTGCGAAGATTGGGGTCGCACAGTGGCTTCACGGCTGCTATCCGCGCGTCAAGCGCTGCCCCCTCACCCCCGCCCTCTCCCGCGAGGGGAGAGGGAGAAAACAGGTCGGGATTGAGGGCGTCGACGATGTTGCGGGCGAGGTCCTTGAGCGTCGCGCCGCCTGATGCCTGCGCGATTCTCGCTTTGGCGGCGTCGGGCAGGTCTTTCTCCAGTCGCGCCAGACGCGCGGCGACGCTTGATAGCACTTCGGGCTCGGTGTTGCCGAGCGCTACAGCCTGCAGCAGCTTGTCGAACGGTACGGACTTTTTCTGGTCCATCGGCCGCGAGTCGGTCTTGTCGCGTTCGCACACACCTACGGCATCGACGATGACGAAGTGGTCCTTCAACTTCGCGTCGGGGGTGACGGCCTGCAGATCGTGCGGCGAGATGATGCGCACGCCGCGGCCCTTCATTTGCTCGAAGAAAGTGCGCGATTTCACCGCGCGCATGAACAGCACGCATTCGAGCGGCTTGATGTCGGTGCCGGTGGCGATCATATCCACGGTCACGACCACGCGCGGGAAGTAGCTGTTGCGAAATGACGCGATCAGGTCTTCGGGTTTGGCGCCGGTGGTGCGGTAGGTGATCTTCTGAGCGAAGTCGTTGCCCTTGCCGAACTCCTCGCGCAGGATGCGCACGATGTCTTCGGCGTGGCTGTCGTCCTTGGCGAAGACCAGCGTCTTTGGCACCTCGGTGCGATTGGGGAAGATTTCGGTGGCGAGCTTGTCGCGAAAGGTGCGCACGATGGTGCGGATCTGGTCCACCGCCACCACCTCGCGGTCGAGCTGGTTGGGATCGTAGTCGAAATCCTCGTCCAGCTCCTGCCAGCGCACCTTGCGCGTTTCGCGGTCGCGCAGATCCACGTAGTAGCCGGCCTCGACCTTGCCGCCGGCCTCAGTCACCTCGGTGCGGATGCGATAGACATCGTAGTTCACGTTCACGCCGTCGGCGACTGCCTGCTCGTGGCCGTATTCCATCACCAGGTTCTGGTTGAAAAAACCGAAGGTCTGCTTCGAGGGCGTGGCGGTGAGGCCAATCAGATGCGCGTCGAAATACTCCAGCACCTGCCGCCACAGGTTGTAGATGGAGCGGTGCGCTTCGTCGGTGACGATGACGTCAAAGGTCTCGATCGGGATCGCCGGGTTGTAGGCGATCGGCTCGGGAGACTTGAACACGCTTTCCAGTCCGGCGGCGGAGACTTCGTCGTCCTCCTCCGCCAGCTCGCGGCCTTTCAGCATCGAATACAGCCGCTGGATGGTGCAAATTGTGACGCGCGCGGTAGTGTCGAGTGTGTTGCTGGTGAGATGCTGGACGATGTATTCCTCGCCGAACTTGTAATTGTTATAGGGCGAGGCGTACTGGTCGAACTCCTTCTTCGTCTGCCGGCCGAGATTGCCGCGGTCCACCAGGAACAGCACGCGCCGCGCGCCGGCGAATTTGATCAGGCGGTAGATGAAGCTGATGGCGGTGTAGGTCTTGCCGCTGCCGGTGGCCATCTGGATCAGCGCGCGCGGCTTGTCGGTGGCGAGCGACGCTTCGAGATTGCGGATCGCGCGCACCTGCGCCGACCACAGGCCGGTTTCCACGAGCGGCGGAAGATGGCGCACGCGAGCCAGAAAGGTTGCCGGAGAAAACGCCGCGACCGGCGCGGGTGCGCCGCTGCCCGTCGCAAGTACCGTCGGCGCCGGCAGCAGGTCCAGCCATGCGCGTAGCGAGTCGGGCCGGTGAAACGCAAACGTCGGGCGCGAGCGCGGCTCGGGGTCGAGGCCGTTGGTGAAATGGGTTTCGACCCCGGTTGATTGGTAGGAAAACGGCAGCGGCCGATTCCAGGCGGGAAGCGCGTCGGGGAGACCTTGCGCGTAGCGGTCCGACTGTGGCTCCACGCCAGTAAGCGTGACGCCTTCCTTCTTCGCTTCGATGACACCGGCCGCCTTGCCATCGACGTAGAGCAGATAGTCGGCGAAGCCGTGGCCGGATTTCAGCGGGAATTCGCGGATCACCACGCCGCGCGCCGCGTGGATGTTGGCTTCGCTCATGGATTGTACCGACCAGCCCGCAGCCGCAAGCAGCCTGTCAATCTCGGCGCGGGCGCGTTCTTCCGGCTTTTCTGCCACGTGGTCTCCCCTCAGCGCAGAAGGATACCACCACTGCGACGCGGCGAAATCGCAGGGACCACTAACAAAACAATAATCGGGGATGCAGTCAATTTCGCCCGACCGAAATCGTGTCTGTCAGGAAAACCTGACAATTGGTTGAGCGTTGATCAGGCAAGTAGTCGCAGCCCTTGTCGCGTTTGACTTGACCCGGTCTGATCGCGCGTCATACTCCTTCCTTCACCCCTTGGAATACTTCCGATGACCAACGACGCATCCCGGTCTCCGCTTAAAGCGGCCCCTCTTCGCAATCCGGGGCAATCCCTCGATCGGCAAATCAGCGATCTAATTTACGATACAGGCGTCCCCTACCTTCTCGCTGCGTGCTTTGCCGGAGTATTAGCCGCCATGGAATGGCTAAGGAGTTGGGTTGACCCCCAACCGCGGCCCGTCCTTTATACGGTCATTGCTGCAATCGCAGTCGGTATATACGCATGGAAATTTAGAAGCATAAGCCGCGAGCTTCGGCAACTTCGGCAAGGACGAGACGGGGAGCGGATAGTAGGACAATTCCTCGAAGATCTGCGCGAGCAAGGTCATCGCGTAATTCACGATATTCCGGGAGAGAAGTTCAACATAGACCATGTAGTGATCGGGCCGCATGGGGTTTTCACAGTCGAAACTAAGACAATAAGCAAACCGGCGCGCGGGGAATCGAAGATCACCTTTGACGGCGAGCACGTTTTTGTGCGAGGTTTCAAGCTGGACCGCGATCCGGTTGTTCAGGCGCGCGCCGAAGCGACCTGGCTTAAGACTTTCTTCCAAGAATCCGCGGGACATAAAGTGGTGGTTCAGCCTATCGTCGTTTACCCTGGATGGTTCGTTGAAGACCCGCCCAAAGGCACAAAGTCGGACGTTTGGGTCCTTAATCCCAAAGTCCTTCCCTCATTCATTGAGCATCATCGCGAGAAGCTTTCGCCCGAAGATGTAAAGCTTTTGAGTTACCACCTTTCGCGTTATGTCCGCGCTGAGAATGCTGAATAACCTGCCAGACAAAACCTAAAACAAGTTGGGCCAGGATCGAGTTATTCGCCTGGAAGCCGCATGGATATTGGCCTGCAGGGCGATGGCATAAGCGGGGCGGCGCGATGAATCCGCGCCCTACGAAAAGCGGATGCGAGGCGAACGATTGCAGGCGGGGCGCCGGCGTTCAATATCACATCGCCCCCCATCCCCGCCTTCCCCCGCGAGGGGGGAAGGGGACTGCGCGAAGCGACCGTTGATCGCGAGGGTTAGTCGGCGCGCTGAAGCTGCGCCCTACGATAGCCAGGTGAACGATGGCGGGCGTGGCGCCGGAACCGCTTTTTCTGGCATGATACGGCTGTCGATCGGGTCATCGTAACGTCCGCGGGATCGATAACGCGCAGCGCGGACGGCCAATGCTGCCGCGGCGGGCGGGCGGCGACCGGGATGGGTCGCGGCGCCGACGCCGGCCGGACTGTCTGGAACGCGTTGTTGACCTATATCAAACTCCTTTGCGCCAAATTGACCTAATTTCGCTTTCGCACTTTCATTCCATGCATCGATAGGAGAACTTGGCAATGCTGAAACTCCAGGGCGTCATCGACATCCACACCCACCCCTTCACGGAGGAGACCATCAAGGGGCAGGGGCTTTCCTACACGGAAGCTCACGATTACTTCGCGAAAAGCCCCAAGTCTCCGCACCATGAGAGCTGGTACATCCGGCGCGAGACCAAGTCGATAGACAAGACCGCTGCCGAGCTGAAAGAAGATGGGATCGTCGATCTGGCGGTCGTCGTCAACATGAACGCGTGCAACACATGGGCATCGTGCCTGCCCAACGAGTACATCAGCAAGTACTGCAAGCAGCACGAGGGTTTCTATCTGGGTTATGCGGGCATCGATCCGGGCATGGACAAGAAGGGCGCGCTGCGCGAACTCGACCGCTGCGTCAAGGATTACGGGATCGTGGGCCTCAAGTTTCATCCGGCCTACCAGAATTTCTTCCCCAACGACCATGAGCGCGCCTATCCGCTCTACGAGAAGTGCGCGGAGTACGGACTGCCCATCCTGTTTCACACCGGCACCACGCGCATGACCCGTTGCACCATCCGCACCTGCCGCCCCGAGTTTCTCGACGAGGTGGCCACCGATTTCCCGGATCTGCGCATCATCATGAGTCACTACGGCTGGCCGTGGACCGAGGAGGCGCTCGCGGTCATCACGCGCCACGAGCACGTCTACCTCGACCTTTCGGGCTGGATGCCGACTTACATCTTCGCCCACCAGCCGTGCGTCTTTCATTACATGAATTCGGTCGTGCCGGAGAAGTTCGTTTACGGTTCAGATTTTCCGGCGCTCACGCCGAAGGACTGGATCGAGGATTTCTCGCAGTACTTCGAGAAGGGCCTCGAGTGGGGCGGCAAGAAACGCAACTTCCGCCACGAAAATCTGGCGAAATTTTTCCGGCTGAACGCGATCAAGGCGATGAATCTCGAGAAGCTCAGGCCCGAACTCGTGAACCGGACCCAGTTCAAGGTATTGCAGGCGTGACCACCGGCATAAAACCCGTCCTCTCGATGCGGGAAGCCGTCGCGCGTTACGTGCCTGACGGCCAGGAGCTGCTGATCGGCGGGTTCGCCTTCAGCGACCCCACCGCGCTCGCGCACGAGCTGATCCGGCAGCAACGCAAGCGGCTTTTCGTCATGAAGACTTCCGGCGGCGTGCTGGTGGACCA
>Ga0080064_1005791_pt1 | contig 14049 bp, 16 predicted proteins | sample Subgrocontami54m_FD_69260 | JGI IMG/M metagenome (GOLD analysis project Ga0080064, IMG submission 69260) | Subsurface groundwater microbial communities from S. Glens Falls, New York, USA - GMW46 contaminated, 5.4 m (SPADES assembly) (version 2) ...
TTCGCGTCTGGAGCTGCTCGGGGGATCCAGGGGGTCTCATTCCCCATAAGATAGCAAATTCTACAATGGATATCCATTAGTTATGCGAGTGCCAATAATACAAGAAACAAGACCTGACCCTATAAAGGCCCGTCGCGATACCCATCACGGCTTCGATTGGGGTAGCATCGTGTATTTCTGACGTGGATGCGCCCAAAGACCTGGAAGGAGCCGCAGAGCGCAGGACAAGGGAGGCCAAAACAGCAGGAAAGAACCGTGTCGTCCCCGAGGTAACCACAGAATTTCTGACCCGAACGACTCCGGTTGGCGGACGACCATAACGCCGAAAGATGAAAAGGGGACATCTCTAAACGGGACGGTGCTGTCAAGCCCCCCACAGGGCGATTTTCTCCGTCAGTCATCTGTGATTTAAAAAACGGCCTCCATATTTCGCTTATAACGCACGATCTCTGTCGGGGATGAACTCTGATATCCCCCCGAATCTGGTTATCGCCGACTTAAGGATCAAAAGGGGCAAACAAGAAAACAAGAAACAAGGGTCAGGTCTTGTCGGGCTGTTGCCCGAATCCAGCCTAGCAGTCATTTTTTTAATGCAGCATAAGCCGGTTGTGGCTATAATGTCTCTACTATCTTTTCGCAGTAGTGGAGGATCAATTCATGATGGGTCATCAGCCACCGCCTCAGCCTTCACTGTTTTATACGGGGATCAACCTAGAGAAGCGGATACGCTCCGACCATCTGCTGCGCAAGGTGGCGCAGATGGTGGACTTTGATTTTGTGTACGGGGAGGTCAAGGAGAGCTACGGTTATAATGGCAACGTGTCTGTGCAGCCGCCGATGATCCTAAAGCTGATGCTGCTTTTGGTGCTCTATAACATGAGGAGCGAGCGGGAGTTGATAGCGACGTTGCCCGAGCGGCTGGACTGGCTGTGGTTTTTGGGATTGGATCTGGACTCGGAGATTCCCGACCACAGCGTGCTGAGCAAGGCAAGGAAGCGTTGGGGAGTAAATTTGTTTCGGGCCTTTTTTGAGCGCGTGGTATGGCAGTGTGTGGAGAGTGGGTTAATCGATGGGCGCAAGCTTTTTTGCGATTCAAGCCTCGTTGAAGCCGATGCTTCATGCAATTCGGTAGTCGATACTCAGGGACTTAAGCGTTATCTGAGTCCAGCGTACCGGGAGCTTGAGGCCCGTTTGGCAGAACGGGAGAAAGAGGAAGAACACAAAGAGGATCCCCCAGACGGTTTTCCTCGTCAGAACGTGGTCAACCAGCGCTACACCTCTACGACCGATCCTGAAGCGTCGGTTGTGCGCAAGGGCCAAGGCAAGGCGAAGCTCAATTATCAAACCCACCGAGGCATCGACGGGGCGTATGGGGTCATTACCGCAACGGTGATCGGTCCTGGAGATGAAAACGAAGCGCACCGTTTAGGAGATTTGATTGAAACTCATCACGACAACACTCGACGAGAAGCCGAGGTGGTAGTGGCCGACAGCAAGTACGGGACGACGGCCAACTTTTTAGAGTGCTACGACCGCGGAATCCTCGCTCACATTCCGGTACTCAAACAGACCCAGGACCAGCAGGAGCGTCGCCGTAAGATTTTCCCTGAGAGTCTGTTTGTCTATGACCCTCAAACCGACACCTATACCTGTCCGGCAGGACAAACGCTTAGGCGGCGCAAACATTGGGTGGAGCGCAAAGCGTTTGAGTATGTGACGGCTCGCGGGGTCTGTCGGCAGTGTCCTTTACGAATCCAGTGCACCCGCTCTGAGAGCGGGGGCCGAACGCTCAAGCGTCACGAGCGCCAGGAGATTCTAGATATCCTTCGGGCTCAGGCACAGAGCCGAGGGGCAAAAAGAGATATCCAGATCCGCCAGCATTTTATGGAACGCTCCTTTGCTCAGGGGAAACGACTCGGTTTAAAACGAGCGCGCTGGCGTGGACGCTTAAGGGTGCAGATCCAAGACTATCTGATTGCAGCCGCGCAAAACATCGAGCTCCTAATCGCCCATGCTCGGCCAGAACCCAGAGCCGTTTTAGCCGCAGGCACTCACAGTGCCACGGGGTTGAATCAACTGTGGACGGATCTGCGATCCTTGTTTGCGCCCCATTATATCCTGCAGCAATCAGTCCTTGTTTTCTAAGAGAGAACTCACACGTGCGGGCTTAGATGGATCTACCTTGGTGATTCAAGCGACGTTTGGGCAACAGCCCGTTGTTTCTTGTATCAGGGGCTGTTTGCCAACCATCTGACCGTCGCATCAGTGCAGGTCCAGGAATCTACCACCTCTCTCTGGCTGTACGTGCAACGATGTACCACTCGAATAATCAGCGCGCCACGCTTGGCCTTGGTTAACTTCCCTTGGAGCCAGCGCCTTTAGTGTAGATCTGCATGCCTCCCCTGAAAGGACAAGCCGGGATCCATGGAAGCTATCAAAGTAGAGGGCAGCAAGATACAAGACCTGACCCGATTTTCGATTTTCCCTCGCGATTTTCCCTGGAGGGTGTATTCGAATGTGCCTGGCAGGATCTGTCGGTCAAAGGAAAGCGGAATCAGTTTGGTTTGCCCATAGGAGTACTCTTTGTATCGGGCCATCTCTCCTCCTTCCTTCATGAAGTTTACAGCAGACGAAAGAAAGAAGGAAGAAAATTTTCACGGTTTGAGGGGTTTTTCTACAGCCTCAACGCAAAGCTCAGCCGGCGCTATTAGCGATCGGTCTGAAGCGAAAAGTTAGGCTGGGTTCGTCTGTATGATCGCCGGTAGCTTGTTAAGGGTGAGCTTCTTGAGGTCAACCTTTCGGCTGGCATTATCGATGTCGATGCCCACCAAGTTACCTTCGGCATCGTAATCGAGGACTATACCCTCCGTGATCTCTCGGCTTTCGACGCTGGGCCGCTCAGAAAGGTCGATATAAAGCGAGTCTGTGTCCGCATAATAATTGAGCTTCATGGTTTGAACCCTCTGTCTGGAAAAGCGTTGTGAATCGTAACCTTGTCCTCCAACGTGATAACTCTCAAAATTCGTCCCTCAAACTCCTCGATTTTGCCCCAGAACCGATACCGGTTTCCCTCTTGAGGTTCGCTTCTTAGCGGTTCCTCCAAAACCCGAATGCACCATTCCTTCTTCAAATAGGGCCGCTTGCGCAAAACCTCCTTCTCAAAATATTCCGTGAACCTGTATTGTGGCACCTACCAGAAGATAACCCGTTTCCCTTCAGATGACCAGCCTCAACGCCGGAACTGTGCGGCGGCTAAAAGCCGTCAGGGAGATAAAAAGAGGACATTCATCTTTTTAATAAGGCTATTCTTTCCAGTCGTAATTCAGATCGCCAAAGTTGGGGTTCAGGGTCAGGTCTTGCATTGCAACAGCGTGTGATTGCAAGACCTGTCCCTGTCCGTTTTTCGCCGCTGCTGATGAGCAGTAATAAATCTAGTTTGCAGCCTTCGCAAAATATTTGATCCCTTTTACACCCTTGAAGTCGGCATCCTGTGTCCACAGCGTCGCCTGGTATTCCCGTGCGGTCGCCAGCATGATGCTGTCCGCCATCGGAAGCGATAGTTCAAGGGACAAGTGGGCTGTTTTCAATGCGAGCGCCACGTTGAGATCAACCACCCGTCCCTGTTGCATCACGGCGATGGCTTGTAATGCTTCTGTCTCGCTTCGTTGCTGTGACACTCGTTTGAAAACTTCATAGAGACTCAAGGTAGGCACGATAAGATCTTCTGTGTTCTGAATTGCCGGCGCAAATTTATTTGCGTTAGGAGCGTCGGCGAAGTATTCCAGCCAGCCGGATGAGTCGACAACGTTCATACGCGATCCGGATCACGCTCCACGTCGGTGTTCATTCCCTTAAGAAAACCTCGACTTCGCCGAATAGGCTCAACCGGGATCAACTCGATCCGGCCTTTATACGGAATAACTTGAATTTTTTGTCCCGGCTTGAGTCCCAGGGCTTTACGGACTCTTAGGGGAATTACAACCTGGAACTTAGGAGATACCGTGACGGTTTCCATACGACCTCCTGATCGATCATAAACTTGTAATACGCTATCACGAATTCGTCTTGGCGGCAATTCACTCCGCCCAAGACGCCGAAAATCGGATGAAGCCTTGACTTCTCGATGGGTGGGAGATAGGAGGGGAACAATCTTGCCATCAAACAACGCGCGGTGGCCCGGATCATGCGCGAGGAGGTTTGACCGTGGCACTCAAGATCGACTGCGATTCCCACTTTCTCCCCCACGACGCGTTCGACGACGTCGATCCAAAATTCGGCGGCCAGGTTCCCCGATTTATTTTCGACGGCGTCGGCCGCCAGCTCGTGGTCTACAAGCCGAGGACCGAAAAGCTGCCTTATTTCATGTGGGACTATCCGACCTGCTTCCGCGCGCTCAGGCAGACTGCGGGAGTTTCCAACATCGATGCTCGGGCGGGGGACCTTGCAAAGATCGGCTTCGACCGGCAGGTCCTGGTGCCGAACAACGGCCCCTATGCCTACGACGTCGATCCGGAGTTGGGAGAGAGCGTTTGCCGGGCGTTCAACAACGCGGTGGCGCGGGCCTTGAAGAAACGCCCGGAGTTCATCGGCCTCGCCGTGCTCCCGATGCAGGATGTGAGCCGGGCGATCCGGGAATTGGACCGGGCGGTGTTGGAGCTGGGAATCCACGCCCCGCAAATTCAGACGCACATCCTGGACCGGAATCTGGACGAGCACGACTTCTGGCCGTTTTATAAGCGGGTGGAAGAGCTCGGGGTGCCGCTCATCATTCATTGCTCCCACGCATCCGTGACCGCCGGCGCGCACCGCTACAAAAGATATCGGTTCGGGAATGCGCTTCAGTTTCCGGCGGAGACCTCGTTGGCGATCGGGTCGTTGATCTGTGGCGGAGTGCTGGACGCCTTTCCGAAGCTGCGGGTCGGGTTTCTGGAGGCAGGCGGTGGCTTCTTGCCGTATCTGTTCGACCGGCTGGACGAGGTGGCGGTGGAGGAGCCGGAGTACACGCACGTATCGATCAAGAAGCTGCCGAGGGAGTATTTGGACCAGCTCTGGTTTTCGTTCAACATCAAGACCGAGGCGGCGTCGATCCCGTTTTTGATCGAGCGGATCGGGGCGGAGCGGCTATTGGTATCGAGCGATTATCCGCACGGGCTGGCGGGGTCTGGGATGAACACCGTGCAGTTTTTGCAGCAATTGGAGACGGTGTCGGCCGAAGACAAAGAGAAGCTCATGGGGCTGAATGCCATGAGATTATTTAACCTGGGCGTATAGCGTGCTGGCTCAACCAGAGCGGGGAGTTCAATCATGTTGATTCTGAGCAACGAAGATATCGCCGGCGTTCTCACGATGGATGTTTGTATGGAGGCGCTGGAAGACGCCTATAAGGAACAGGCGGCGGGCCGCGCGGTCAACCAACTTCGCTACGACACCAACATGCCTTTACCCGAGCGGCCGGAAAGAGAGGCACGGTACGAGTTCAAAACCATGGCCGGGATTATCCCGAAGTTTGGCGTGGCCGCTTTGAGGATGAGCTCCACGCTCAACCATCGGCCGATCCGCTACGGCGTCGAGCGGGCCGAGCGCTTGTACCTGGCGCCCGGCGAAGGCACGGTCGGTCTCATCCAGCTTTACAGCACCGAGACCGGCGAGCCGCTTGCCTTCATGCCCGACGGAGTGATTCAGGGAATGCGCGTAGGGGCGACATTCGGCCTCGCGGCGAAATATCTGGCACGGAAAGATTCCGCAGTCATGGGCCTTCTTGGCTCAGGTTGGCAGGCGCGCTTCCAGGTGGCGGCGACGCAGGTCGCCCGCAAGTTGAGCCTCATCAAAGTTTATAGCCCCAATCCCGAGCACCGGGAACATTTCGCTCACGAAGTCGGCGAAGAGTGCCGGGTCCGCATTCAAGCGGTGGAGAGCATCGAGGAGGCGGCGCGGGACGTGGATATCCTGGTCGCGGCGACCAATGCCCGGGCGCCGCTCATTACAGCCGATATGGTGAAGAAGGGAATTCACATCTCGGCGGTCCAGAATGAGATCTCAGACGAGGCGCTCGCGAAGGCGCATCTCCTCGTTTCACACACGGAACAGAACTATTGGATCTACAACGGCGGCAAAGGGCAGTACGGCGAGGCCGCGGTCCATGGCTCGCAGAAGCTCCAGTATGGGAAGATGCCGCTCCTGGACGACGTCATCGCGGGCAAGGTCGCAGGAAGAACGAAAGACGACGAGATCACCATGTTTCGCGGCCACGGCTTGGGTCTCCAGTTCGCCGCCGTGGGCGTCAAGGCCTACGAGCTGGCGAAAGCGAAAGGCCTCGGCCACGAGATTCCCACCGAGTGGTTTACGCAGACGTTGCATACGTGAAAAGCCGCTGAGAGCCCGAACACCCGACCGGCTTACTCCATCAAAAAGCCTTGTCTGGCGGTTTGGACAGTAGTAGACTCCGACCCTCATTCAGTCAAATTACAAACGGGCTTTCTGATCGTGGAGACTTCGACGAGAAGAAGTGCGACTTTTATTGCGTTGATCATCTTCAGCGCCAGTCCGCTCGTTGCGGCGGAGACTCCACAGCGGGAATGGGGCAAGGTGGTGGAGGCGGCGAAGAGGGAAGGGCGGGTCACGATCCACATTACACGCGCACAGACGCCGATACTGAACGCCGGGGTTTTTCAGAAAACTTACCCGGAAATCAAAGTCCTCGAGATCGTGGGTGAAGGGAATCAGGTTTATAGTCGTCTGCTGGCTGAGAGAAGGGCGGGGAAGTACCTGGGCGATGTGTTCATCGCCGGGGTTACGGACAATTACCAGGTTTACCGGGCAAAGGGAGCGACCTCGATCAAGTCCATCATGATTTTGCCCGAGGTCGCGGATGAATCGAAGTGGTGGCAGGGACGCCATCACTTCGCCGATCCTGAGAGGGAATACCTCCTCATGTATATCGGTGTCCCGCTCCTCCCTAGGCTCAGCTACCACAAGGGCCTCATCAATCCGAAGGATTTCAAGTCGATTAAGGATCTCCTCAATCCCAAATGGCGGGGGAAGATGATCGCGCTCGATGTCCGGGCGGGTGGCCCGCCGGGCGGGAGCATGCGCGTGATGTATTTCCATCCGGCTCTCGGCCCCGATTTCATCAAGCAATTATACGGCACGATGGACATCGTCTTGACCCGGGACCGCCGCCAGGCCGTGGACTGGCTCGGCGCCGGCAAGCTCCCGCTCTGTCTTTTTTGCAGCGACTCGGATATCGAGCGAGCGAAGGGTCAGGGGCTTCCCGTGGATAGTTTGGAACTGGATCAGGACGTCGTAGGGCTGAGCGCGCAAGGGGGAACGGTTTCCTACCTGGACCGCGCGCCGCACCCGAATGCCGCCGCGGTCTTTATTAACTGGCTTCTTTCGCGTGAAGGCCAGATAACGCTGCAGCAGTCCATTTTTAAATCCGGCGGCTTCGCCCCGGATTCGCTTCGGACCGATATACCGAAAGAGGAAGTCCTGCCCAACAACCGCCGGAAGAGCAGCGTGAAATACATCGATCTCAATGATGTAAACCGCCTCGACATGCGGCCGATCATTAAAGTCATGGAAGAAGGTCTCGCCGAGGGGGCGAAGAGGACGGCGCGCTGAGGATGAGATGAAGAGCAATTTTTCTCATTTTATTCTTGACACCGTACGGGTCGACGTTTAGAGTGCAGCCATGTTTCGGAAGACCGTAGCGGTTCTATTTGTAGCCGTTTGGCTCCTTCTTCTAGGAATCGAATTCTCGGAGGACAGCGGGCTTTTCGAATATGACGAGGCCGACATGAACAGATCCGTGGAAACTACGCTCTCCAGCCTCGGAGAGGCGATCAAAGTCTCTGATGCTACGGAGTGGATTACATCGGGCATCTTAGCTGTTCCTCATGGTATCTATCTATCCCCGATTCAAGTTGTTTCGTTTAATTGGGTTCAAAGAGAAACAAGGTTCATGGAAGAGAGTATTCCGATCTATAAAGCCAATTGCATTTTCCTCATCTGATCTTCCCCGCCCGTATTCTTATTCTTTTCTCTAGGTCTATAAATTAAAACGTACCTAAGGCTTTGTCCGTCCGCAGGCTGGCCGTAGGTTCCTAGAACTAAGGAAGGTAAAAACCCCATGAAATCCTTTGTATGGTTCACCTTTTTCTTACTTGTTGGCTGTGCCCGAGTGATGACCGGCGCAGACTTGGACAACGCTCGGTTAGAGCAGATCGTCAAAGGCAAAACTTCCAAAGATGAAATCTTAAAGATTCTCGGAGAGCCTTCAGAGAAAGCCACTGAGAATGGGACCGAGAGATGGATTTTCGTTAGCCGGGTGACATCCGCCTCGCCGAGGCCGGAATGGCTCCGGTTGTCGTACCGGGGTGACGTCAAAGACAAGCGGCTGACGATCATTTTCGACCAGAATCTTGTCAAAGACATCCTGGTCTCAGAAAGTACCAGGCCGTTTAACTCCAGTGTGGGCTTCTGATGGAGGATTCAAAAATGAAGGTTAAGATAGTTTCTGCGATGTGCGAAATACTCTGGTCTTGGATGGGCGTCCTTTATCTTTGCGCGCTCATGTTTTTACCCGCTGCGACTTCCCAGGCGGCCGAGCACCGGGCGAGTATCTCCGATACTTTGTTGGATGCCCGGGATAACCTGCTCGACGCTTTGCCCGATGACGGGTCGTATTTTTTAAACTCGGTCCTCAGTGACGCCGGGGATATACTCAAACTTCCTTTTGAGAAGCATGACATCGGCATGAGAGAAGTCCTCACCGCCACGCTCCTGGTCGGAACTGTCCCGGCGACCATTTACGGTCTGGATAATCCCATCCGACGGAATGTCCGGAAGATGAATGATAGCACTGCGAACGTCTTGGAGTATGTCGGATTGGGAGCGACGGTAGGCGGCCTGGGCCTGATCTATGGTTGGGGCGTGTTTTCGCGCAATGAAGAAGCGCGTCATGTTGCCTTGACGGGTGTTGAAGGGGTGGGGGCCGCTTCGTTGGTGGGATTAGGGCTCAAGGCTGCGTTCGGCAGAAAGAGGCCGCTTGATGGGGAAGGTTCGCGCGCCTTCTTCAAGGGAGGCGAATCTTTCCCTTCAGAGCGCTCGACCATCGCATTTGCCGCTGCCGCGGCTCTCAGTGAAGGATTCAACAATAAATGGTGGGTGGCCGCTCCGGCGTATAGCCTGGCATTGGCGACGGGCATCGGAAGGATGGGAAAAGACGCGCATTGGGCTTCTGATGTTTTGACGGCGGCTCTGGTTGGGGCGGGGACGACCAAGCTGTTATTTTACCTACACCGGGACCGGAACGTCTTATCTCCCTTGTTCGTTACACCCATGGTTTCGGACAGGGGAGTAAAAGGGGTAAGCCTCGGTTTCAACTGGTAACGTTAATCGTCCAGGGCCCTCGTCATCTCCAGGAGACTTGTCGGCGGCTTCGGAGAGGAGTAGACTTCGCTCCGCCTTTGGGTGTGAAGATCCATTCCCGGTCTGATTGCGGAGAGTTCGCGAAGCAAGATCTCGATTACCTTCAGGAAGGACCCTTTTCGATGACGTTGTTATTGCGTCCAGAAGAACACGCGGGACTTGTGAGCTTTGCCGAAGCGATCGACGTGATCGAGCGTGCTTACCAGGCGCTCGCCAAGGACCCGAGCCTGGATCTCCTGCGCCAGATCGCGAACGAGAAGATCCGCCTCTCCATCCACATGGCCTCAAATCCTTTGTTGAATGCAGCCGGGCTCATGGCTCACAGCCGGGGGCGCACGCCGGGCCGTCACCATGCCGCGAGCTTGGTTTTCAATATCGAAACCTGCGCGCTCGACGCGATCCTGCTCGATCAGATCCTTTGCGGCGATCCGGTTCAGGGCGTCACGGATCTCCGCACGGCGGCTACGAGCGCCGTCGCGACCAAGTATCTCGCCCGCGCCGATGCGAAGACCGTAGGCGTCATCGGCAGTGGGCGGCAGGCCCAGAGCCACCTGGCGGCGCTAGCGGTGGTCCGGTCTATGAAATCGGCCAAGGTCTATAGCCGTTCTCCCGCCAACCGGGAATCCTTCGCTCAAAAAATGTCGGCGGCCTTGAAGATCGAGGTCGAGCCGGTCGCGAGTAGCGAAGAAGCGGCGCGCGGCGTGGATGTGATTCTCCTCATGACGGACACGAGCGAGCCGGTCCTTCTGGGAGAGTGGCTCGCCCCCGGGCAGCATGTGACATCGGTCATGGGAGGCAATACCCCGCGCGACAGCCAAGGGCGGCCCTTGAAGCCGCCGCGCCGCGATCTCGACGACGAGGCGATCCGGCGGAGCGATATTATCGTGATCAACTCGCGGGCACAGGCCAAGCAGGACCTGCAGGGAGACATCATCATTCCCATTGAGCGGGGAGTTCTGGGCTGGGAGCGGGTCCGTGAATTGAGCGAGCTGGTCGGCGGCAAGATCCATGGCCGAAGCGACGAGCGGCAGATCACGCTCTACAAGAACAACGGGGCCCAGGGAGTGGCGGACGTCGCATTGGCGGCGCTGGCGGCAAAGAAGGCGCGCAAGCAAGGATTGGGTACAGAGGTTTAACAGGAGGCTTTTATGGCTTATCGAGACTTGAGACAGTTTTTAACGCGGCTGGACGAAGCGGGCGAGATCCAGCATGTCACCCGGGAAGTAGATTGGAATCTGGAGATGGGCGCGATCATCCGGCGCGCCTACGATTTGAAGGCGCCCGCGCCGCTCTTCGAGCGGATCAAAGGCTATCCATCGGGTCGCAGGGTGATCGGTGGCTCCATGGCGATGAGCCGGAAGCCGAAAGCCCCTTATACCCGCCTGGCTCTGGCCCTGGAAATGAATCCGGAGTCCTCGCCTCTGGAGATCATGGATGAGTATATCGCCAGGCGGAAAAATCCGATCAAGCCGGTTCTGGTCCGCACCGGCCCGTGCAAAGAGAACATTCAAATGGGCAGCGAAGTGGATCTCTTCAAGTTCCCGGCTCCCTTTCTCCACGAGGGAGACGGCGGCCGTTACATCGGGACCTGGCACATCACGATCACCAAAGATCCGGAGACCGGCTGGGTCAACTGGGGCATGTACCGGCTCATGATCCACGACCGGAACACGCTGGGCGGGATCTTCTCGCCGCAGCAGCATATTGGGATCCATTTTTTTCAGAAGTCCGAGCCGAAAAACCGTCCCCTGGAGTTCGCCATCGCGATCGGCAACGAGCCCCTCACGACCCTTATGGGCGCGGTCCGTTTTCCGGTCGGAGTGAGCGAAGTGGAAATGGCCGGCGCCCTCAGGCGGGAGCCTGTGGAATTGGTCAAGTGCGAGACCGTGGACCTCGAAGTCCCGGCCACGGCGGAGGTCGTCATCGAAGGGGAGCTGGTCCCGCACGAGCGGAGAGACGAGGGCCCCTTCGGCGAGTACACGGGCTATATGGGAGGGCTGAGGGCCCCCCGCCCGGTTTACAAGGTCAAGGCGATTACGCACCGGACCGACCCGATCCTGACCACATGCTGCGAAGGCGTGCCGGTGACGGATTCCCACACGGTGACCATGCTCACGAAAACCGTCGAGATGCTGGTCTTCCTGCGCGAGCGGGGCTTCCCGATCCGCATGGTCTGGCGGATGCCGGAGACGAGCGGTTACGTGACGGTCGTCTCCACCCGCGTCCCGTATGCCAATTATCCCAGCCAGCTCGCCAACGCGATCTGGGGCACCAAGCAGCCGGGAAAATTTCTCATCGTCGTGGACGATGACATCGATCCCACCGACAAGGACCAGGTCCTGTGGGCGCTGGCCACGCGCTGCCACCCGGACCGCGGCATCTTCAAGATGCTCAACGCGCCAGGGAGCGCCCTCGATCCCTTCCTCGATCCCGACGAGCGGGAGCTGGGACTGAGCGGCCACGTCCTCTTCGACTGCACCTGGCCCAAAACCTGGAAAAAGGAAGAGATCCCGGTCAAGGCCGCTTTCGATTCTCTCTGGCCCAAGGAGATCCAGGAGAAAGTGCTGAGCCAGTGGCGGGATTACGGGTATAAGGACTGAGAGAAGTTAGGCCGAGGAAGACTGCCCCTCGGCCAATGAAGAGGAAAGTGCAGAAATGAGCCGAGGAAGATTGACTTGGAATAGTGCTCTGAGTATAGTCCGGGACGAGAAACGTTCGGAGGTATGAGCTATGGCCAAACTCGTAGAGATCATAGGAGTCACGCATAATCCTTTTCTTCCGGGACTCATCGCCAAGAACGCGGAGCCGACCGTCGCCGCGGCGGCCGAAGATTACAAAGGCATGCAGGAGAAGATGGTCCAGGCGAAGCCGGACGTCCTGATCGTCGTGGCGAGCGATCATCTCAATCAGTGGTTCATGGACAATATGCCGGCGTTTATCGTGGGTAAGGCGCCCGTGGCAGAAGGGCCGTTTCCCTGGGAGGCGCGCAGTTTCGGGCTCGCGCCCTACAAGACGCCGGTCGACGTGGATCTAGCCCGGTCGCTGGTGCGCGACGGCTTCCGCCACGGCGTGGACTTCGCTTTTTCCGAGGAATTTATGATCGATCATGCGTTCACCGTGCCGCTCAACTTCGTGCGGCCCCAGATGGATCTCCCAATCGTGCCGGTCTGGACCAATGTGATGGCTCCACCGGTCCCTCCCGCCGAGCGCTTCTACGCGGTCGGCCGGGCCCTGCGCGAGATCGTGGAAGGGCTGCCGGGAAACCAGCGGGTCGCGGTTCTCTCCAGCGGGCATCTCGCGGTCGAAGTCGGCGGTCCGAAGCGCTCCACCTACTCCGCCGATCCGGATTTCGACCGCCGCATGATGGAGCTGATCAAGGCCGGTGAAGGGGAGACGGTGGTGAAGGAAGCGACTTGGGAACGATTGTGCAAGGCGGGCAATGTAGCCGCTGGATTTCTGAACTACGTCCTGCTCCTGGGATTGGCCGGAAAAGCGCCCTCGGCGACCGGTCTCCATTTTCCGGAATCCACGGCGGCGGTAAATTACATGGCCTGGGATCTACACAACGGAGGTGGCAAGTGAGCCGCTATCAAGTGGACAAGATCATGAGACAGATCGTGTTGAACCCTGCGTCGGCGGAGGCTTTTCAGAAAGACGCGGCGGGATTTATCAAGGGATTAGATCTGACGGATCAGGAACGGGAAGCGCTGATCAAAATCGATTATCCTACGCTCTACAAGCTGGGCGCACACCACTTTTTGCTCAACGGCTTCGTCATGCGGGTGTGGCCGGGAGACCGGCATGCGCTGATGGCCGAATACAGCAAGAATCTCGCTCCGCACGGATATCCGGACGTTTCGACCTAGCCTGTCGTCTGACAACAAGACGGTAGGTCACAGATCGCCGAGGATGTCTTTTTTCACCTTCTCCCAGGTTTCGACGTCATCGGGGTTCTGCTCATGCTGCTGAATCCGCTCGTCAAGAAGGCGGCGCTGAGACTCGGTGAGAGGCAGACGGGCAGCCTCTGCGGCGATCTCGTCCCAAAGTTCCTGGACCAGACGGATCTTTTCGCTCTGCGGCAGTTTTCGGAATGTCTCGATTATGGGCTGAGTGTCCATGAAAACAACCTGTTGTTGAGATTAGTCCGACTCGACAGAAAAGTCCAGCCTCGCTACGGTCCAGGCACACAAGGCTAACGTATAGCGTTTTATCCGCTCCGCAGTCCCCGCCCTGATTCCTGTGATATTGGAGAGTCGAAACAGTTTTTCATGACGAGTCCCATGAGCGGAGCTCGGGTACTGCAGCTACAATGACCATCGTCCCCTACTTACAGCAGAGGCAGCGGGAGATATCGGTGTATTCGATGCGCAGTGGACGAGCCCTAAAGACCATCTAACGGATCTTGCTGGGTGAGTTAAGAGCCAAGAGCGGACCCCTTTTCCCCTAACACCAGAATTTAGAAACGAAGTCAGAGCGCAGTTACTTCCGCGAGCGAGGTCGTTAATAAGGCGAACGTCTTTTCGTCAACGGAGTTTTCCGCCCTTTGACAACCGGGGGCCTCATAAGAGTTAGGCGCCACCATGCCGTCCCTGAACGATCGGCGCGGCCTGATTCCAGATA
>Ga0080064_1005793_pt1 | contig 14047 bp, 14 predicted proteins | sample Subgrocontami54m_FD_69260 | JGI IMG/M metagenome (GOLD analysis project Ga0080064, IMG submission 69260) | Subsurface groundwater microbial communities from S. Glens Falls, New York, USA - GMW46 contaminated, 5.4 m (SPADES assembly) (version 2) ...
TCACGCGCTGCCCGCCACGCAACAGATTGACGATCTGCACCAGGACCACTTTCAACCGGTCCTTGGGATAGCCGAACGCCTCCACAGCCGCCTGCATCCGGGGAATGTATCCATGGTGATCGGCCCCCCAGATATTGATCAGGAGATCATAGCCGCGGCCCAGCTTATCCTGATGGTAGGCAATGTCGGAGGCGAGATAGGTGAATTCCCCGTCCTGTTTCCTGACGACACGATCCTTGTCGTCTCCAAAAGCTGTGGACCGGAACCACAAGGCGCCGTCCTGCTCGAACAAATGCCCCTTCGCTTTGAGAACCTCAAGCGTGCGGTCGACGGCGCCGGTTTCAAACAACCCCCGCTCACTGAACCACGCATCAAAACGGAGACCGAACCCCTGCAGGTCGGACTTGATTTCGTCAAGCAGAAGACGATACGCCTCCTCCGTGCACAGCCGTTCGAGATGCGGCAGCAGGGGCTCGAGCTTCTCCGCCTCGGCTTTGGCGATCAGCTTTCGGGCGAGCTCTTCGACGTAGGCGCCGCGATAGCCGTCTTCCGGGAACCCCACGTCCGGCTGCTGAAGCAACTTCCGGCAGCACGCTTCCACGGACTCTGCCAGCAGCTTCATCTGGCGGCCGGCGTCATTGATGTAATATTCCGTCGTCACCTCGTATCCGGTGGCGTGGAGAAGATTCGTCAGCGCGCCGCCGAGAGCCGCCCCGCGCCCATGTCCCATGTGCAAGGGACCCGTCGGATTGGCGCTCACAAACTCCAGCAAGATGCGCTTGCCAAGGCCCAGGGTCGAACGTCCATAGTGCTCCCCTTGCGCCTCGATCTCAGCCAGAACCCGAAACCACAGATCGCGCCTGATCGTCAGATTGATATAGCCGGGTGGCGCCACGTCGATCCGCTCCAGAACGTCGGAATGCGCACGCAACCGACCAGCGATGATTTCGGCAATCTCCCGCGGAGCGCGATGTTCAGAGGCGGACAGGTTCATCGCCACAGTCGTCGCCAGATCACCCCATGTATTCTTCTTGGGGACGTCGAGGACCAAGGCAGGCAGACTGGTCAGCTTGAGATCGCCGGCCGCCCGCGCGTCCTCTAAAACTTCCCGTAGCGTGGAGAGGACAGCTTCCCTCACAACCCCCACCGGCATTGATTGGACACTCCACATGACTGCGGCCCTCGAGAAACCCCCGAGGGCCGCCAACGTGGGCTGCACTGTACCATAACGAACCGGCAATGGCAAGGCTCACACCGCATCGAACCACGCGTTCTGCAAGGCTTCCCGCACTATTCACCGATCCATTTGTTCGCCTGGGCGAGATCGTCCTGAGTGTTGATGTTGAAAAACGAGCGGAGTTCGGGGTCCACCGCTGTGAAGGCGGATTGGGGGATCCGATGCACCCGGAGTTCAGGGCAATTGCAGAGATCCTGGACCTTGAGCGTGTCCGCCTCGACAAGGGTTCGAAGGAACGGCAGGCACGCCTTCGCGTACACGGCATGCAGGGGCTGGAGCTTACCCTCCACATCCGGGATTACGATGTCGCCGGCGCAGGCCTGGTCAAGCACGATCCGGATGGCCTCCGGATTGATCCAGGGCATATCGGCGGCGGCGGCGAAAACCCGCTCGCCGGCGGCGTAGTGCAGCCCCGTATACAGGCCGCCGAGAGCAGCCCGACCGGGAATGAGGTCCACGACAACCCGGACTCCCAGCGACTGGAACGGCTCAACCGCGTCGGCCACGATCAGGATCTCGTCGAAGGCGCCCCGGTACGCATCCAAGACTCGCTGCATGCAGGTGCGCCCGCCGATATCAAGAAACCGCTTGTCGATGCCGAGCCGGCGGCTTTTTCCTCCTGCCAGGATTAGACCGGTCACTTGCCACCCCTTCGAGAGAATAAAAAAGGGGGGTGGGCCGTGCCCCACCCCCCTGAACCCTCAGTCGTCCCGCCCGCGGCTGGTTTCGGTTTACGACTTCATCTCTTTCTTTTTGTTGGCACGCCGGCGGAGCACCCAGCCCTCGGCAATGATCATTCCCACTGCCAGCAAGACCGGATAGATCTTCGCTTCGATGGGAACCGGCGGCTCGAGGATGCTGTAGTAAAATGCCGACACCGCCATCTTCAGTCCGGCATCGCCGTTATGTCCGTCCCAGACGAAGAAGACGGTCGGAATATACTTGCCCGTCTCAAACTGAACATCGTTATCCTTGTCATCAGTCTGGAGGGCTCGCTTCATGAGGACGGTCCACTGCCCATCTTTGAATTCGCCCTTGACCAGTTTCAAGTCCCCGGTGGCCCCCATACGGTCATCGAGCGGCTTGTCCCAACCGGACCCGGTATAGGCCGTCAGCGTCCCGTCGGCCTCCCATTTCCACAGATCGACGTGCCGCTTCTCTTCTCCGAACAGGTAACGAGGCTTTTCCGGCGGCGTGATCTCCTGCCACTTCGCCGGGAACTGGATGGCCACCGCGTCATTGTACACTTCGTACTTGTTCTGCTTGGCGGCGATTGAATTCTCTTCACCGGTCTTGGGCGGCGCTTCCTCAATGGGCGTGACCGTCACACCGGAAGCCACCTGGCTCTTGGACCGGTCATCCCACTGGAACAAGAAGGCGATCTCCTTCTTGTTATAGAAGGACTTCACCCAGATGTCGTCAATCCGGTTGACGAAATTCCGCGGCTTGTGCGTGATCTGCCCACCCATGCCGACCATTCTGCGCGTCCGTTCCTGCCACTTCTTGTCGTTCGGGTCAGCGGGAATTTCCCCCTCAATGTAACCGGATGGAACCACGAAGTTGATCTTGGGCTTATCCGATTGCAAATCAATGGGCAGAGGATTGCCGGCAAGATCGCGCTCGCACAGGGAGTTCACGAAATTGGCGATATGCCACCGCTCTTCGACCGTCGTGTTATCGGCGAACGAAGGCATCGGAGTACCGTTCACGCCGGTGGACATGGTTCTGAAGATGGTCTCGATTTTGTAGGGATCTTGCCTACTCCCACGGAAGTTCCAGCACTTATGCCAGTCGGCGGGTTGGATCGGGAAGCCCCAGTCATCTTTCAGGTTGAAGGGGTTGCCGTCGCCACGGCCATCCGTGCCATGGCACTCCACGCACTTCTTGTCGACGACCAGCTTGGCCCCTTTATCGATGCTCTCCTTGCCGTAAGCGACCTGCTTGATCGCATCCTTGTCGGAGAGGTTGAGAATCGTGACTGGTTCGGTCTTGTCATCGAACTTGCGGTCCTTGACAAGCTGCATGGTCACGAACGACAGCACCTGAAGCCGCTGCTGCTCCGTCAAAATGCCATCCCACGGCGGCATGGCCGAACCAGGCAAACCATGCGTCACCGTCTCGAAAAGATCATTCTGGCCAGGGGTCGGTTTCGTGGGATCAAAGAGCGGAAGCTCGCCGCTGGCTGTGTGGCGAATCTTGAATGTACCCGCGTTAAAGTTGCGCGGACGCGGCCAGAGCCGATCGGCGCCAGGACCATCGCCTGCTCCATCCACTCCGTGGCACCATACACACTTCCTGAAGTAAATCTTTTTGCCTTCTTCGATCATCTTGGGATCAGGCTTGGGCGGATTAGTCCCCTTGATGAATCCCGGAGACATGGCGGAATCGGCCGACACATCACCGGATGTCCCTAGGACTGCGATCCCGGCCCCAATTCCGCCAGCGACCGCGAAAACGGCAATCAGAAGGCCTTTGCGCGACACATTGGAGAGATAACGGTTCATTGCTTATACCCCTAAGTTGTCGGGAACGTTAATCCCACGTCCTTGGATAGTAGCCGGTGTGCCAGTACTCAAAGAGGACGACCTTCCATATCTCATCAACCGTCAGGTGCTGCTCCCACGGCGGCATCACCGAGGCCCAAGGGAAGGCCTCTCTTGGAAGCCCGATTCCACCCTTCGATACGCGCCAGAACACGAAGGTCTCCTGAAGCTGCGCGATCGTCCCGGGGTCTGTGAAATTAGCCGGGATGGGATTGAAGGCAAAGGCGAACATGCCCCGCCCGTTCAGATTGTCACCATGGCAGAAGTGGCAGTTTTGAAAAAAGATTTGGCCGCCTTCACGAACATACTGAAGGTACGGCGGCGCCTTTTCATCCCAGGGGTTTCCATCAATGTGAGTTTTCTGGATGGTGTCCGAATACTTCCCTGAATCATCCACCCGGTAAGGGCTGCTGGCAGTCTGCAAGACAAAGGTTTTGCCGTGTACTTTGGTGCTGGCGGGAGGGGCCGGGTGCACCGTGCGCAACTCGATCGGCTCGTCCACGTTCGGCTTCATGCTGTTATAACTCAGAAAGCCGACCAGGAACGGCAGCAGGACCACACTGACCATCCTGATCATTCTGGTTGCCGCCGTGGTACCGTCCGCTACGGCCAAGATAGGCTTCCGAAAATCTTTCCATCCCTCCTCCGTCGAGGACACCCACATGAAGATCCCGATCAGGGTCATCGTGGCATAGATCGCCCGTACGCTGAATGGGATGGGCGGATAGATTCGTATCGCAAAATACCAAATTGAAAACCCAAAGAGTAATGTCGCCTGCAAAAATTTATTGCATATGACCTGCAGGACTTTACTGTTGGGGTTTGCTATCTTCTTCCTTTGGAGAAAATAGAAGCCCACGATAAACAGGAGCACCAAGCCTCCCATTTCGGCCAGCACCTGGATGGGCATGAAGCCCTCAACCAATTTCCCCGACAGTATTTGCAGTATCACTTCAAGCATGTCTGATCTCCTAAATCTTGCGCCCCGTCAAGTCAGTATCCAGTTGACTATTTAATCTTCGGCGGCTCCTTACCTTCTTCCAATTGCGAGAGATAATCTATGATCTTATTAATCGCCGCCGCATTGAGCTTTTTCCCGAAATCCTGTGGCATGACCTTGTCCGGGAAGGGCTTCACCACATACGCGCTCGGCGTGATGATGGACTCCATGATGTATTCTCGCACTGACGTAGCCTTCCCCTTGTATGCCGGATCCTTCAAGCGTAAGGGGGCATTCGTCTTTTCCACCAGCTTCGGCCCGACCGCCCCGACTGCGCCTGGAATACCGGGGATCGTGTGGCAGGCAAAGCACAGGGCCTTGGTGAAGATTTCGTTGACCGGCTCATCGCCCGTCACGACAGGCGCGCCGGGTGCCGCCCCTGCCGGCGCCGCGCCAGGAGCGCCTGTCGGCTTCGGACGGTCGGATTCAGGGATAAACTTTTTGTATGCCGCCTCTATTTCATCCGGTGTCGGCGGTTCCCCTCCTTCACGAGCAAACAACCACGTGTCCACTGCAATCAACTCGTCAATGCTCAGACCAATCGGCGGCTTATGGATTGCCGGCATGGGGCTTTCTTTGTCATTCGTACCCTTCACCCCGAATCCTGCCACCACATAGCAGTTGGGACAGGCATGCGATTCTGCGATGTACTCAGCTGCGGTTGAAGCAGTTCCACACCCAGGGCAGGCTTCTTTCTGAATGGTGTCACGCTTACTGGGATCCTTCTGGCCGTAGCGTGGATCCTTCATCTGGTCCTCTGCACGTTTCGGGATACCGAAGAGGTTGGGTGCCCGCTCGCTGAGGAAGCCTTTCTGGAATCCGTGACAGAGAGGGCACTGGCCTTTGCCGATGGCGCCTTGCGTGCCGCTGGCCCCTACCGCACCGAAGATGATCTTCTCACCCAGGTCGGCGCGTTCTGACACCGACATCTGCCGAACGTCCGCTGTCTTCTCTTCGGCCGGAGGCGGATCGGCTTTAACCTGGGGCAACCAGTTGCCGAACCCGGCCAGACAGGATGCCACAAAGAACATGAACCCGCCGATCTGGAGAAGAACCCGCAATCCCTTGAAATACATGGCCATCGTAAAACAGGAAACCGTAATCATGACAAGGGAGACAGGGAGGAAGCGAGGCTCGCCCGGCGCCCCAAAGCTTTCGTCATTAAAATTGGTGGCGTAGTTGGCGATGGCGATGAAAAACATCGCGTAACCAAGGAGCCCAATGATACTCCTGAACACAAGCTGCCCCCGATTCGGATCCTTCGCTCGCCCGAATTGGAAGTACAACATGAGAAGAGTAATCACGAGTCCGCCCGGCCACCCAAGGGCAAGCGCCTTCCGCATCAACTGTGTGGCGCCCGAGTCCGGCAAGATGGTCAATACAGCCCCTATGGCCCCGGCGATACACAGCGCCGTTATGCCACCCAACACCTTCGCGTTAGCCATTCACTCCTCCATCCGAGCCCGCCCGCGAGGGGTACCCCCTCGCGGGCGGCGCTAAATCCCTGCGTTAACGAATACGAGTGGTTAAAGGTTTAGTGGCTCCCAGCCGGGACCGGCACCTTCTGCCCAACAGGGGCGGCAGCCGGGGCCTTCTTGACTCCCAACGAACCGAGCCAGAACACGAACAGGATCGTCACCCAGAAGAACAGCACGTTGAACGAAATCATGTTCGCGGCAAATCCGATCGTGTGCGTGAACGCCCAGGGCGAGTTGTCCCGCATGATTTCATTGACATGCCAGAACAACCGCACGGACGACCGGATGTATCCCATAAGGCCCATCATCCAGGTAAACGCCGTCGCCAGCATGATCAGGGCATATTGAGAACGGACTGAGATCTGACCCCAGACCGTCGGACCCAATTCCTTGGCGCCACTCAGCATAATCGAGTTAAGGGTCACTCCGATGAACAAACACGATAATGTCGTGGCCACCTGGGGCACGGAGAGACCTACTCGAACGTTGGCCGGAATGTAGTAGCCATAAATCGCCAGGGCGATGATGTTGATGTAGGCTATTGTGAACATACCGAAGAGGAAGGCGTTCCCCAGCGGCGCCCACTTCACCGTCGGGACTTTGTTCCCCCGTTGATACATGATGAAGCTCAACACCGTTGTGGTGATGATGGTATTGATCGCCCCGTTCTTGGCCGACATGACCCCGTAATTGCCAAGCACCGGGTGCTGCTGACCGCCCATGGCCTTCAGTTCGCCCGGGGTCATCACCATCGTGTGCGGCGTGAGCCAGACGATGAAACACGCGATCAATACGAAAACCATGTACTTGATGTATTTCTGGTAACGCTCGGCCCCGCGCATCCGCTCCAACCCCTGCCACAGGTAGTAATTGGTGGTGAGGAAGAGCGCGCCGATCATGACGGCCTGGATAATGAAGAGCCAGGCCAAAAGCCCGCCCATCAGCGTGATCCCCATCTGCTGCCGATAGGCGTACACCTCGCGCATCAGCCAGTAGCCCGCAAAGGGAAGCGGAATCAGGAAGCACACACCGATGAACATGGCCACATAGCCCATCCAGTCATAGTGCGCGCGCTCCTCGTCGGTCTTCGACGTGAGAAACCGATAGGCCGCATACGCCGCCACCACGCCACCGCCAAAGGCCATATTGCCCAGGAGCCGGTGCACGTTGATCGGGTTCCAGAGGGTCGTATGGATGACGTGCCAGATGTTGCCCAAGTAACGCCCCTGGTCATCGACCCCGGCAGGTGACTGCATAAAGGCGATCCATGAGTTGGCCAGCATCATCAGGACGGTCCCGATCACGTTCAGAACCACCGACATGCTGACATGGATCCACTTCAGAAATCCCTCTCTCATCTTGTCCCAACCGTAATAATAGATGTAGAGCGTTCCGCTCTCCGCTATAAAGAGCAGTGCGTAGGTAGCCATCACCGGCCTGAAAATGCTCGAGAGATATGTGAAGAAAGTGGGATACAGCGTGAGGAAGGTAAAAATGACGATCCCGCCCAAGAGCGCCGTGAGGGAATATGCAGTCAGGCTGATCTTGACAAAATCATAGGCGAGTTGGTCGTATTTCCTGGCGAGCGCCTTGTCCTTCGTAATGATGCCGAGATATTCGACGACCATACAGAAGATCGGGACTGCCAGGACAAAACTTCCGTAGTAGAGATGTTGCTGAAGACCTACCCACAAGAGTACTCGGCTTTCAAAGTTGTACCGCGGGTAGTCCTTCGGACCGTCGGTTGTCTTCGGCGCCGGCGCCCCCACCACCGGTCCCTCGGTCTTGTACCAGATATCACGGGACTTCTCGACGGGCTTGGCATCAACAGCAGGTTGCGCTGCCGGCGACGCCGCAGGTGCCGCTGTCGGAGCCGCATCACCGCCAGCCCTAGCCGGAAGCGATAGGAACAGGGGCAACAGCAGAAGCCCCACAAACGTCCCCAGCGCCAAGAAAGCCCAAATCTTCTTTCGGGTTTGCTTATTCAAGGTAGCCATAGCTTCTCTCCTTCGCACTAAACCCACCACTTAAATGCTCTCCGTTCTTTATTGAGAACCTGACGTTCCAGACACGGAGACCAACGTTCATAAAATCTCTATTCTATTACTTCCTGAACAAGTAAAAGAAGTCCAACCCTTGGATGTCCATAAGCTTCCAATCCAAAAGCACGAAATAGACTGTTGCCAGAATTAACGAGCCAACCGTATACATGACCTTTGTTCCCGTACTGATCTGACTTCCTTGATCCGCCATTGCTCCCTCCGCTCACGAATTCTCGATCATTGCCATCAGCACGGACATTGAGTCCCCGCAAACCAGAAGAAAAACCATATGCCGAGCGCGCACGTGACATAAAACATGAACTTCCCGAGCCTGAGTTGCGACACGACAAACTTCCCCATCCTGAAATATTCGACGTCCTTGACGCCAGACGACACAGTTGCTGCTTCTGCCATGATTCCCCTCTTTTAAAGACGAAAAGAGTTGTTCTCAGCGCACACTGAAACCCGTTGGCTACCTTGACAGCACATTAGGGATTATGCTACTCACATTTTCACTTTTATGGCGAGGCGCAAAAATCATGAGTAAAGACCCAAGATTGTTCGACATTATAGTTTTGGCCGGAATGGTTGTCAACATAATTCTTGCCGTCTTCCTTCTCATCTATTATTTCGATTTATTATAGAGTTAGCCGGCTTTCTCTGCGCCGGCATTTTGCCTCTCCTGAACGGATTTTGCGCATCGAAATCCGATGGTCGTATCTCTGAAATCAGGGACCATTTTGAGCCGAACCGTGAGCCTTGTTTCCTTGCCGGTCGTTCCCCAGGATGCGCCCCTGATTACCTTATAGGTTCCGCTTGAAGGACCCTGGGGATTGGCCGAACTGGTAGCGTAGGCATCCTCCTGGTACCAGTCTGAAGCCCATTCCATCACATTGCCTGCAAGATCATAAACCCCGTATGGGCTTTGATCCTGGGAAAAACTGGCGCCGGGAGCTGGAAACTCGAACGGGTCGGGATTGCCGGTGTTGGCCGCGCCCGGCTTGTCCTGATTACCCCAAGGCCACAAAAGCCCATGCGGCCCTCTGGCTGCCTTCTCCCATTCAGCTTCAGTGGGAAGACGCGCGCCACGGGAACGGCAATATTCATCCGCATCCTCCCACGACACATAAACGGCCGGTTGAGTTGGCGCGCTCAATTTATCGAAGTTCTTGACGTACCGAGAGATCGGCTTGCGATGCCCCGTCGTCTCGACAAACGCCATGTAGGTCCCGTACGTCACCTCGTAGCGATCTATCCAGTAGGCGTCCAGCATGATACGGCTTTGGGGCTTTTCATCGAACCCTCCTCCGTCGTAACCACGCAAAAATTCCCCGGCCGGAACCAAGACCATGGCTTCCTTCATTGAAATTGCGGGCGTTGCCGGAACAGGGGTGAGTTTTGCTTCGCTGCCTGACTGTTCAACTTGAATGTTGCTGGGCTTGAGAAAGTCCAGAATGATGCCGCCGATGGGCAATCCGGCGAGGACCAGCGTGGTGATCAAGAATGCCCACTTCAGACGTTTATCAAGCATGGATCACAGCAGCGACGCCTCGCTCCAGTCAGGGCCCGCCTTTGGCGCAACGAAATCCGATGGTGGCATCGGTACGCCACGGCTTCGCTTGGAACCGTTTGGCGACTCTGGCCCCGTTCGGAAACTCCCGCCAAGACCCTCCCCTGATCACCTTGTTCTGCCCTTCTTCCGGTCCTTTGGGATCCCGGTAGATGGTTTTGGCGTAATACTTGTCGTCATAGCTATCGGCGACCCACTCCGCAACATTTCCCGCCATGTCGTACAATCCATAATAACTGCGCCCGGCTTCGAACTTTCCCGGAGGAGCCAGGTATTTGTAGCCGTCTTCTTCGCCGTCCAGGTTGGCATACTTCGGCTCCATGGCCTCGCCCCATGGATATTTTCGGTTCCCTTCGCCTTTCGCCGCCTTTTCCCATTCTGCCTCGGTCGGCAAACGCTTGCCGGCCCATTGGCAATAGGCCGCAGCGTCAAACCAGGACATTCCCATCGCCGCATATTCCGGCTTGAGAATCTTGGACGGGTCATCATCGAACACCGGGACGAAGGGCTTGCCCCGCTTGGTCATTTTGACGAACCGTTCATATTCAGCTTGGGTCACTTCATATTTATCCATGTAATAGGTGGGGAGGTAAATTTGATGTTCCGGGGCCTCATCATAGTCTCCATCTTTACCGCCCATCTTAAACGGCCCTTCCGGAATCTCAATCATCTCACGCCCATCATCCCCGACAATCGTTTTGTAGAGGCTGTAGTCCTCAACGGCAACAGGAGCGGATTCCTGGGGAGTCGCCGGTATCTGGGCCAACAGTTCTTTGTTCTTGGCCGAGTGCCGCGACAAGGCCATCATGCTGACTACCATCAGAAAAAACGCCAGGAAAGTCGCGCCGACTCCGATCATCAGCCACTTGTCTTTCATTGAGGATTCTCTCCATCGGAGGGCGCAGACTCAGCAGGCAGGGCCTGCTTCGATTGCTTCCAGAGTTCCACTAACATTCCCATTTGCACGCCGAGAAACCCACCCACAGCCCCGCCCGATGCCGCCCCTAAGGGGACAGCGGCCACCCCGGACACCAGACCGGCAAGACCGCCCCCCAGTAGGGCGCCACATACAATGCTGATAAAAAACCGGCGACCGCCCAGCAGTCCGATCAGGAACCCGAACGTGAGTCCCACGGCGGTTGCTATCGTCATGCTCGCGGCCGTGCCCAAATAGTATCCGATCGCCGCCCCCACGATACCGAAGACCGCAGCGCCGAGCAGCATATCCAGTGTGATACGCCCGTGCTGACCGTGCATGGTCGTCTCTCTCGGCATCAATTTATTCCTATTGTTTGACGAGCTTAATGCTGCCGAAGTCGAGTTCGATCCCCGGCCCGGTCACCAGCGAGATGCCCCATGCGTGAGGAGCCGGCTCATGGTTATGAATCCGCTTGAAGTCTTCGTATGCGTTCACCCGCTCCTCGATCCACTCGCCGACCTTATCCTGATTGTTACGCAACACAATCTGCGCCGGCCGAAAAAAGCCGCCATCCACAACCGTGCCCTTGGCCAGATTGGGGCTCCAAATGTATTTGGTATTCACCGGAATGCCGAAAAAATCCTGGTCCAGCGAGATGAAGAGAGCAGCGCCGGGCTCGGTGCCGGTTATCGGGTTCCGCGCACGCCAGCGCCACGTGACGACGGGATAGGCTTTCGGGTCCCAGGCGATGCGCTTGAAAATGCGCATACGCGAATCGACGCCTTTGGTCTTGAGAAAGGTCTGGTCTCCTTCACGGCGGACCACGTAGGCCTGCCGCGTCATCACCTCGCTTCGGCTCACCTGCCATCCCTGAGGGAACCCATCGGCTTCACCTTTCGAAAAATCTTCCAGAACCTGCTCGGCCGGATTCTGGGACGGCGCAGGCTGTCCCATGACAGCCACATGGCTGATAAAAACGGCGGCGGCAGTTAGAGCGAGTAGTGCGAGGGCCTTCATCGGAGCTTCAGCCATCGCGGAGAAACGCCTTATTTGACATGGCCGGGGTGAAGGACTGCTCTTGTTGAGGCGCTGTCCCGGCCCAGATCCGCTCGGGCGCCTCCGTCTGAGCAAGCGTGCGCTGGCTGATCCAAAACACCCCCAGCAGCAACACCCAGAACAGCGTCATATTGAGGGTGACCATACCGGCTGCAAATCCGAATCCAGGCGTGAACGCCCAGGGCGATCCATCGCGCATGATCTCATGGACATGCCACCCCAAGCGCCCTGACGAACGAATGAAGCCCATCAGTCCCATGACCCAGGTGAAGGCCATCCCGAGAAGGAAGAGGGTCACTTGCCCTCGTACCGGCATCCTTCCCCAGACGACCGGCCCGATCGGTGTTGCTCCCCGCAGAAGCGCGCGGTTCACCAGCAACCCCACGACCAGCAAGGTGAGCGTGCTCAAGGCCTGCGGAAGCGAGAGCCCCACTCGAATGTTCGCGGGAAGATAAAATCCATACACCGATAATCCAATGACGTTCACAAGCGCGCCGATGAAGACCGAGCCAATCACGAGATTGCCCCTCCACGCCCACCGGGCCGTCATGATGCTGTTGGCACGCTTATAGAGAATGTAACTCAGTGCCGAGAGCAGGATCATCAGATTAATGGCGCCGTTCTTCGCCGACATGACCCCGTAATTCCCGATCACGGGATGCTGCGCCCCGCCCATGGCCTTGGCTTCCTCAGACGTCAGCACCAACGTATGCGGCGTGAACCACACCAGGAAGCTGACGATAAGTCCATAGAGCAGGTACTTGATATACCGGTGGTATCGTTCGGCGCCCGGCATCCGCGCCATCCCCTGCCAGAGATAGTAATTGGTGCCGATGAATAACGCGCCGACAACAATCGCCTGGAGGACAAACATCCACGTCAGCATCCCGCCCATCATCGTGACACCCAACTGCTGGCGGAATTCATACACCGATCGCATCAACCAGTACCCGGCAAACGGCATGGGAATCAACGCCGCCATGGTGATGAACAGGAACACATATCCCATCCAATCGTAATAGCCTTTCTGCTCCTCGTTCTTGGCCGTGAGAAACCGGAACGCGGAATACCCGAGGACCACGGCCCCGCCGGTCATTATATCGGCCAGGAACCGGTGCACATTGAAAGGATTCCACAGGGCCGTGTGGAGCGTATGCCAGGCATTACCGAGAAACCGGCCCGTCGGATCCACGCCGGCCGGAGACATCATGAAGGAGACCCACGAGTTGGCGAGAAAGAGCAGGATTGTCCCAAAGACGTTCAGCATGACTCCGAACGCCGCGTGAATCCACTTCAGTCCACCTTCGCTCATCCGGTCCCAGGAATAGTAATACAGGCAGATCGCCCCGCTCTCGGCCAGAAAGACCATCGCGTAGATGCCCATCATCGACTTGAACACCCCGGTGATGTACCCGAAGAACGTCGGATAGAGCACGACCAACGCGGTTACCAGGCTCACCCCGAGCAGGGATGAGATGGAGAAGGCGATCAGACTGATCCGGAGAAAATCACGGGCAAGGCAATCGTACCGTGCCGCGGCCACACGATCGCGCGTCAGGAGTCCCATGACCTCGATAAGGAGGCAGAAGATCGGCAACGCCAGCACGAACCCCCCGAAATACGTGTGCTGTTGGGTCACAACCCAAATCGCAAGCCGGTTGTCCAGGTTGCCATAGCGCGGATAATCAGCCGCGCTTGAACGGGGCGCGGGCTCGCTCGTCGGCCGGCCCACAGTGCCATAGTAGATATCCGTGCCAGAAGGAACTTGAAGGGACGGGGCGGGCTCGCTTGCCTCATTGACTTGGCTGCTGTAGGCGTTCTGCCCGGCGAGGGCCGGCTCCCCTCCCGGTATTCCCAAGAGCAGGATCAGGAGTAATACGAGATGATATCCTGAGGGAGTCAGCCGCATCAGTTTCTCACACTCTGTTTTCATGGTCAGGCTTTCCTGGAGGTCAGAATGCCCAGGATGAAGGGACACCGAAGCAATGCAGGCGAAATTGTAGCATGAAGCTTCTCTTCCTGCCACCGGCACCGCCCCAGATAATAACCGTACAGGCTCATAAGCCCGCCGATCCCTGCCGTGGTGAGTACCCTTGTCCAGATGGGGGGATTCGGGACAGCCAGAAGGAAGCTGATCGCGCCCAGCGTCATGAGGTAATACGTCCAGCCGAATGTCATGCCCGGCCATATGAAGAACCTCAG
>Ga0080064_1005794_pt1 | contig 14035 bp, 12 predicted proteins | sample Subgrocontami54m_FD_69260 | JGI IMG/M metagenome (GOLD analysis project Ga0080064, IMG submission 69260) | Subsurface groundwater microbial communities from S. Glens Falls, New York, USA - GMW46 contaminated, 5.4 m (SPADES assembly) (version 2) ...
GATTATCGCCTTGGTGGGCCGTTACCCCACCAACTAGCTAATCAGCCGCAGTCCCATCCTAGAGCGGTACGCGCTGCAATCCGCGCGCCCGTTTGAGCCAGGAGTCGTTCCAGACTCCCTGGCCTATCGGGAATTACCCTCAGTTTCCCAAGGTTGTCCCCGTCACTAGGGTAGGTTGACTACGTGTTACTGAGCCGTACGCTGCGGTCCAACACTTGGACCGCAAAACTTGCATGGCTTAGTCGAAATCCGATAGCAGTATCCTCCAGCAGGATCAACTGGTGTTGAAATCGGCCACCCCCTTGGGAGGAGATGGACCGATCGTACTTGGGTCGCAAGAACCCAACTTAACTGCTTTCAAGGCCTGCATCCAACCTGAATGAATGGCCCCTCGACGGGGCATTTTGTTCAAGTGATCATTTCGCGCTACCGTCTGACAAAGCGAACCCTCATTGACAGAGTGCTCTGGGTCCGCCGGGAACGGTAGCATCAGAAAAACACGTCTTCGTCGTGAAAACGCGCTCTCTAATCTTCTCGATGCCCCTTTATAAGGCTTCTGACGGAGTACGCTTGATAGCTCGGTTTGGCCAAAAAAAGATCGGCTTGGCTCCGAACCTCTCGAAAAGGCACCGCAAGGCTCTGTTTGCCCCGAAAAGAATAGCGGAAAAAAATGAGAATCAGAGGCCCAGGACCAAAACGGCCATGCATCCATAAATCACGAGGTAGGCGGTGCCGCCCAGCGCGTGGCGGTAGGCGATGAACAGCGCGATGACGGCCAGGACCGCTAAAGGCGTAGCGGCGGCAACGGATTGCGCGACGGCCTGCACCACGAACACCGGAAGCTGGAACAAAAGACCGAACGCCCGGATGGGTCCTTGTTCGGACAACGTACCGCCAAGCCAATATTGCATCAGCAAGGCCGTGGCAAAGAACGCCATCGCCCAATGCGCGTTGAATTCGGTTGCCATCGTCATGGGTGATGTATTGCGAATAATTTGAATATTATTGCCAAAAAATACACCAAAAACTATATTTTTAAGCTAATGATGCATGAAAGATAAAATGCTAAAATTGGATGTCATCGATAGGCGCATCTTGTACGCGTTGGACCGCGACGCCCGTGCGCCATACGCGTCGCTGGCGACGGAAGCACGCGTGTCGAAGGAAGTGGCGCGTTACCGCGTGCTGCAACTCGAAAAAGCCGGTGCCATCCGCAAATACTTCACCATTTTCGACGTGGCGCGTCTGGGGTTCACCAACCGGAAAGCCTTCATCAAGCTACGGAACGTGGACGAACGGCAGGAACGGAAACTGCTGGGATTCCTGCAACGGCACCCGCGCGTGGCATGGTTGGCTTCGTGCGACGGCCCGTACGACCTGGCCTTCGGCATGCTGGCATCGGACATCGAACAGTACGCCGAACAGATGGCGGATCTGGACGACCGGTTCGGCCACCTGTTCCTGCAGCGGCACATCGTACCCATCGTCCAAGGCCAGTATTTCCACCGCGACTACCTGACGTCCGGACGCGTGGGAACGGCACGGAAGTACTCGTTCGGATCCGTGCCCAAGGGCCACAAGCTGGACGAATTGGACTGGGACATCATGCTGGAACTGGGACTGGATGGACGGGTGCCCATCGTCCAAATAGCCCGCAAAACCGGCGCGGGTGCCGACGTGATTTCGCGACGCTTGCGACACCTTGAAAAAACCGGAGTCGTCCAGAACCAGATCCTCGTATTGGACAACGCCATCCTCGGACAGCTCCACTACAAGGTGCTGGTCAAGCTGGAAAGCGGAGCGAAGAAAAGACACGACCAACTGCAGGCGTTCTGCCGGACGCACCCCAACATCATCTACACGGTCAGGACGTTCGGCCCGTGGGAATTCGAGATCGACCTGGAAGTACCGGACGCGGACGCATTCCGCGACGTCATGCGAAACATCAAGAAGGAATTCGCCGACATCATCCGCGACTATTCACACGTGTCGATTTACCGCGTGCACAAATACAATTTTTGCCCCGGAAGGCCCGTAATCCAAAAATCACGTGCCCGTCAGCAACGCCAAGATCGTGCCGGGTTCCCATAGCTGCGCGGCGTGCCGGTAGTCCGACGCGATCTTGGACGCGAGCTTGGCAAGCCGAGGATTCTTCGCACCCCGTTTTACAGCGAAGTCGAATAGCGCCGGGTTCTTGATCAAAAATTCAAGCGATGCCATGGCCTTATTTTCCGGCCCCATCACGCGCCAGAGCGCGTCGTCGTAGCGGCGGAGGCTTTTGGCGGACACGTCGTTTTCCTCGAGCGCGGTGTCGAGGGCGTGCGCCGCGATTTTGCCTGAACGCATGGCGGGCCCGACGCCTTCGCCGGCAAAGGTGACGGCCGTATTGGCCGCGTCGCCGCACAATACGAATCCGGCGCCTGAGACGGGTCTTTTTTTCGCACTGCCGACGGCGATGCCCCACACGCCGACGTCGGACGCGCGTTTAGCGTCCTTGAAGCGGCTTGCGAATTGAGGCAGGTGCGTCAAATCCGAAAGCATTTTCGCCGGATTGACGCGGTGCTTTTCAGCGTAGACGGTCGGCAGGCCGACGCCGACGTTGCAGACGCCGTTGTCGACGGGAAAGATCCAAAAGTAGCCGGGGTTGACGCCAGGCAGGTAGTGCAGCTCGACGGTATGCGGGTCGTGCGAAACACCTTCGAAGTACGCGCGGGCATTGGTCGCATGCCGATGACGGACAACAGGGGACAGGCCGACGCCGTGCGCCACCGGGCTTTGCGATCCGTCGGCACCCACCACGACGTCGGCGAAGAAGCGTTTGGTTTTGCCGTCGGAATCGGTGCCTTGCAGGCCGATGACGCGGTCTTTTTCCTTCAGGACGCGCTGGACGCGGAAGCCTTCCCGCACCTGGATGTTTTCGTGGCGTTTGGCGGCTTGAAACAACACATCATCAAACACCGTGCGCCGGACGTTGTAGTGCGGGCCGTGCGAACGTACCTTGGCGTCGTCCAGCGGCACGCGCAGGACATGGCCGCCGGGCGTGCTGAAAAGCATGGCACGGATTTCTTGTTTGGGTAATTTTTGGAAAGCAGCCCACAACCCCAGGTCCTTGACCAAGTCGGTGCAGATCCAGGACTTGTTGTCGGCGCAGATCTTGTCGCGGGGAAAACGCGCTTGGTCCAGCAGCAGCACGCGGCGACCGGCGCGGGCCAAGTACAGCGCACAAGTGGAGCCGGCGGGGCCGGCACCGGAGACGATGACGTCAACGAAAGGAGGAACGGAAGGCATCGATTGGGACCAAAAGAAAAACGCGATGCGGGCTTTAATGCATTACGCCCAGCAGATGCCGCCGACCGGCATAAAAAAAAAGAACGAAAGCCGTTGGACCTACTCGGATTCGATTTGGTCCCAGGCCTGGGCCAGTTTTTCTTCTTGGGCGTCGCGGTTTTCGTCGCTTTGGCTCCGTTCGGCCACGACTTCGACGATGAGGTCGGCGAGGGCGTCCAGTTGCTTACCGTGCCGCGCATCCATGCGGGCTTTGACTTTCTCCTTGAGCAACTCCACTTTCGCCCACGTCGCCAACGCCTGCGCGTAGTCCGAAGGGCCGCACGCGCCTTCGCACATCACTTGCCGTTGCATTCCGTACATCTTGAAACCACCCCGGTTTTCCATATATTGGATATACAATATATCCATATAAATATATCGCACGCCCAATAGCACCCATGGGCAAAGACGCCGTCTGCGACATGCGGGGATTCCTCTCGTTCCTGATCCTCTGGCTTTTGCGCAAAAAGCCCATGAGCGGCGCCGAACTTGCCAAGGAAATGGAAGCACGCAAAGGGTGCAAACCCAATCCCGGCACCATCTATCCGGCGCTGAAGGAACTCTTGCGAAAGAAAGCCGTGAAAGTGCAGGCCCAGAAAGGCAAGGAAAAAATCTACGCCTTGACGCCCATGGGCAAGGAACAACTCGACGCGGCCACGCACGCGTTCTGCAAAGTCTTCTACGACGTATTCACGCGGTAGCAACGATGCAGCCATGCAACGGAGGGAAACTGACGCGATGGGCTTTGGATACGAATTCAAGGAATTCCTGAAAAAATACCAGGTCTTGGGCCTTGCCGTGGCTTTCATCATCGGCGTCGCGGCCACCAAACTAGTAACCGCCTTGGTGAACGACCTCGTCATGCCCATCGTGGCCGTGTTCGTGCCGGGCGGCGACTGGCGCAAAGCCGCATGGGATGTCGGGCCCGCACATTTTCTCGTCGGCGACTTCATCGGCGCGCTCATCGATTTCCTGATTATTCTAGCCGTAATCTTCATGATCGTCAAGTACGTCATGCGCGAGGACGCCACGGCCAAACGTTGAAAAGCGGCCACGCACTTCAAACAGCGAATGAAGAGAAAAATGCGGGAAAGAAAAGTGCCTTCCGGACCGTACGTCCAGCACTGGGCCGGGCCCTGGAGCCTGCTGTCCTGTTCCTACTTCGGCACCTACTACACCCACACGGTGGCGGAGCTTTTGGAAACCCGCATCCCGCACTGCATCATCACCACGCGTAAAGGGCACAGCGCCTGCTACTTCCCCCAGAAAGAAATGGACGCGTTCGGCGCGGATCTGCGGGCCCAAATATTCGAGCAACCCAGCATCGTGGCTCGCTGGGCGCATGAACTAAAGAAAGAATCCGATGCGATTCGCACCACGCTGAAGAAACTGGAACGCAAGCCAGTGGACGCCCCATCCATGGCGACGTTTGAAGCCGCCTTGCGCAACTACACGGCACCCCATCTGGCCGTCAAGAAGGTGGTCGACTACCTGTCCTCCGACGCGCTCAAGAAAGCATTGCCCGCCTTGGAAGAGGCGCGCTTATACTCGGAAACCGTCTACGGCCAAACCGAAGCCTACATGAAAAACGCCATCCGCACCATCGCCAAAAAATCGGACCGGCCAATCCAACAAATCGAATCACTTACTTACAAGGAATTGGACGCATACTTCAAGAACGGAAAGTTGCCTCCGGACTCGACACTGGAAAAACGTTACGAAAACGCGGCACTGATTTTCCATGAGGGCGATTTTGTTTTGGCGCAAGGTAAAGAGGCGCAAGACATCGAACACAAACTGGCCGCACCAGCAGACTCCGACGTCATCCGCGGAACCTGCGCCCAGCCAGGCAAGGCCGCGGGCATCGTACGCATCGTTTTGGACCCGTTCAACCCCGGACGCTTCGACACCGGCGACATCCTGGTCACGGCCATGACGCGGCCCGAATACCTGCCCTTGTTCAAGAAGGCCGCGGCCGTGGTGACGGACGGCGGGGGCATCCTGAGTCATGCGGCCATCGTGGCGCGTGAACTGAAAGTACCCTGCGTCATCGGCACGCTCAACGCGACCAAACGACTCAAAAGCGGCGAATCCGTGGAAGTGGATGCGGGCGCCGGAACCGCGAAAATAATCCAAAAAAAGGTTTAGCGTAAAATGACACTTCGGCCCACGAAGACACCAGAACCCGTCACCTACATCGGTCGACATTTCCCGGCCATGGAGTGGCTAGCCGACCATTTTGCACGCAACCCACGGCAAAGGAAGTTGAAAGCCGTAGTCGTTGGAATCGGCGGCGCGCAAGTCAAACCAACCTTGGCATATGAGCCAGTACAGCACATCGAAGTCGCGCTTGCGCTGCATCGTGCCGGCCACCCATTCATCGTAACGGCCATGGATCCGCGTCCCGAAGCCATCACGCTGGCACGCGAGGCACTGGGGCAGCGGCGCACCATCACCGAGCACGGAATCCCGGATGGATACTTCCCTGGCCGCGAACATGAACATTGGCATAAGATGGATGAATACGTGGCGCAGTTATGTGGCACCCCATTGGAAAAACGGGGAAAAGTGGAACTCAAAATACCCGAAACAGTGCAACAAAGCATCCGATTACAGGGACCGGGAAAATCCGGCGACGTCATGCACAAAGGGTTGGCCCACAACAACGACATCGTAGTCTGCACGAACCTTTCGCAGTATTTTTCGGAAAAAACCCAGCCGCACCTTGCGCGGGTGCTGTTCGACGCCACGCGGCCGGGCGGCGTACTCATCGTGGAGCAAATAGCCCTAAATCGCCCCTTCGTGCGCGCCCTCATGTCCCATTTTTCAAGATACCGACATCCAGATGTCCTCTACACGCCTAACGAGTACATCCTCATATTCCAGAAAATCCGAAAAAAAGATAGCAATGCGCCGAGGCGATCTGGCAGATGACAACCACGCAAAAATCCGACTCCAAAGCCTATGCCATGCCCCAATCCGACTCGGAATGGCGCAAGAAACTCACGCCCGAACAATACCGCGTTTTACGCGAAAAGGGGACGGAGCTGCCCTTCACCGGTCATTTGCTGAACAACAAAGAAACGGGAATGTACACGTGCGCCGGCTGCGGCACCGAATTGTTCCCATCCGATACGAAGTTTGACTCAGGTTCCGGTTGGCCCAGTTTCTATGCCGCCAACAAGGACAGCCTAGAGACGCGTGCCGACCGCTCGCACGGCATGGTCCGCATCGAAGTCATCTGCCGCACCTGCAAGGGGCATTTGGGCCACGTCTTTGACGATGGTCCCGGACCCACCGGAAAACGCTACTGCATCAATTCCGTCTGCCTGGGTTTCGAGAAGAAGTGACATAACGGTTAATCCGCGATTCACACCCCCTTCGTCTCGATGGCCGGATTTACAACGCGAGAAATCTAGATGGCAGGCAATTCACTCTACGATTTACCAAACAATTGGTCCAGCCCGAACAAGTTGGGGAATCGGAAAGACAGCCGCAGGAACCCATACTGGTCTTCAGGAAAAAAGAGAAGCCAGGAGTATTTCCCGGCAAATAAAAAAACCGTTTCCCTCCTTTTGGCCGTGTTCTTTGGTGCAGCCTACACGCCCCCGTGTGCGTCATGGATTGGGCCGCCTTTCTCACTTCGGTTCTCGGTTCCCATCTGGGGCTGCTGGCCGCGGCCGCTACTTTGGCCTTGCGCCATTCCGCGGCTGGCTTCCGGGCGGCTGCCTTGATCTTTCATTCCGGACCCCGAAACGTTTCGGTCACCCGGGCGTCCCGAACCTTCTGAAGCCGGACACATGCAGCTTCCCTGTTCCTGACGACAATGGGCGCATGTGACTTCTACGCGGCCTTGGCACTTGATGCAACGATTCAACATTTGAAATCCACCTCAAAACAAACAATACCGATTATTACCCAGAACCCTAAGCATTCGCTAGAGTTTTACGATACACCGGCATTCGCTTTTTCCTAAAAGTATTGTCTACGGCATGGCATAAATCATTCAAGCCGTGAACGGTTGCGATTTGACCCATTCAAACGGAAAATGCAAAGATATTTGCACGAAAAAGAGTCAAATAGTCCTAAAGACCGGCGTACAATGGAGTGAAGCAAGTGAACCGCCCAGATCAAAGCACGATAATCACAACAAACCAACAACGTCGGCTCAAGCCGCGAAAATCGCCGAATGCCGACACTTGGCTTGGCCGACACCAAGCCGCAATGGACTTCATCAGCGAATGGTTTGACAACGCCCGGCATCCGGGCCGCGTAGTCGCGTGGGTCATTGGCATCGGTGGCAAAGAAGGAAACGAAAACCTGCCGACGTTTACGCCGACCGAACACATTGAAGTAGCGCAAGCGTTGGAAAAAGCGAAAGCGGGCGACTTTTGCATATATGCGATGGACATTTTTGAACACAGCATCGCCATGGCCACCGCGCAATTGAGAACGAACACAATCAAAGCGGCACGCAAAGGCCATCCCAAATTTCCCAAAACGGCCCAAGGCGTCGATTTCAACGTTTCACGCGCAGTAGCGGAAAAAATCGTGTTGATGGGGCCGGGCGATGCGGGCGACATTTTCCTAACCGAGCCGCCTGAAAAGCCGGACGTCATCACCATCTTCAACTTGGCGCGCTCCTACCACCGCCGCCATCAAACACAGCTTGCCAAGAAGTTGGCCGACGCGTTGCTCCCGAGAGGCATACTGCTGACGAACGTGACGGAAAGCCAGACGGCGTTCATCCGCACGCTGGAAGAAAACCTCGGCGTGCCTGAGGATTTGGGCCCGTGTCCGGATTTGGGAAAACCGGGACGAATCGTGGTTTTTACGAAAAAGGTCAAAAAAACAGCAAACGTATAAAGAATCAATTTGGTTCATCCAAAGCCGGTATGACTTTCTTAGTCAAGCCGAACGGATGCGTCTGGACAAGGTTTTTATCTTCCAGCCGCTGCAGCACGCGGTGGGCCTTGAAGAGCAAAAACTCAGGAAATGCGGATTTCCGTCTGCGACATCTCGACGCCGCGAACTTAATGGCAGTCCAATTCAGTTCAGGGATTTCCTAGGCGTTGAAATTCGTTTAGGCTTGACGGCCGTCCGTTTTCAGCGTCTTCATCACGGAAAGATACGCTTCGAAGTTATCTGCGGTGGGCGCGTATTGGCTACCGGCACCCCAGCCCGGATTTAAACCACAAATAAGCCCAAAATCCTTCATTACTGCCACAGGGAATTTTTCTGCATCCAATTTGGTGAAAGCCGCGCACGTGCCGTAAAACCAGGCGTATTTTTGGGAATATTTCTTGAAACTATCCATTTGCTTTTGAAATTCTGGCAAAGAAATGTAGGGTTGTTTATCAGGGGAAGTTTCCGCTCCAAAGGGCCACGAGCCTAGGACAACGAAACCGTTTTTTCGCCAGAGACGAGCCAGTGCAGCGCGAGTGAAGTTTCGTTCGGGCCTGTGCGGAAGAGAGTCTTCGACTGCGATTTTCGTCAATGACGCGGGATCCGCTTTCAAATCAAAAAAGCCACGTTGGGGGTTGCACGAGTACGCGCCGACCTGCACCCAACAATTCAAGTCAAAGTCCCGATACACCGCCTCGGACAGAATCCCGATTCCGCCTGCGGGCTGCATGCTCAAAACACCTCCGATAAAGTCCGACCAATAGATGTGCGTTTGGGAACGTAAAGAATCCGAGAATATGAACCGCCCTTGCAGCATGAACAACAGTTCGGCCTGCGGGTATTCATCGAGGATGGATTTTGCCAGTTCTTGACCGCGCTCAAACACTTTTTGACGGTATTGTTCGGACGTACGAGTATTATCGCCCTTGCAATGGGAGTAGAAAAGTGCTGGCGAAGGCGATGACGTCCATAGGCAGGGAGTGGGCGGATACGGTTCAGTGTCAATCGCAAACCCGACAAAACCCGCGTCTCGGGCCATTTTGGCGGCACGCCGGAAATTGGACAAGTAAGTGGACCAAGCGGCGTCGTCAAACCAATCAGGAGTACCGTGTCCCATGGACGTGCGTAAGAAGTTCTTAGACACCCCCGCGGCGGCACACCGCCGTTGCATGTCCGTCAATATAGGCAAGTGGTCTTCCCGTGGCGGCCGGGTGGCAACCAAGAACGTATTCTGGACGATGAACCCGTCCACGCCGGCTTGGGAACGGAACCTCGGGCATTCATCGGCCACATACGCTTCCGGAGCGCCGACGTGCATCAACACACCTAGCCCATTAGACGGTTTAGCATCAAAAATCGATTCGAGCAAATGAATGTTCAGAGCGCCGTCAGAAACACGATGCAACACGACGTCGTCCCGCCCATCGCCGTTCACGTCACCGATAGACAGGGCATCAACCAGATGAATTCCTTCACGCCTGACTTGCACGAATTCAGTAAAAGGGTTTTGCCCGGCACCCAATCGAATGGTCAATCGGACGTCCGGGTTTGTTGAATGCGCCACATAGTCGGATTTGCCGTCACCGTTGAAGTCCGCGAAATCAATGAACCAACGACGGCCGTCCGAAGCACTCCCGGGAATGGGCTCGGCAATGGGCAATTGGGGAGTGAAGCCACCGGCTCCATTTGAAAGCGCAACATAGATGATTCCATTTAAATCCCAGAGCACGACATCCGCCATGCCGTCCCCGTTTACATCAACCAATGAAGCCTGAAAACCGTCAAAACGTCCATCCATGTGCCAAGCCACGGTTTCGCCAAACAACACCTTTGGATCCGCCAATGCAGTGTGGATTTGGAAAGTGGAGTGATTCATGAAGTGGGCGCCGGCATCCACTTTACCGTCTCCATTGAAATCGGCGGGGGCCACAGTCCAATTCGAGTAATCCGTATACGCATTTCCCGTTGAGGACCAGCTTAGCACGCCTTGCGAGAAGACGGAGCCTTCTCGCGCAAGAACCGCTTTGATGTTCCAACGTCCTTGGTAAAAAGAGTCGAGGTACCAATCGTCGCGGCCGTCACCATCCACGTCTTCCAACTTCGGCATCCAACCCTGAAACCGTCCAGGTATCGTCCAGGATGAATGCGACGTGAAGACACCATCGGCTTGGCCAAACCATACGTTGGCCCTCATGCCGTTCACGTCATTGCTTTGACGAACCACATCCACGCGGCCATCTCCATTGACGTCCCCAAAGAAAGACTTCCAAACGACTCCGGCGTCAGTTTGTGATGCGGACGGGAGGGTCGTCGCGCGTGAATGAATCAGAGTCTGCCAAGGCAGTGCGAATGCCACTTGAATGCGCCAACCATCGACATCGTTGTCTTGAACCAACAAATCAGCATTATCATCAGAATTAAAGTCCGCGACGCCGAATTTGGAGCCTTGGAACGATTCTGATTCGGTCCAATTCACCACCCGAGTGAATGCGCCGATTTCCGATTCCGCATAGGCTAGTTTCGCGTCCCAGCGCGTTCCACTGCGTTTGGCGAGAACTATGTCCGAATGATGGTCTCCGTTCAAGTCAGCCACGTAGACATTCCATGAAGCGTCCAGCTGGCTTTCCGTTAACGACCACACGTAAAAACCGCCCAATGTCCCGTCAGTTTTAGTCGTGGCGACGCGGATCTGCAGCGTGTTTTCGCGCCATTTGTGCATTAAAAGATCGGTCCGATTGTCCGCGTTAAATTCCCCGATTTGGATCGTCCAGTCGACACCCTGCAAGGCGGATTCCCACGCGTACAAAGAAGCATACCCGTCTTCGGACGCAAATGCCCCGCGAACGTACACATTTCGTCCGTCTTTGGAGTAGGCGAAGACGTCTTCGCGCCCGTCGCCGTTGAAGTCTCCAAACAAGGGCATCAATCCGGAAAAATCTCCATCGGCCTGCCAGTAACGTAATTCACCCATTGACGCATCCGGTTTGGAATACGCCACGCGAATGGACCAAGCGGAATTGTTCATTTCGTAAAGCACGAGGTCTGCGCGGCCATCTCCGTTTGCGTCCCCTAAATGCGCCTGCCACCGGTTCGTGCGGGCGGGCCCTTGCCAGCTTGGTCCATCTCGAAACGTGTTTCCAGGGGAACCTAATTTTGTCCGCGTACTCAAAATACCGGAAGACACGTCGATCAAAACCAGGTCCGATTTGCCGTCACCGTCGACGTCTCCTTGCAACTGCTGCCAACCGGAAAAATTGCCGCCCAACACCCAAGAAACCGGTTTCCCGAAAGAGGCGTTGCCGTACCCTTGCGCGACAAACCCGCGCCAGCTGTTGTGATCGTTGTAATGCAGCAACGCGTCCTTAAACCCGTCATTTGTGAAATCCCCGACGGCAGCAACATACCCTTGAAAGCTTCCAGCGTACTGCCAAGGTTTAGGTTCAGCGACGGACCAATCCGCCTGGCTTAACGCCACGGACATCGACGGATTCCCATCCAATGCTCGGAGGACCACGTCGTCCCGACCGTTGCCATCCACATCCATCAAGGCCAAATCATGCCGAGAAGCAAGAGTATCAGCGTCTAAATTGTAAACGCGCGGTTCATCGAAGGTGGCCACCTTAACCGGATGGGGAGTTGGAGTCGGAGTCACCGACGGTTCAGGAGTCACATGAGGTGACGGACTCGGAGTGGCCGTCGGTTCCGGCGTCGCGGTTGGCGTTGCCGTGGGCATAGTAGACCCTCCACCCCAGCTTCCGTTTCCGATCGGCGTGGGCAGCGTGGATGGGGCGGGCGGGATGAAGGGTGTTTTCGATGGAGAAGGAGAAATCGTCGGTAGAGGAATTGGAGAGACGGATGGATTTGGACGGGCATCCGGAATCAGTTCGATACGGAGACGGGGGTTGCCTGTGAAAGTTTTCAGGGCTTCCTTGAAGCCGGGTTTCACTACGTGAATCCGATATTGGCCCGATTCGGCTGCAGGCAATTGAAACGAAGCGACGCCGCCTTGAGTCAATGCCTGGGCGATTACTTCTCTTCCGAACTGTACCGAAACGTTGGCGCCATCCAGCAATCCTTCCGGTCCGACTACTTCGATGCGAAGAATTATGTGGGACTGTGACGTCGAGTAGAACGCCAAAAAGCCGATGCTGAGAACGACAATCGATAGCGAGACAACAAGCAGCAGGGGACGTGCCTTGACCGCGGCCTTAAGATTCTCAAGAGGAGTCCGTACGGCGTCACCGGACTCTGCAGGATCCGGGCCCGTTTGGTCCTTCATCAGGATGCCTACGAAATAAGGACTCTTAATTCTAACTGCATTGTGGCCCTTAACGTTTTAGAAATCCGGATTTCTTCAGCCATATAATCGAAAACTTTCCAGAGCCGCAGGTTCTGAAAGAAAATCAAACAATGCCGAAGCCTAGCACGCCGGACCGTACGGACCGCTTGGGCACCGGCGGCACTCATTGCTTTCGCATTCCTTGCCGTAGCCGCACTGCGCGTCATTGGTGCAGTCCACATCCACGCATGTCCCACTTTGGCAGATTTCCTTGTAGCCACACGCCTCGTTCGACGTGCAGGAAGATTCAACCGCGGTCACTGAAGGGCTGCTTATGGCGACACTGGGCGATGCGGTAACCGAAGGAGTCGGAGTCGGTTCCTTGTAGTCGAACGGCCGCACGTTAAACGTGAAAGGACTGCGGGTTGATTCCTGGCCTGATGAATCCGTCGCATACACACGAATGGAGCGATCGCCTTCGGTTGCAGCCCGGAACGTAAACGATGCCGAGCAGGTTGTCTTCAATCCGCAATCGAACGAGTTGGATTCCGGTTGGCTGGAAAGCGAGTCAGACGACTCCCACGAAATCATCTTGAGGCCCACGTCGTCCACCGCGGTGACTTCCAACAGGAAAGGTTCGTTTCGGTCGGGATTGGACGGACTCGCGGCGGAAGACGAAATGCGGGGAGCCGCGTCGTACGGGGAAGACGTCGGATATTCAGACGGGTAGGCGGTGACGGATGGCGTCGCGGAAGGCGTGGAAACCGGTTCGGCGGGGACTGCCGTAGGACTGGCCGAAATCGAAGTGGTCGGCACCATCGTTGCGGATGGGTTCGGGCCGGAAGACGTGACGCAGCCCAAGAGAAAGACGCTGAAGACAAATAATGCGGCGAAACGTTGCATAACGAGCCTAACCGTCGAATCTATTTAAAACCCGCTTCGAACAGTGAGAAATAGAGAGCGACCGAAAAAAGCAAAGAAAATCGAAAAATGCAGGGGGTGGGATTTGAACCCACGAACCCACAAAGGGACGGGGTTTCCTCGTCCGAGGCTTTTTATGGAAAAGTCCGGATTCCTAAGCCCCGCTCGTTAGGCCAAGCTTTGATACCCCTGCGCGAATAATCCTGGGCAAATCGATTAAAGAGGCTTACAACGGGCACGGAAAAATGGAAGAGAAAATAAAAAAAGTCAACGCTTGCCGGAGGGCTTGGATTTGGCGGTTAAAGCCGGTGGAAACGCCATGCTCAAAAGGAGTGGAATCAACGCAGCCAGGACAATGAAGGCCTCGTTCGGCGTGCCGTACGCCACCATCAAGAACAACAACACCAGCAAGCCTGCCAACCCCAGTTCGGCCAAGGGCTGTGGGTCCTTGACGGCTTCCTTGTACGTCTTGAAGTTGCGCGTGTAGCCCGTGCGGCGCCAGGCCAACAGGCCGTAGAGGGTGAAGAAGCCGACGATGGCCAACGCCAAGCCAGGCGAGGCATAGGACGTGATAGCCAAGAACGGAATCGTCCAGACCAGACA
>Ga0080064_1005799_pt1 | contig 14021 bp, 11 predicted proteins | sample Subgrocontami54m_FD_69260 | JGI IMG/M metagenome (GOLD analysis project Ga0080064, IMG submission 69260) | Subsurface groundwater microbial communities from S. Glens Falls, New York, USA - GMW46 contaminated, 5.4 m (SPADES assembly) (version 2) ...
GGCGCGCGGGGGGTGGCCCGGGCGGTCTCGGTGGGGCGCGGGGGCAACGCCGGGGCCGCTCCCCCAGCCCGGCTGGTGGGCGCCCCCCAGCCGATCGGCGGCGGAGCCGTCGGGCAGCGAGCCGGCGATCTGCCCCGAGACGATCGCGAGCGCGGTGCCCGCCTCGCGCTCAGCCCGGGTTTCGCCGACGCAGAGGATCGCGATGAGCCCGGCCCGCCATGCCGCCTCGACCTTGGCGCGCACCTCGCGATCGGTCTCGCCGTGGCCGTGCCGCCGTTCGGAATGGCCCAGGATTACGTGGCTGCATCCCGCGTCGCGCAGCATCTCGGCGCTGATATCGCCGGTGAACGCGCCCTTCTCGGCGGCGTGGCAATCCTGTCCGCCCAGCGCGATGCCGCTGCCGGCGAGAATGCCGCCGACCGCAGCGATCACGGTCGCCGGCGGGCACACCAGCAATTCGCAACCGGCGTCACCGCCTCGGGCATGCGCCACCAGGTCGCGGGCGAGCGTCACGGCGTCGCCGCGCAGTCCGTTCATCTTCCAATTGCCGGCGACCAGTCTCGTCGGTTCAGCCATGTGTCATCCCCAGCCTGCCGCGGGCCGCGACTGGCGAAGGTTGCGGCCCCGCCGGCCCGTCTTTATCATTGGCTTCCGCCACCACGATCACACCGGCATTCCCGCCGGTCAACCCGCGCTGCGTCATCCGGCGCCGCGTCATCCGGCGGACGGAGCCGAGCCACCCCGCGCCATGCTGCAAGCGATCAGGTCCAGAGCGGGAGGCATCGTCGTCAAGGGGCTGTTCGCCCTGCTGATCATCTCGTTCGGATTCTGGGGGGTTTACACCAATTCACCGGAAAATGAGAAATCGCCCAGTACCGTGATCGCGACGGTCGGCGAACAGACTATTCGCGCCGAGGATCTGCGGGCAATTCTTGAGCCGACTCTGCAGCGGCTACGCACCCAACTCGGGACCACGATCGAGAAGCAGCAGATCAAGCAGTTCGGCATTGTCGACACGCTGATGGGCCAACTGGTCGATCGCAGCCTGCTAGACCAGGAGGCGGCGCGGCTCGTGCTCGAGGTTTCCGACGACGTGATTCGCGGCGCGATCACCGCCAACCCGGCGTTCCGGGGTGCGGACGGCCGGTTCGACCGCAACCTGTTCAACCAGGTGCTGGCGATGAACCGCCTGTCCGAGGACCAGCTCGTCGCGCGCCTGCGGCACGACATTCCCCGCACCGACATATTGCACGCGATCACCGCCGGGGTCACCGCGCCGCGGGTCGTCGTCGACACGCTCCACCGCTACCGCGACGAGAGGCGGATCGCCGAGATCGTCGCGCTGCCGCTCTCCGGGGCCGGCGATGTCGGCCAACCCGACGATTCCGATCTCGCCAAATTTTACGAGACGCACCCGGATCTGTTCCGCGCGCCGGAGTATCGCGGCTTCAGGATGGCGAGCCTGTCGGCGAGCGATGTCGAACCCGGGGTCGAGATCACCGACGCCCGGCTCAAGCGGGAATACGACGACCGCAAGGACGATTTCGCGACACCCGAGCAGCGCGAGGTTCAGCAGATCCTGTCGCCGAGCGAGGACAAGGCCAAGGAGGTCGAGGCCGTCCTCGCCGCCGGCAAGGACTGGAGGGAGGTCGCGACGACGATCGCCGGCCAGGACCCCACGACGATCGATCTCGGCCTGATGAAGCGTGAGGAAATGCCGCGGGTGCTGGCCGATATCGCCTTTGAGCTGCAGCTCGATCAGCCGAGCCAGCCGGTCAAGACGCCGCTCGGTTGGCACATATTGCGGGTCGTCAAGATCCAGCCGCCGGCGAACCAGAGCTTCGCCGAGGTCAAGCCAAAGCTGGCCGCCGACCTGGCGCACGAGGAAGCGGTCGACCGGCTCGACAAGCTCGGCCACAAGGTCGACGACGCGCTCGCCGGCGGCATGAGTTTGGCCGAGGCGGCGGCCAAATTTGGGCTCAAGACGACGGTCGTCGAGGCGACCGATATCGGCGGCCGCAATCCCGACGGCAACCCCGTTGTATTGCCGGTCGCAGCGGCCGAGGTGCTGCGGCTGGTGTTCGAGACCAATCAGACCGAACTCAGCCGGGTGGTCTCGGTCGAGGAGGGAGCGATCTTCGTCATCTATACCGACAAGGTCACCCCGCCCCGGGTCAAGCCGCTCGCCGAGGTCAAGAGCAAGGCCGTCGCCGCGTGGCAGGCGGACCGCAAGCGCGACGCCATGACGAAACAGGCCGAGGCGATCGCCGCGTCGGTCAAGCCGGACATGCCGCTCGCCAAGGTCGCCGGCGACAGGAAATTGACCGCGACGGTTTCGCCGCCGCTGCTGCGCCGCTCCGATCCCGCCAATGGGGTCACCCCGGCGCTGATCGCCAAACTGTTCGCGGCCAAGACCGGCGATATAGTCACCGCCGAGGACACCAACGGCGCTTATGTCGCCGTGCTCAAGGAGATCAAGCCGCCCGAGGCATTGACCGACGCCCAGGCGGCGCAGTTGTCGAAGGAATTATCGGGCACGGTCAAGCTCGACGTCGCCACCGAGTTCACCGAGGCACTGCGCAACCGCTTCCCGGTCAAGCTCGAACGCCAGGCGATCGAGCAGGCGTACTGAGCGGACGGCGCTCCTACCCCGCCGTCCCCGGCTCGATCTCGCGATCGCGGCACAACGCGGCGAATACCGCGTTGATGATCGGCATGCCGATCGCTCCGGCCAGGGTCATCACCGACTCGGGGTGAAACTGCACCGCGGCGATCGGCAGGCTCTCGTGCTCGATCGCCATGATGACCCCGTCCTCGGTCTCGGCCGTGACGCGCAATACCGCCGGCAGGTTGGCGCGCCGCGCGTACAGCGAATGGTAGCGCCCAACGGTGAACCGCTCGGGCAGCCCGCCCAATATCGCGCCGCCCAACGAGCGCACCGGCGACGGCTTGCCGTGGACCGGGGTGTCGAGCACGTCGAGCGTGCCGCCGAAATACTCGACCACCGCCTGCAGGCCTAGGCACACGCCGAAGATCGGGATGCCGTGCCCGATCAGCAGGCCTAGCGTCTCATCGGTGGCGAAATCGGTCGGACGGCCCGGGCCGGGCGACAGCACCACCAGGTCCGGCCGCATCCCGCCGCGCAATTCCGCCCGCGCCAGATCGGGGCGCATCGTCACCACCTCGGCGCCGGTGGTGCGGATATAGCCGGCGAGCGTATGGACGAACGAGTCCTCGTGATCGATCAGCAATACGGTCCGGCCGCTTCCGACATTCGATAATACCGGTGTCGCGGCACCGGTTGCCGCCGCGGACGTGCCACGGATCGCGCCAAATAACGCCGCCGCCTTCAACCGGCACTCCGCCTCTTCCGATTGGGGATCGCTGTCGAACAGCAAGGTCGCGCCGGCGCGGGTTTCGGCGAGGCCGTCCTTCATCCGGATCGTGCGCAGGGTCAGACCGGTGTTCATGTTGCCGTCAAAGGTGATGCGTCCGATCGCGCCGCCGTACCAGCGCCGGGCCGAACGCTCCTCCTGCTCGATAAAGCGCATCGCCCACAATTTCGGCGCCCCGGTCACGGTCACGGCCCAGGCGTGACTGAGGAAGCCGTCGAGCGCGTCGAACCCCTCGCCCAACTCGCCCTCGACGTGGTCGACCGTGTGGATCAGCCGCGAATACATCTCGATCTGGCGGCGCCCGATCACCCGCACGCTCCCCGGGGTGCAGACCCGCGATTTGTCGTTGCGGTCGACATCGGTGCACATCGTCAACTCGCTCTCGTCCTTGACCGAGTTGAGCAATTCGCGGATGCGCTCGGAATCCTCGATCGCGTCGCGGCCGCGAGCGATCGTGCCGCAGATCGGGCAGGTCTCGATCCGCCGCCCTTCGATGCGCACGAACATCTCGGGCGAGGCCGACACCAGAAACTCGCCATCGCCAAGATTGACCAAGGCCCCGTACGGCGCTGGGTTGCTTTGCCGCAAGCGGCGGAACACCGTGCTCGGCGAATCGGCGCAGGGCTCCGTGAACAATTGCCCGAGCACGACTTCGAACAAATCCCCGCGGGCAAACGCGGCGCGGGCGCGCTCGACCAGCGCGGCGTATTCGCCCGGGCCGTGATCGCTCGACCGCTCCCGCCCGGCCAATGCCGGGTCGATCGTGTAGGGGGCCGGCGCGTTGCCGCGGGCACGCCCCTTGGTCGACGCCTCCCCGACCGCGAATTCATAGCGGTGGACCGCCGAATACTGGCGCATGTGATCGACGACCAGTATCTCGTCTGGGAGGTACAGCACCAGATCGCGCTGGTCGTCGGACCGCTTCTGATGCAACGCCATCGGCTCGAACTGATAGACCAGATCGTAGCCGAACGCGCCGTAGAACCCGAGGTGCTCGTCCTCGGCGCTGGCAAACAATTCGATCAAGGCCCGCACCACCGAAAACACCGAGGGCTGGCGGCTACGCGCCTCCTCGGGAAACCGCTCGGCGACCTCGCCGACCTCGGCGGCGATCCGGTCGACGCCGGTCGCGGTCAGCCTCGTACCGGTTGCGACGGCGACGGCGACGGCGATCGCCGGCAGCAATACTCGGCCGCGCTCGTTCAGTGCCTCGACCGTGACCGAGCGGCCTCGCGCGGTCAGCACCACCGGTGGGTCGACAAATCCCATGTCCCAGCGCGAATAGCGGCCGGGAAACTCGAAGCTTGATGAAAACAACACCCCGCGCCGCGTATCGAGCAGCGGCGCGAGCGGGTCCTCGGCCGATTGATAGGGACGCGTTTCGGTTTCCCGCTCGACGCGGATACCGCCCCTGGTCTTATAGATGTTGCGCTGCATCGGGATCACTCCGGGCTGCGGCGCCTCGGCGATCCGGGTGGTGTCGCCCTCGAAACACAAAGGCCGCCCGGGTTTCCAAGGCGGCCTCGATAAAAGCAATGGAAAGCGAGCCGCCTATGTCAGACGGGCCACCACCAATTTTTTGACTGCGCGACGAACAGCATGGCGGCACCGTAGCATCCCGCCGCTCGGTCGACAATGTTTTCCCTCGTTCTCCCGCACGCCAGGGCTGATATAACGCTAAGCCGATAACGAGAGCCGGTTTATAGGCAGCCAGCGCGATGTTGTACCCGAACCAGCACGAACCCGGTTTGTCGAGCCATCCGCCGCGCGCGGCGAGGATCGCGCGATGAGCGAGATCGGCGATCTCCGGCCCCTGCTCGCGATCGTCGCCGCCGGGCGGGCGCTCAGCGAGCGCGAGGCCGAGGCGGCCTTCGACATCATCATGAGCGGCGGCGCCACCCCATCGCAGATGGGCGCGCTGTTGATGGCGCTCAGGGTGCGCGGGGAAACCGTCGACGAGATCACCGGCGCGGCGCGGATCATGCGCGCGAAGGCGGTGGCGATCGACGCGCCGCCGGGCACGATCGATACCTGCGGCACCGGCGGCGACAGCTCGGGCACTTTCAACGTCTCGACCGCGACCGCCTTGGTGGTCGCCGGATGCGGGGTGCCGGTCGCCAAGCACGGCAACCGCGCATTGTCGTCGAAATCGGGCTCGGCCGACGTGTTGGCCGCGCTCGGCGTCAACATCGATTGCGACATGGCGGTGGTAAGGCGCTGTCTGTGGGAGGTCGGCATCGGCTTTCTGATGGCGCCGCGGCACCACAGCGCGACCCGCCACGTCGCCCCGACTCGGGTCGAATTGGCGACCCGGACGATCTTCAACCTGCTCGGCCCGTTGTCGAACCCGGCCGGTGCCAAGCGCCAACTGGTCGGCGTGTTCGCGCTGGAATGGGTGGTGCCGATGGCCGAGGTGTTGGGGCGGCTCGGCGCCGAGCGCGCCTGGGTGGTACATGGCGCCGGCATCGACGAATTGACCACGGTCGGGGCCAGCACCGTCGCCGAGTTCAAGGACGGCAAGGTCACCAGCTTCGAAATCGTCCCCGAGGATGCCGGGCTCGCACGCGCGACCCTGGACGAGATCAAGGGCGGCGAACCGGCGCATAACGCCGCCCTGATGCGCGGCGTATTGGCCGGCGAGCGCGGGCCGCTGCGCGACATCGTGCTGCTGAACAGCGCGGCGGCATTGATCGTGGCGGGCAAGGCCGGAGATTTGCGCGCGGGCGTCGCGCTCGCCGCCGAATCGCTCGATCGCGGCGCCGCGCAACGCGTGCTCGAGCGCCTGGTCGCGGAGACCAATGCGTGAGCCCAAGATCAAACGATGTTCTGACCGAGATTTGCGACAAGAAGCGCGCGCATGTCGCCCGCAACAAGGCGGCCACACCCGAGGCGGCGTTGCGGGCGCGGATCGCGACCATGCCGCCGCCTCGGGGGTTCGCCGCCGCGCTCGAACGCCGCCTCGCGGCGGGACATTACGGACTGATCGCCGAGATCAAGAAGGCCTCGCCGAGCCGCGGCCTGATCCGCGAGGATTTCGACCCCTCCCGGTTGGCCGAGGCTTACCAGTCCGGCGGCGCGACCTGCCTGTCGGTGTTGACCGACACGCCCTATTTCCAGGGCAGCGACGATCACCTCCGCGCCGCGCGGGCCGCCGTGTCCTCGCCGGTGTTGCGCAAGGATTTTATCGTCGACCCGTATCAGGTGCTGGAAAGCCGCGCGCTCGGCGCCGATTGCATCCTCTTGATCATGGCCGCGCTCGACGACGCGGCCGCGCGCGAACTCGCGTCATATGCCGCCGAGTTGGGCCTCGACGTCCTGGTCGAGGTGCACAACCGCGCCGAACTCGACCGCGCGCTCAAGCTCGACGCGCGGCTGATCGGCATCAACAACCGCGATTTGAAGACCTTGAAGGTCGATCTGAAGACCGCCGAGGCCTTAGCGCCGCTGGTGCCAGCCGGCCGCGTCGTCGTCGGCGAGAGCGGCCTCAACGATCCCGCCGATCTCGACCGGCTCGCCGCGGTAGGCGCGCGCTGTTTCCTGGTCGGCGAATCGCTGATGCGCGCGACTGATGTCGCGGCCGCGACGCGACGCCTGCTGCGCCTGCCCGATCTGACCCATGTAGACGCCGAGGGCCACGCCCGCATGGTCGACGTGTCGGACAAGGACGAGACCGATCGGGTCGCGGTCGCCGGTGCCCGCGTGGTCATGCGGCCCGAAACCCTGGCCCGCATCCGCGCCGGCGAGTTCGCCAAGGGCGACGTGCTCGCGGTCGCCCGGCTCGCCGGCATCATGGCGGCGAAGCGCACCGCCGATCTGATCCCGTTGTGCCATCCGCTGGCCTTGACCTCGGTCGCGGTGGACCTTGCCTGCGTTCCCGAGCGCAGCGCGGTCGAGATCACCGCGACCTGCCGCCTCAAGGGCCGCACAGGGGTTGAGATGGAGGCGTTGACCGCGGCGAGCGTCGCCGCGCTGACGGTCTACGACATGTGCAAATCGGTCGATCGCGGCATGGTCGTCGCCGATCTTCGCCTGTTGCGCAAATCGGGTGGCAAGTCCGGCGATTACCAGGCCCCAAGGGATTTCGAGTCATGATCTCGGTCGAGGAAGCCCTGTCGCGCCTGCTGGCGCCGCTCGCCCCGGTGCCGCCGGAGCAATTGTCGGTCGCCGAGGGATTGGGCCGCGTCCTCGCCGAGAATGTCGCGGCGCGGCGCACCCAGCCGCCGTTCGCGGTCTCGGCGATGGACGGCTACGCGGTGCGCGCCGCCGATGTCGAGAAAATCCCGGCCACCTTGCGTATCATCGCCGAGATACCGGCCGGCGCCGGCTTTGGCGGGACCTTGGGCGCGGGCGAGGCGGCGCGCATCTTCACCGGCGCGCCCCTGCCCTCCGGCGCCGACGCGATCGTGATCCAGGAAGATACCAAACGCGACGGCGACACGGTGCAGGTGCTGGAAGGCGCGCCGCGCGGCCGCTATGTCCGCCGCGCCGGGCTCGACTTCGCCGAGGGCGATGTGTTGCTGCAAGCCGGGCACCGGCTGACGCCGCGCGATATTGGCCTCGCCGCCGCGATGAACCGGCCGTGGCTGTTCGTCTACCGCCGCCCGCGGGTGGCGATCCTGTCGACCGGCGACGAGATCGTGATGCCGGGCGATCCGATCGGTCCGCACCAAATCGTCAGCTCCAACCTGCTCGCGCTCGCGGCCTTTGTCGCCGCCTGCGGGGCCGAGCCGGTGATGGTCGGCAACGCACCCGACGACCCGGATTCGTTGCGCCGGATCGCGGCGGCGGCGCGCGGGGTCGATCTGTTCGTGACCACCGGCGGGGTCTCGGTCGGCGCGCACGATCTGGTCCGCGACGTGCTGAGCGAAGACGGGCTCGCCATCGATTTCTGGGAAATCGCGATGCGTCCCGGCAAGCCGCTGATGTTCGGGCATTATCGCGGCGTGCCGATGGTCGGATTGCCGGGCAATCCGGTCTCGACTCTGGTGTGCTCGCTGATCTTCCTGAAGCCGGCGATCCAGCGCCTCGCCGGCTTGCCCGACGATGCCGATCCGCCCGCCTTCGCTCGGCTCGGCGTCGCGGTCAAGCAGAACGATCGGCGCCAAGATTACCTGCGCTCGCGCTTGGCGCGCGGCGCCGATGGCGGGGTCGAGGTGGTGCCGTTCGAGGTGCAGGACAGCTCGATGATGCGCCCGCTGGCGGCGTCCGACTGCCTGGTGATCCGGCCGCCCCACGCCCCTGCCCTGCCCGCCGGGGCCGAGGTGCCGATCATCGCCTTCACCGGCAATGCCCTGCCGCTGTAATCCTCCTTGTCATCTCGGCGAAGGCCGTGACCCATCGCGGTCTGCTCCGATCATTCCGGGGAACAGCAAGCACGCTGACAGGTGAATCCCGGTTTTCACCGGGGTGACAGCGTGAGGAAAAACCCCTACGGCAGTAACTTGCCGGGATTGAACAGCCCCAGCGGGTCGAGCGCTTGCTTGATCCGGCGCATGATGTCGAGCTCCGCGCCGCCGCGCCACTCGGGCATCATGTAGGGCTTGAGCCGGCCGATGCCGTGTTCGGCCGAAAAGCTGCCGTCGAGGTCGCGGACGATCTCGTTGACCGCGTCCATCAATTGATGGTCGCGGGCGAGGAACCCTGCGGGGTCGGCGCCCTCGGGCTGCACCAGATTGAAATGGATGTTGCCGTCGCCGAGATGGCCGAACGGCACGCAGACGATGCCGGGCACCAGGCGTTCGCAGGCATCGGTCGCGCGGCGGATCAGTTCCGGCACCTTGGACACCGGCACCGAGATGTCGTTCTTGATCGATGCGCCGGCGCGCTTCTGCGCCTCGGAATGCTCCTCGCGCAATTTCCAGATCGCCGCGCGCTGGGCGCCGCTCTCGGCGATCACCGCGTCGGCGACGATCCCCGCCGCGATCGCCGTGCTCAGCAATTCCTCGAGCGCGCCCTTGAGACCGGCGCCCTCGCGCGGCGTCGCTAATTCGACTAGCACGTAGTGGCTGGCGGCCGACCCTAGCGGCATCACCACGCCGGGGATATGGCGCATTACCAATGCCATGCCGGCGCCGGACATATACTCGAAGGCCTGGATCGCGGCGGCATCGTGCCGCTGGCACCGCGTGAATAGATCGAGCGCGGCCTCGGGCGAGGCAACCGCGCACAGTGCCACCGCGTGCTCGCGCGGTCGCGGCCACAGCTTCAGCACGGCGGCGGTGATGATGCCGAGTGTTCCCTCGCTGCCGACGAAAAGCTGCCGCAGGCAATAGCCGGTGTTGTCCTTTTGCAATCGGCGCAACCCGTTCCACACCTGCCCGTCGGGCAACACCACTTCGAGCCCCAGCACGAGGTCGCGCGCGTTGCCGTAGCGCACCGTGTTGTTGCCGCCGGCATTGGTCGCCAACACGCCGCCGATCTGGGCCGAGCCTTCCGAGTTGATCGACAACGGCAGCAGGCACCCCGCCTCCTCCGCCGCCTGCTGCGCCGTCTTGAGCACGACCCCGGCCTCGATCTCCATCGTCATGTCGACCGGGTCGATCTCGCGCACCCGGTTCATCCGCGACAGGCTGAGGATGATCTCGCTACCGTCCTCGCCGACCGCGGCGCCACCAACCATGCTAGTGTTGCCGCCCTGCGGCACGATCGGCACGCCGCGCGCGACGCACAGCCGGACGGCGTCGGCGACCTCCGCCGTTGTGGCCGGGCGCAGCACCGCCGGGGTGCGGCCGTGGTACAGCCGCCGCCAATCCTCGCAATAGGGGTCGGTATCGCTGGGGTCGGTCAGTATCCCGCGCGGCCCGAGCCGCTCGCGGAGGAGGAACAGCAGATCGCCCGCGGCGGCATCGTCAGGCATCGCTCGACCGGCCTATTCGGCCGCCCGGGCCTGCGGCGGCGCAGCGCCCTGAAGGCGCAGCCGCTCCATCACCTCCCAATTGGTGTAGCGGGTGAATCCGTTCTCGTCGAAGAACAATACCGCGCCGTGGCAGATGAACAGATAGGTCGTGTCTTCGACGGCGGTGGTCGCGTCATGCAAAATACCCGACGGTTCGTAGACATAGTCGCCGGCGTTCAACACCCCGTCGCGCACCTGCAACTTGCCCGACAATACATAGGCGTGCGCCCCGGCCAGATGCTTGTGCGGCGGTGCGACATAGCCCTTTTTCCAATGGTGCAATGACGCCCAGGTCCCGGTCTCGCGCCCGACCCACAACACCTTGACCGACGACAGCGGCGACTGCTCGATCCACGGCGCGTCGGAGCGAACCAGGGTGTCCTGGATATCCTGGAACACCGGCCTGATGTCTTGCGCTAAGGGCATATCGGTTCTCCTGCTAGAATTTCTCCTGGCCCGCGACCCGCATGGGATCGGGGAAGTCGCGATAGAGCGCGAAGAAAACCTCGCTGACCTTGGAATTCACCGCCTGATGAAAGCTCTCGACCGGGTCGGCGCGCGCGGCCACCTGGCCGAACGCCCGGTCCATCTGGCCGAGCGAGTCGAAATCGAGGGTGATGTGCCATTCCGGCAGATTGGGATGCCCGAGGCCGAGCTTGCGGCGGGTGATGCGGTAGCCGACTAGATGGCCTGCGTCCCGCAGATGATCGAGGTAGGCCCGCGCGGCGGCGGCGAATTCCAGAGCCCCGACGCCGTCCTTCAGGCTGAACCAGATATGGTAGATGTCCATCGGCGGGACCGCCCTCTCCCCGTCTACGGGGGGAGGGCCGAGGTAAGTGGCAATTCGCCTACCCGAAACGCGACACGTCGACCGCCTTTTCGGTGATGAATTCGAGTAGGGCCGGGGTTCCTTCCTGCGTCTTCCTGATGCCGCGCTTGATCGCTTCCTTGATCTGGCCAGGCTCGGTGACGCGTTCGCCATAGCCGCCGAGCGCGGTGGCGAAATCGGCGTAATTGCCGCTGATGTCGGTCGAGCGGTATTTTTCGGTCGACACCGGCATCACCTTCAATTCGATCGCCATCGAGAAATTGTTCATCAGGATCGACAGGATCGGCAGGCGCTCGCGCACCGCGGTCTCGAAATCCATCCCGGTGAAGCCGATCGCGGCGTCTCCCCACACGTTGATGCAGAGCTTGTCCGGCGCGGCCAGCTTCGCCCCCATCGCCAGGCCGAGCCCGTAACCGAGCTGGGTGGTCTTGCCCCAGCCGAGATACGACAGCGGCGCGTCGCTGACCCAGAACGGGCTGAGCTGGTCGCGCGGGCTGCCGGCGTCGTGGGTGATGATCGTGTTGTTGACGTCGACCGTGTGCAGCAAATCCCAGATCACGCGATAGGGTGACAGCGGCTTGGTGTCCTGGGTCAGCCGCGGCATCCATTTCGCCATCCACTCCTCGCGGTGGCCGCGGATCTCGCGGGTGACCGAGGCGAGCCGGTCGCGCTGTTTGCCCTTCAACCGGTCCTTGACCTCTTCGAGCAATGCATCGAGGGTCAATCCGGCGTCGCCCACCGCGGCGAGATCCACCGCCACGTCCTTGTTGATGGCATAAGGGTCGAGAGTCGCATGCGCGATCTTCTTGCCCTTTGGCATCGCGGTGCCAAAGCTCGTGCGGGTAAAGCTGCAGCCGATGCCGAAGATGAAATCCGCGTTCTGCAGCATGTGCCACAAATGCCCGCCGATGCCGATCCCGCCGGAGCCGAGCGACAGCGGGTGGCTTTCGGGAAACGAACTCTTGCCGCCAAGCGTCGTCATCACCGGCGCTTCGAGCAACTCGGCGAGCGCCTTCAATTGCGGCCAGGCCTTGCCGTAATGCACCCCCTGGCCGGCGACGATGACCGGCCGCGCTGCGGCGACGAGCGCCTCGGCGATCTGCGACACCGAGCGCGGGTCAGGGCCGCTCTTGAGGCGTGGCGCCGCCTTATACTCGGCAACCAGCGCGTCTGGGATCTCGTCGCGCAGGATGTCGGTCGGGAACTCGACCAATACCGGGCCGGGGCGGCCGTTCCTGACCGTCGTGAACGCACGCCGCATCGCCTCCACCGTCGCATCGGCAACGGTCACCTGCTCGCACAGCTTGGTGACGTGCCGGAAGTTCAGCGCGGCGTTGAAGTTCGGGTGCACCTGGTTGATGTTGCGCGCGTAGCCCGCCGGCAATACCACCACCGGGGTCGAATCCCCGAAGGATTGCGCGACCCCGCCGAAGGCGTTCTCGGTGCCCGGGCCGTGCTGCATCACGAAGACGCCGATCTTGTCGCCCGAAGTCACCTTGGCGACCGCGTCGCACATGTGCAGCCCGATGCGCTCCTGGCGCACCATGATCGTGCGGATATCGGCCTCCGCCGCGCCCTCGATGATCGGGTTGACCGGGTAGCCGATCAGGTGCTCGACCCCCTCGCGTTTGAGGATATGGGCGATCGCTGTGGTGACTTTCATCGGCGGGCTCCTCGGGCTGGGCGGAGGTGATCGGACGAAATTGATCCTGGCGACTAGCTTACGGCATCGCGCCCGCTGGCGTATACCGGCTCGTCGCAGGGCGTTTTCATGCCGACGGGCGGCGGGTGACCCGGGGCCTAATAGATCGGTTCTAACGCTTGGTACCCGCGTTTGATGGAGGCGATGATTTTATCGGGATCGGCGGTCCACACAAAGGGTTTGGGGTCATCGTTGGTGTCCCGGAGGAAGCGGTTGATCGCGGCCTGGAGGTCGACGATCGAGCAGAACACGCCGCGTTTGAGGCGGCGCTTGGTCAGCTTGGCGAAGAAGCCCTCGACGGCACTGAGCCAGGACGCCGAGGTCGGGGTGTAATGGAAGGTGAAGCGCGGATGCCGGCTGAGCGATGCCCGCGTTTTGGGATGTTTGTGCGGGCCGTAATTGTCGAGGATCACGTGGATGATCTTGCCGGCCGGGATTTCGGCCTAGATGGCGTTGAGGAACCGGATGAACTCCTGATGTCGGTGGCGTTGCATGCAACGGCCGATGACCCTGCCTTCCAGCACGTCGAGGGCGGCGAAGAGCGTGGTGGTGCCGTTCCTCTTGTAGTCATGGGTCATCGTTCGGCAGCGCCCCGGCTTGATCGGCAAGCCCGGCTGGAGGCCGTGCGAGCGCCAGATGCGCTGCACCGAGGAGACGCTGATCCGAACCAGCGCGGCCATCGCTGTCGCCGTCCAGTGTGTCGTCTCGCCCGGCGGATCGGCCTGCGTCAGCGCGACGACGCGCTCGCCGATAGCGGGCGTCAGGCGCGGTACACGCGACGGCCGCGTCCTGTCATGCAACAGCCCGCCCACGCCTTCGTGCATGAACCGCTCCTGCCAGCGCCACAGACAGGTCTTACTCTTGCCGGTCCGGCGCATGATCTCGTTGGTGCCGAGGCCATCGGCCGTCAGCAGCACAATCCGTACCCGCCACACGTGTTTCTGGGGGCTGTTCCGATCCGCCATGATCGCTTCAAGTCGGGCACGATCGGCGGCATTCACAGCGACGGTGATCCCTGTGCGCGTCCCGCAGACTCGCATGTCCACGAGCGTGTGGGAAATCCACTTCCGGACCCTTCCGTCAGATTTTGTCCACTAGGGAAACACTGAATAAACCGCTGCAAATCGGGTAGAATCGGCCAGTCCGGGGGGACGGGGGCGGGGCGATGCAGCGACAGGGGAGCTTTTCGCAGGCGGAATA
>Ga0080064_1005800_pt1 | contig 14020 bp, 11 predicted proteins | sample Subgrocontami54m_FD_69260 | JGI IMG/M metagenome (GOLD analysis project Ga0080064, IMG submission 69260) | Subsurface groundwater microbial communities from S. Glens Falls, New York, USA - GMW46 contaminated, 5.4 m (SPADES assembly) (version 2) ...
GACGGCGAGTGGGCGAACGCGCGCGTGTTGCTGGTCCAGTTCCGCGGCCTGGTAGACAAGAACGTCGACCAGTTCCGCCAGTCCGGCAAGCAGGTGATCCTCGAGCCGGCGGCGTACAAGACGAGCGAGATTATTCCGTTCGACAAGGCGCGCAAGTAAGCACGCATCGTGGAACAAGCGGCGCGGCGACCCCGTGCCGTTTTTTTTGCCTCTCCGGACCCCATGGACCGACGACCAGCAGAGGATATTTTCCTTCCAGCTGCTGTTTGAGGCGATCGTGTTCGGCATCCTGCTCGGGTGCTTCTATGCCGCCGTGGGAGTGGCGCAGGGAAAAACAAGTTTCCTCTTGAGATGAACGCCGCAGTCTTTCTCCTGGCGCTAAGACGCCGTACTCACGCCATTTCGACCCACCCTGACCCATTGGCGACGCTCTCGCCCGCGCCTATGGCGTCGCGCGGCGGTAGAATGCCCTTTTGAAGGATGTCGCAGGAGCTTCCTGTGTAGCCAGGCGTGCAGCCTGATCTATTGCGCAGCCTGAATTTGTCACATAACCGGATAATTACAATGACATCCACCCTGCGCCGCAATACTCAGATACTGAACATCGAGTAAAGTGTTCGTTCACCATGACCGGCAACCTCTTTATCCTCAGCGCCCCCTCGGGGGCGGGAAAATCGACGCTCACCGCCAAGCTGCTGGAGGAGGACAAGAATATTCGGCTGTCAGTGTCCTACACCACGCGCGCCCCGCGACCGGGCGAGGTCGACGGCCGCGACTATCACTTCGTGGACAAGGCCGGTTTCATGGGCATGCTCGAGCGCGGCGAGTTCCTGGAAAGCGCCGAGGTGCACGGCAATCACTACGGCACTTCCCAGGCCTGGATTCGCGCGCAGCGCGCCACCGGACACGACATCCTGCTCGAAATCGACTGGCAGGGAGCGCAGCAGGTGCGCCGGATATTCACCGACACGGTCGGCATATTCATCCTGCCGCCCTCGATCGCGGAGCTGGAACGGCGCATGCGCCGGCGCGGCCAGGACAACGAAGAAGTCGTGCGGCGGCGCCTCAGCGTCGCGGCCGATGAAATGAGCCACGCAGCCGAGTTTGAATATGTTATTATTAACAATGACTTCGAGCAGGCGCGCCGCGACCTGATCGCGGTTGTGCGTGCGTCCAGGCTGGTATATTCGCGCCAGCTCGAGCGCTATCCCGATGTATTCAAGTTTTAAGTTGGGAACAATTCGAGGGGAAACCTCCTCCCGTGTTTCCCTAAACCAGGGGTTGTCGCAAGACGTTGTGACAGCCTGTTAACCAAGGAACAACATGGCCCGCATTACCGTTGACGACTGCATGAAGCTGATCCCCAATCGTTTCGAACTGACGCTTGCTGCGACTTACCGCGCGCGCCAATTGACCAACGGAGCCACGCCCCTGGTCGAACCGGACAAGGACAAGGCCACAGTGATCGCGCTGCGCGAGATCGCCGCCGGCAAAGTGGGCAAGGAAATGCTCAACCGGGGCAACGCCACCTAGACATCAGGCGGGTTTCCCCGCCTTCTTCCCTCGGCGGGGGCTCGCGCAAATATGACTGCTCTCGCTGAATTCACCGGCAGCCTTGCCAGCTACCTCAAACCGCCCGACATCGGACGCATAGAGGAGGCGTACCATTTCAGCGGCAAGGCCCATAAGGGGCAGTACCGCGATTCCGGCGAGCCCTATATCTCGCACCCGCTGGCGGTGGCCGGGATCCTCGCCGACTGGCACCTCGATCCGCAGGCGCTGATGGCGGCGCTGTTGCACGATGTGATGGAGGACACCGAGGTCTCCAAGGACGAGATCAGCCGGCGCTTCGGCAAGCCGGTGGCCGAGCTCGTCGATGGCGTGTCCAAGCTGGACAAGATCGAGTTCCAGTCGCAAGAGGTCGCGCAGGCCGAGAACTTCCGCAAGATGCTGCTGGCGATGGCGCGCGACGTGCGCGTCATCCTGATCAAGCTTGCCGACCGGCTGCACAACATGCGCACGCTCGACGCGGTGCCGCCGCCCAAGCGCCGCCGCGTCGCGCGCGAAACGCTGGAGATCTACGCGCCCATCGCCAACCGGCTGGGCTTGAACAGCTTGTACCAGGAGCTGCAGGAACTCGGCTTCTCGCACCTGTACCCGCTGCGTTACCGGGTGTTGGCCAAGGCCACCAAGGCGGCGCGCGGCAACCGCCGGCAGGTGGTGGGCAAGATCCTGGAGGAGATCAAGCAGCGTCTGCCCGAGGCCGGCATCGAGGCTCAGGTCACGGGGCGCGAAAAACACATCTACAGCATCTACAAGAAGATGCGCGAGAAGAACCTGTCGTTCTCGCAGGTGCTCGACATCTACGGCTTTCGCGTCGTGGTCAAGGACAGGCCCTCGTGCTATCTCGCGCTGGGCGCGCTGCACGGACTGTACAAGCCCGTGCCGGGCAAGTTCAAGGACTATATCGCCATTCCCAAGATCAACGGTTATCAGGCCTTGCACACGACGCTGTTCGGCCCCTTTGGCACGCCGGTGGAAATCCAGATCCGCACGCGCGACATGCATCGCGTGGCCGAAGCCGGCGTCGCCTCGCACTGGCTGTACAAGACCTCCGACGCCAGCTTGAGCGAGCTGCAGCACAAGACGCACAGCTGGCTGCAGTCCCTGCTCGATATCCAGAGCGAGAGCGGCGATGCCGCCGAGTTCCTCGAACACATCAAGGTGGATCTGTTCCCGGACGAAGTCTACGTGTTCACGCCCAAGGGCAAGATCATGGCGCTGCCACGCGGCGCCACCGCAGTGGACTTCGCCTACGCCGTGCACACCCACATCGGCAACCGCTGCGTCGCCACCAAAATCAATTACGAGCTGGTGCCGCTTCGGACCGAGCTCAACAACGGCGACCGCGTCGAGGTCATCACCGCGCCGCATGCCAACCCCAATCCGGGCTGGCTCAACTTCGTCAAGACCGGCAAGGCGCGTTCGCACATCCGGCATTTCCTCAAGACCATGCACTACGAGGAATCGACCGAACTGGGGGAAAAGCTGCTGAATCAGGCGCTGCGCGCGCTGAAGACGGACCTCACCGAGGTCGCCGCCGAGCAGTGGGAAAAGCTGCTGCGCGACGCTGGTGCCAAATCGCGCCAGGAGGTATTCGCCGACATCGGTCTGGGCAAGCGCCTCGCGGCCGTGGTGGCGAGAAAGCTGCTGGCCACCTCCGAGCAGACGCAGCCGGAAGCCAAGACCGGGCCGATTGTGATCCGCGGCTCCGAGGGCATGGCGGTGCAGTTCGCCAAGTGCTGCCGCCCGATTCCCGGCGACGCCATCATCGGTTCGATCAAGAAGGGCCAGGGCATGGTGGTGCATACGCACGACTGCCCGACTGCGGCCAGGTCGCGCATCGATCGGGACAAGTGGCTGGACGTGGAATGGGCGCCGGAGGTCGGGCGCATGTTCGACGTCAGCATCCGCGTGACGGTGGTGAACCAGCGCGGCGTGCTGGCGAAAGTGGCGGCGGCGATTGCCGAGCACGGCTCCAACATCGACAATGTCAGCATGGACGAGGACCACAGCGCTTACACCGGCATGCAGTTCACGCTGCAGGTCAGCGACCGCCTGCACCTCGCGCGCATCATGCGCGGCCTGCGCCACATACCCGAGGTCATCCGCATTGCGCGGATGAGGGGTTGAAAAAAGACGATGGAGCGCATTTCTAAATTAACATCGGAGGCCCGCACATGAAAATCAACGCCAATGATATCGACATCAACTACACCGTCGAGGGCGAAGGCCCCTGGCTCACCCTGAGTCACTCCCTCGCCTGCAATCTGCGCATGTGGGACGAGGAGGCTAAGCGCCTGTCGAAACGCTACAAGGTGCTGCGCTACGATACACGCGGCCACGGCGCGAGCAGCGCACCCTCCGGCGCCTATACGATGGACCTGTTGGCTGACGATCTGCACGGCCTGCTGCAGGCGCTGGGCGTGAAGGCCACCCACTTCGTCGGCTTGTCGATGGGCGGGATGATAGGCCAGACCTACGCGCTCAAGTACCCGGGCAGTTTCAGCAGCCTGGCATTGTGCGACACTACCAGCCGCTACCCCGCCGACGCCGCGGACCTGTGGGTGGAGCGCATCAAGACCGTGCAGACCCGGGGCATGGAGCCGCTGGTCGCGCCGACGCTGGAGCGCTGGTTCACCGAGCCGTTCAGGAAAGCGCGCCCGGAAGTAGTGGAGAAAGTGGCGGCCATGATCCGCGCCACGCCGGCGCCGGGCTACATCGGCTGCAGCCACGCCATCCCGAAAATCAATCTGACCGCGCGGTTGAAGGAAATCCGCTGCCCCAGCGTGGTCATCGTCGGCAAGGACGATCACGGCACGCCGGTAGCGATGGCCGAGGAAATCCACCAGGCGCTGCCGGGTTCGAAGCTGGTAATCATTCCCTCTGCGGCGCATCTTTCCAACCTGGAGCAGCCCGATGCGTTCAACCGGGCGCTGGGTGACTTCATCGACCAAGCCAACGGCTAGAACGGGAGCGATCATGGGCACCATCGAAATCGAACTGGGCATAGACCTCTCCGCCTTCTGGATGCCGTTCTCGGCCAACCGCCAGTTCAAGCGTTCGCCGCGCCTGATCGTGGGCGCGAAGGACATGCATTACACGGCGCACGACGGGCACAAGGTGCTCGATGGCACGGCGGGCCTGTGGTGCGTCAACGCCGGTCACGGGCGCGAGAAGATCATCAACGCGGTGAAGGCCCAGCTCGACCTGCTCGACTTCGCACCCACCTTCCAGATGGGGCATCCGAAGGCGTTCGAGGCGGCGCAGAAGATCGCCGCGCTCGCGCCGGCCGGCTTCGGCCACGTGTTCTTCGCCAACTCCGGCTCCGAGGCGGTGGATAGCGCGCTCAAGATCGCGCTTGCTTATCACCGCGCCCGCGGCGAGGGCCAGCGCACGATATTGATCGGCCGCGAGCGCGGCTATCACGGCACCGGCTTCGGTGGCATCTCCGTCGGCGGCATGAGCAACAACCGCAAGACTTTCGGCAACCTGCTGCCGCGCGTGGACCATCTGCGCCACACCTGGGACATCGAGCACCAGGCCTACTCGCGCGGCCAGCCCGAATGGGGCGCGCATTTCGCCGACGAACTGGAGCAGCGCATCATCCCGCTGCACGACGCCTCCAACATCGCGGCGGTCATCGTCGAGCCGGTGGCCGGCTCCACCGGCGGGCTGATCCCGCCCAAGGGCTATCTCGAGCGCCTGCGCGCGATCTGCGACAAGCACGGACTGCTGCTGATTTTCGACGAGGTCATCACCGGTTTCGGCCGGCTGGGCAAACCTTTCGGCGCCGATTATTTTGGCGTCACGCCCGACCTCATGACCTTCGCCAAGGGTGTGACCAGCGGTGTTGTTCCCATGGGTGGGGTGATAGTGAAGAACGAGGTCTACGATGCCTTCATGCAGGGGCCGGAGCCCGCAATCGAGTTGTTCCACGGCTACACCTACTCCGGCCATCCGCTCGCCGCGGCTGCGGCGAGCGCCACCATCGATCTTTACCGCGAGGAAGGCCTGTTCGAGCGCGCTGCCGCCATCGCGCCGTATTTCGAACAGGCGCTGCATTCGCTGAAAGGCTTGCCCAACGTGATCGACATCCGCAATCTGGGGCTCATCGGCGTGATCGAGGTGGCCGCGCGCCCGGGCAAAGTCGGTGCGCGCGCGTTTGACGCCTTCGTCGATTGCTACGCCAACGGCGTGCTGGTGCGTCCGGCGGGCGATACGCTGGCCTTGTCGCCGCCGCTTATCGTCGAGAAGCATCATATCGACCAGATGGTGGAAACGCTCGGTGCGGCGTTGAAGCGCGTCGCCTGAAACGCAACCCCGGTTCGGCGCAAACAGATTTCCGCGGTGAATTCATTTTCTCGCCGGAACCGGGGTGACACCGGGATAAAGGGAACACGATGAGCGCAGAACTCGCCTACACTTCCGCCACCGAACTGGTGCGCCGCTATCGCGCAAAGCAGTTGTCGCCGGTCGAGGTGACGCAGGCGGTGCTCGCGCGCACGCGCGAACTCAATCCCAGGCTCAACGCCTTCTGTCTCATCGACGAGGCAGGCGCGCTCGCCTCGGCGCGCGCCTCTTCAGCCGCCGGCGAAAACCCCATCCGAGCAGGGCCAGGCCCAGCGACGCGGCCACGAACACCGGCTCGGTGCCGTAAGCATCGACCACTTTTCCCGCCAGCCAGACGCCGGTCGACTGGCCGGTATACAGACTCAGCGCGAACAGCGACACCGCCGAGCCCCGCGCTGCGGGCGCCATCTGGGTGGCGTTGACCTGCAGCGTGTTGTGCAGCATGTAGAAACCGACGCCGATGAGCAGAATGCCGGGCAGGCTCGCCCATGCCACCGGCGCGAACGCGAGCGAAAGATAGCCGGCGGCGAGGACCAGCCCGCCGCCCGCCGCGAGGCCGCCCTCGCCCAGCCCCGCGACGAAGCGTTTTGCGCCGACCGCATACAGCACTCCGCCCGCGGCGTAGGCGGTGACCATCGCGCCGGCGGCCGCCGGACCGAGCGAAAAACGCTGTTGCAGATGCACCGGTATGAAAGCGATCGAACCGAACATCATCATGGCCTCGAGAAACACGGTGCCGACGACGATGCGGACCCAGGGTCGCGCGAGCAGGCCGGCCATGCGCGCAACGCCCAAGCGGATGGTGACCGTGGCGTCGCCCGCCGCGCGCCGCGTGATCGGGTTGCGGCGCAACTCGAGCAGCAGCAACACACCGACGATCAGATAGACCACCCCGAGAACGACGAATATCGCGCGCCAGCCGAAGTGCTCCGCCAGCACCCCGGCGACCGATTGACCGAAGGCGGTGCCGAGAATCTGCCCGAGCAGAAAGCGCGCGATCAGGGCCTGGCGCTCGCCATAGGCGACGACATCGCCGATCCAGGCCATCGACAGCGGGATCAGCGCGCCGACCGTCGCGCCGGCGGCGAAGCGCGCGAGGATGAGGGTGTCCAGCGTCGGTGCCCAAGCGCAGGCGAATGTGCCCAGCGCGGACGCGAGGGTGGCCGCGCACACCATCACGTACCTGCCGTAGCGATCGCCCAGCGGTCCATAGACAGCCTGGAGCAGCCCGTAGGAGATGGCAAAAGCGGTCACCACCGAGGCCGCGCTCCCGGTTGTCACCGAGAATTCCGCGGCGAGCTGGGGCAGCAGCGTGTCGGTCGCGCGCAAACTCGCCGCGCTCGCGAACGCCGCGAGCGACAGCAGGAATACTGCCCGGTTGGTCATGAGAACCGCGATTATCCCGGAAAATGCCGCTTACCGGATGCGGTCCCTTCCTGCATAACGACCCGAAAACGCGTCCTGCAGAAATATACAACGGGCGAGTGACCGTTCACGCTGGCGGAAAGTACGAAAGCTATCTGTTGCTGCCGATCATTCCGGAGCGCGAACCGCATTGAACGCATGAGCGGGATAGTCCGACGGTCGCTATACTCATAGCTCTCACAACCCAAAAGGAGGTGCAATGCAAATCGGCTTAGCCGGTACCGGTCGCCTCGGTGGGGCGATGTGCCGGCGCCTACTCAAGCTTGGCCATGCAGTGGCCGTGTGGAACCGCACCGCCGAGCGCGCGCAGCCGCTGGTGGACCAGGGCGCCACCAGGCACGATACGCCCAGGCGCCTTGCCGAAGCCTGCGATGTAGTTTTGACGGTGCTGACGGATGCCGGCGCCATCGATAGCACCTACCTCGGCAAGGACGGCCTGCTTGCCGGCGATGTGACCGGGCGTGTTTTCGTGGAAATGAGCACCGTGCGTCCCCATGTTCAGCAGGCGCTCGAGACCTGCGTGATCGAGCGCGGCGCCCGGCTGGTCGAGTGTCCAGTCGGTGGCTCCGGCGCAAGCGCAGTCGAAGGAAAGCTTCTGGGACTCGCCGGGGGGGAAGCAAGCGACATCGAACGCGTAAGACCGGTTCTCACTGCGCTCTGCAGTCGGCTCGAACACGTCGGTCCGATAGGCGCCGGCGCCAGCATGAAGCTCGCCATTAACTTACCACTCATTGTGTACTGGCAGGCGCTGTCCGAGGCGCTTTCGCTGGTGCAGCACCTGGGCCTAAGCCCCGAGCGGATGATCAGCATCATGGCGGATACCTCGGGCGCGCCGCGCATGCTCCAGATGCTCGGCAAGGCCATCGCGGACGCGCTTTCCGGTGAGCAGACCGGGCCGGGACAATTCAACGTCGCGGTGCTGCGCAAAGACCTTCGCACGATGCTGGAAGAGGCGCAATCCCGCGGCGCCTCCTTGCCCGTGGCGGATGCGGCTCTGCAATGCTTCGACCGCGCTGCGCAGGAGGGTCATGACCAGACCGACGGATTGAGGCTGCCCGCGATCTGGCTGGCCAGGCGGCGGTGACCCGGCACGGCTGTTTGCGGAACGAAGGGTCCAGCCGGTCGAGGCGGCGCAGCCACGACCGGACAAGATGATTGTCGTCCGCCATAGCGGCGTGGCGTGAACTGGACGCGACGCATGTGACGGTGGCCGGCTCCGCCGAGCGTCACCAGACGTCCTCGCACGCCGAGCGCCTTAACGCCCGCCTCGAGCGTCGAAGTACTGGACACGTAGTCTATCGACACATCGACGCCGCGCCCCGCCTTGATGTGCTGAATCGTGAGTCCAGATCCGCATGCAAGTACACGAGCGACCGCGTCTCCCGGCCCCGGTACCGGATCGGGCACTTCGGTCCGCTCGAACGATGCGTTCGGCGCTCTGAGAACCAAAGCCTTCATAGCAGCATTCTCCTAAGCGGGCGTATTCAGGCCGCAAACATAAAGTTGGCGGCCTTCAGGAACAACGTCCGGTTGACGCCGTCCGAATGCAGGAACGCCGCAGCGTCGCGGACGAGCTTCTCTACGCCAGACTCTTTCATGTAGCCATGGCCACCGTGAATCTCCATGCACCACGTTGCAATCTGCCATGCGGCCTGCGATGCCATGGCCTTCGGAAGGGTCCCCAGGGTCTTGTCCCAACCGTGCTCCTGGTGGTCGGCGAGCCAGCAGGCACGGTGGATGTAGGAGCGCGAAGCATCGATGAGCATCCGCATTTCCGCGAGCTGCGCCCGTATGCCGTCATGCTCGATCAACGGCTTTCCTCCCTGCACCCGCACCTTCGCCCAGTTCACCGCCTTATCGTAAAGCGCGCCCGCCACGCCGAGCGCGGTTGCGCCCGCATAGCCATTGGACTGGGGGAAAAACTCTGCCAGTACATTGAAGCCCTTGCCCACCTCGCCGACGACGTTTTCATCCGCGATGAAGCAGTCCTGGAAGATGAGCTCGGCGTTGTTGGCGAGGCGCTCGCCCATCTTGTCGTGCACGCGGCCGATCGTGAACCCGGGTTGGCCGCGCTCCAACAGAAAGCACGTCGATCCCTCTGCCAATGGCTTTCCCCTTTCGGTCTGCACAAAAATCAAGTAGTGGCGGGCCCGGTTGCCGTTCGAGATGAAATGCTTCATGCCATTGACGATCCACCCGCCGTTGATCTTCTGACCGGTCGTGCGGAGTGGAACCGGATACGGAAGGAAGTAGTTCGATGCGTTGTCCGGTTCCGTGATGGCCAGCGCTAGAACGCCGTGCCGGTCTTCGGCAAATCCGGGCAGGACGCGCCGCTGCTGCTCTGCGTTTAGCGCCTTCTGCATGATCTGCGCGATCTTAAGCGTCTGGGCAATGACCACCGCAACGCCCATGTCGCCTTTGGCCAATTCCTCGATCACCATCGCCGTGGTCAGAGAGTCGGCGCCAAGCCCCCCAAACTCTTCCGACAGCGTCATCGTACGGATTCCCGCCTCATGCGCCTTCTCGATTATCTCGAAGGAGTAGCATTTTTCAGGATCCTGATTGGCATCAAGTTGTGCTGCCCGCGGCGTGACCTCCCGCTCGATAAAAAGCGAAACGCTTTTGAGAATTGCGCGCTGGTCGTTGTTCAGTATGAAGATCTGATCCATGTGACTCCCCTTAGAATTGTCATAGCTGGGCGGCGCGCTATTCGCTCGGCTTGCCGGCCACGGTGCCAGCGCGCGGTTAAAGTGTTGCGGCTCTGTCTTGACGATTAGTCCGTGGGACGTGAATCGATTACGATGCGCAAAATTCGGTCGGGGTTGCGCTCGTATTCCTCAAACGCTGCTGCCACGGCAGTTAGCGGATACCTCATCGTCACGAATCCCGAGAGATCAAACCTGCCCGACGCAACCAGGTCGATCGATTCGTCGATGTCGGCCGGTGTCATTGCGCGAGCGCCGAGGACCGTGATCTCCTTGTAGTAGAGTTGAAATGCGCTCACGGAGGTGAACGGTTCGCTGCTCGCCGAGTACGAGCAGAAGCGGCCGCCCGGGCGCAACATCCGTATTCCTACCGACAATGTGTCGGCACCGCCAACCGTGTCGATAATGACCTCGGCGCCCTCGCCTTCGGTCAGCCGAAGGACCTCGTCGATCGCCGCTTCCAGGCTTGCCGCAACCAAGTACTGCGCGCCCATCCGGCTGGCCATGTCGAGCTTCCACTGGGTGCGGGAAACCGCGATCACAGTCGCTCCGCTCAATACGGCCAAGCGCGTATGTAATAGACCGCTCGTTCCTTGGCCTAGAACGACAACCGACTCGCCTCGTGCGATCGCAGCGCGCTGCTGCGCGTGTTTCACCGTCGACAGCGTTTCGATGATGGTTGCCTCGTCGAGTGCGACGTGTGATGGAAGCGGATGCACGTAGCGGGCAGCGAGGCATAGATACTCGCTGAGTGAACCGTCCACTTCGCGGCCGATAATTCCAGAGCTGCGGCAAAGGTAGTCAAGACCCCGCCTGCAGCAGTCGCAATGCCCGCAGACTAATACCGGGTTGATGAGAACGTTCTGGCCCGGGCGCACACGCTCCACTTCAGCGCCGATCGCGACGACCGTACCCGTCGCCTCGTGCCCCAGGACCGCGGGATAGTGCAGAGGGTGGCTACCGCGATACATGTCCAGATCAGAATGGCACACTGCGGTGGCACCAATCTCGACTACTACTTCGCCACGGCCGGGGATCGGTCGTGGGCGTTCTTCGATTGCGAACCTCCTTGGGGCCTGCAGCACTGCCGCTTTCATGTCGCCACTTCCTTCGATAATAAACGGGGACCGGAGCCTCCGTGCCTGCCTCGCGTCATCCCGGAGGAGTGTCTTTTCCGGCTTCGAGCAAGAGCACCTGCTGCCCTGCGGCCGATAGCCGATTCGCGAGCACACAACCCGCGGAGCCTGCACCCACAATGAGGAAGTCCCACATCAATCGTCGCTATGGGGCTGCGCGATTCCGCCGGCACGGCTCAGCACACGATTGCGGTCCAGTCTAACCGCGGAACCGTTACGCCTGATGGTGAGCGCATCCGGAGTGCTGCCTCTGCCGGTTGCCAGCGCAGCCATCGCTCCCGGCGCGGGCAACCCGCTGGGGCGCCCGGGCGCGCCGGGTCCCTGTGCGGACGGCGCTAGTTGGCCCCCACATACGGGTACTTGAGCTCGCCCGACTTGAACCGCGCCGGCGTTAGGATGACCTGTTTGCCCGGTTGGCGGAACTGATCGAGTTCATTGCCGGCGATGTTCTGATATTGGACGAAAAGAATTCTGGACTCCGCCCACTCTCCCCTGGCTCCGAACTTGACGTCACCAACGATAGTCTTGAACGTCGTCGCCCGAATGTAGTCCGCGAGTTTGTCGTGGTCAATGCTCTTAACCGCATTCAATGCCTGTTCGAGCACCTGCATCTCGGCGTAGACGTAAGGCGGAATGTAGAATCCCAACGGATCTACGCCTTCCTTGTTCGCGACTTCCTGGTAGCGTTTCAGGAAGGCTTCGATTCCCGGAAACTTCATGGTAGGTTCAGGTACATAGGTATCGAACGCGACGACGCCATTGAGCAGCGGGCCAAGCTGCGTCTTCAGCGCGCCGAATTGCAGCCCGACCATGCCGCCACCGAACATCGACGTCTTGAGTCCGACCTCCTGGACCGCTCGGATCATTCCAACGCTGTCGGGCGGATAGGAAGCAACGTACACGAGATCCGGATTCGTCGCCTGGATCGCCCGCACGATCGGGCTGAACTCGGCGGTTTTCGGCGGGTACGTGTTGTCATAGACGATGCGCAGACCGAACTTCTTTGCATTCTCGCGCGCGCCGTCGAGCGCAGTCTGACTGAAATCGGCGTCGGCGCCGACCAGCGCGACAGTTTTTGGCTTTGGATTCATCGACATCGCCACCTCGAAGAATCCCTGGGACAGAGCCAAACGTGCGCTCGGTCCCGCCGGAAAAGCCTGGAAAAAGCGTTTATAGTCGTACTTGTCGTTTACAGCCGTTCCCAGCGTGCTCATGAATAGCAAATTCCTTTGAATCACGATCGGCATCGCCGGCGCAATCGAGCTGTTCCCGTAACCGGAGATGATGAGATCGACTTTGTCGACATCGAGAAGCTTCGTGTAAATTCCGGGAACCGTGGCAGGATCCGACTGGTTATCGTAGTACTGAAGCTGCACCGGCCGTCCGAGCAGACCGCCCTTGGCATTGACGTCTGCCGCCCATATTTTGATTGTGACGAGAGCCGCCTTGCCACCGCTTGCAAGCCCCCCTGTAAGCGGCATGCCAAAGCCAATCTTAAGGGGTTCAGCGGCCTGTGTGGAGGACTGCCCAATTGCCAGTGTGACGAACGTACCAAGCCAGACGATCAGTGCAAACGAAAAACGGACGACCGATTCCCACAAACCTCGTTTCATGATTTTCCTCCTCCTAGAATTGCCTGCGAACTACGTCCATGTCTTGCATGGCGCAACGCAGCCGCTTGGCAAGCTGCGTACAATCTTACCCCTTTGTCGCGTGCGATGAGGCCTAGAATCTCCAGCTTCGAGTCACAGCCCTAAACGCCGAGCTCCGCTGCAATATCCTCCATGCCGAGGCGCCTGATCGTCGCTCGGGTCGGACGCCCGGTACTCAATTCCCACCCTGCCGCCGTGTAGTAGCGATCGACCATCTCCGCCAGGTGCGGCCCCATCGCCGTACCGGCCCCGGGACCCGCCGTCGGCGCCTCGAGCAGACGCTTGCCCACGTCGAAGTCCGATTCGCGTGTCAACCCCCGGCTGACCGCAATCAGGCGCATCAGGTTGATCGTGCGCTCGCCCGCCAGGATCGCTTCCTCTTCGCTGAAGTCGCTCCACCCCGTCGCCAAGGCCACCGATTTCGTCGCCAGCGCCACCACGTCCTTTACCGCCTGGCAGGCAAACATGCACACCCCGAGGTTATCCTCCCAGAGCTTCTCCTTCTGCGTCTCGAACACCATTTCCGGCTTCGTGCCAACCGTGGTGTTCGAGTGGTCGAAAGCAAGTTGTGGGTACTCGATCTGATGGCTCGGTCCGCTTCCGGCAATGATCTGACCAAACAGCGCCCCCCACATCGGCCGCCAGTCGTGCATGTTGATCGCACCGCCCTTGACATGGACCAGCAAGTCTTCCGCGTTGAGCGCGCGGGCGACGTCCTTCATGTCGCCGGTCAGCTTGCCGCCGAAACCGCGCCGCTCCAGCATCTGCTGCCAGATCTCCATGAAGGCGTCGTAGTTGCCCCAGGTCAGCTCCAGTCCCCCGGTGTCTTCCTTGCTGATCAGCCCCCGGTCGTAGGCTTCCCAGACCATGCCCAGTAACGACCCGCCATGACCCGATTCCATGCCGATGTCGTCGTAGTAGTCGGTCATCACCAGCATCCGACCCGGATCGTCGACGCCAATCATGCCGGCCGCGCCTTCGAACGGCTCCCCGCCGCCGCACATGCTCACCGTGTAGCCCGCAAACTCGCCCGAACCGATCTTGACGTCGTAGGAGCACGCGATCTGGCAGTTGTACGACGGCGTCGGCGTGACCGTCCACTCCTTGCAGGCGTCCATGTAGTTGTGCGAGAACTTCAAGCCGAACTTGTAGTCGGTGAGGTTCTTGACGGCGGTAATGCCTTTCGCCG
>Ga0080064_1005803_pt1 | contig 14014 bp, 12 predicted proteins | sample Subgrocontami54m_FD_69260 | JGI IMG/M metagenome (GOLD analysis project Ga0080064, IMG submission 69260) | Subsurface groundwater microbial communities from S. Glens Falls, New York, USA - GMW46 contaminated, 5.4 m (SPADES assembly) (version 2) ...
CCGCTCGGAACCTGCGGTGTTGGCCATCGCCAGCGTGGATGCGGAGAGCGCGTCAGCAGTGCTGACGGCGCCGGCCGCCATGCCGGACGCAGGTCGCCTGCTGTGAGGGCGCCTGGTTCGAGTTGCTTCGGTCGATAGCTCGGTTCTCCTGCGGGCTCCTCGTTGCCGCTTTCCTGCTGGTGTGTGCTGCCTGTCCGGTCAGTGTTTCTGTCCGTCCCGAACGCTGAGCGTGTCGGGATCTACAAGGGACTCGGGACACCACTCCCGATTTGTGCAGAGCTTTCTGTTGCTTGCCACGGCTGCACCCGTTCTTGGCGTCGATGGCGCTTTCCTGTTGGAAGCCGGTCCATCGAGATGAGCCATTGACCCAGGGCTCGGAGGGACGCCTCTTCGGCGCGGCATTGCACTGAGCCCGCGGGGAGCGGGCGTGAAGACGGACCGCGTCGCGCGGCCGACGATGACGACGGGTCAGGGAGCCCGTCACGTGGGGTCGTCACTTGCGCCAGCCACCGAAAAGTCCTTGTCGGCTGGGGCATTGTGCGCATCGTCACTACCGGCGATGCCCGTAGTGACGATGCGACTGGCGCAGACCATTCCGGCGATGCCCGTAGTGACGATGCGACTGGCGCAGACCATTGCTGCAGTGAAATGAGGGAACCTTGGCGCAGCGATCCCGGCGGAAGTCGCCCGGGTGCCGCATGGCAACTGACAGTTATCTCCGGCCTCGCGGCCACCGGCTTTCAGGAGATCAGGCCGGTTTCGGGCGCTCTTGCGAGCGGGCGATGCGCTGACGGGCATCACTCGGGCTGAAGGAGCCACCTGTGTAATCACACGTCTGACCGATGCGCCATTGGAGAGTTCCCGGGCTATGCGCCCGCAAATCGCAACGCAGCGTTAGCAATGCTAACGACAGCCTCGAAACGCAGACGACATGCTGGAAAACTTGCCCGTTCCGGTCATTACGATTGACGTAACGGCTAAGCGGGGACTATGCTGCCCCAATTACCATCTGCTTCGAATGGCCGGATCGCTTGCCCGGCCCGGCCAACGTCGAGATCGTGGACTACCACCAAGGGAACAATGTATGGCGCGCACTGCTATCCATCCAGGTCAACACCTCGCCGAGCAGCTCAAGGAACTCGGCATGAGCGCGGCCGAGCTCGGCCGGCGGCTCAAAGTGCCGACCAACCGGATCACCGGAATCCTGAACGGCCAGCGCGCGGTCACCGGCGACAGCGCCCTGCGGCTGGCGCATTTCTTCGGCACCAGTCCTGAGCTCTGGCTGAACCTGCAGAAACTGTACGAGCTGCGGCTGGCGGAAGCGAAAGCGGGCGCGGCGATCCGGCGCTTGCCGCGGCTGCGGGAAGGCGAGAAATCCGAGCCTCGCAGGAATCAGGCCGGTACCGCCTGATTGAAGGGCCGGCAAGCAACGCCAACCTCGACTGAGTGCGGAAAAAATGAAGGAAGCGACAGCCCGCATCAAGATCAACAAGCTGCTCGAAGCGGCTGGCTGGCGTTTCTTTCCGGAAGGCAACGCGCCTGCCAACATTCGGCTGGAGCCCAGCGTCACGATCAAGCCGGCGGACCTGGACGCGCTCGGCGAGAACTTCGAAAAGGCCGAAAGAGGTTTCGTCGACTTCCTTCTGCTCGACGCCAAGGGCTTCCCGCTCATCGTCCTGGAAGCCAAAGCCGAAGACAAGAATCCGCTTGTCGGCAAGGAACAGGCCCGCAAGTACGCGCGCTCCCAGAACTGCCGCTTCGTCATCCTCTCCAGCGGCAACCTGCATTACTTCTGGGACCTCGAACGCGGCAACCCGTACGTCATCACCTCTTTTCCGACCCCGGATTCGGTCATCGGCTACCAGAAGGTCACGCCCAAACCGGAACGCCTGATCGCGGAGCAGGTCGGCGACGATTACATCGTTCTCACCCAGCGCCCGAGCTACCAGGCCGAGGCCGGGTGGCGCAACAACGCGGAGCGTCCGGGTTACATCCAGGCCAACAAGCTCCGCTTTCTCCGGCCGTATCAGCTGAGAGCCATCCACAGTCTTCAGGCCGCTGTCGATGCGGGCAAGGACCGCTTCCTGTTCGAGATGGCCACGGGCACCGGCAAGACGCTTACTGCCGCAGCCGTCATCAAGCTCTTCCTTCGCTCCGGCAACGCCAGCCGTGTGCTGTTCCTCGTGGATCGTTTGGAACTGGAGGAGCAAGCCAGGAAGGCTCTCGTTGCGCTGCTATCGGCCGACTTTCAGACGGTCATCTACAAGGAGAACCGGGACGACTGGCGCCGCGCGGAGATCGTCGTCACCACTGTGCAGTCCCTGCTCTTCAACAACAAGTACCAGAAGCTCTTTTCCCCGACCGATTTCGACCTCGTCATCTCCGACGAAGCGCATCGCTCCATCGGCGGCAACGCCCGCGCGGTCTTCGACTACTTCATCGGCTACAAGCTCGGCCTGACCGCGACGCCGCGTGACTACCTCCGCCGGTTCGACAACTCGAAGCCAAGTACCCGCGATCCGCGCGAAGCCGAGCGCCGCCTGCTGCTGGACACCTACCGCACCTTTGGCTGCGAAAACAGCCAGCCGACCTTCCGCTACTCGCTGCTCGACGGCGTGAAGGATGGCTACCTGGTCAATCCGACGGTGGTGGATGCGCGCACCGAGATCACCACGGAGCTGCTCTCGGAGGAGGGTTTCGTCGTCTCGTTCAAGGACGATACCGGCGAGGATCGTGAGGAAGCCTACAAGCAGCGCGAGTTCGAGAAGCGCTTCTTTGCCGAGGCCACGAACCAGCTCCTCTGCAAGACGTTTCTCGAGAACGCCCTGCGCGATCCGGTCAGCGGCGAGATCGGCAAATCGATCATCTTCGCTGTCAGCCAGAACCACGCCGCCAAGCTGGCGCAGATTCTCAACCAGATGGCAGACCGCATGTTCCCGGGCAAATACCAGTCTGACTTCGCCGTCCAGGTCACCTCCCAGATTCCCGATGCCCAGCAGTTCACCATCAACTTCAGCAACAACAACCTGCTCGGTTCGGGCAACTTCATCACCGCCTACAAGACCAGCAAGGCACGGGTGTGCGTCACGGTCGGCATGATGACGACCGGCTACGACTGCACGGACATCCTCAACCTCGGCCTCTTCCGTCCGATCTTCTCGCCCACGGACTTCATCCAGATCAAGGGCCGCGGCACCCGCAGGCACGACTTCCTGGAGCAGGTCTTCGACGAGAGCGTCAAGGCGGGCGTTCAGAAGCCATCAAAGACCGCGTACAAGCTTTTCGATTTCTTCGCCAACTGCGAATACTTCGAGAAGGAGTTCAACTACGACGAAGTGCTGAAGTTGCCCCGGCCCACAGGGAAGGGCGGCGAGGGAGGCGATGGTCCGGTGGTCATTGGTGGTACTTACGAACACCTCGGCGCCGACATTCTTGCTTCGATGCGTGTCGAGCAGATCACTGCCGAGGGCATGAAGATCGATCGCATGTTCTTCGAGCGTTTCGAGGGCAAGGTGCGCGAGAACGAGATCATCGCCAAGGCGGTCGAGGCCGGGCATTGGGACCGCGTGATCGACTACGTGAACCGCGAGGTCTTCGACAAGCCAGAGGAGTACTACACCCTCGACAAGCTGCGCAAAGCCGCGGCTGTGGACCGCCGCCTGACCCTGCGCGAGATTCTGGAGAAGGTCTTCGGCCTCATTCCGCGCTTCAAGTCGAAAGATGAATTGCTCGAGGAGGAATTCGCCAAGTTCGTCGCTGACTTCAAGCCCGAGGAAGCCGAGGCCATCCCCGCCATCAAGACCTTTTTCAAGGCCTACGTCACCAGCGACCAGGTGCGCCACATCATCGAAAACAAGGACTTCACCGTGCTCGCGACCCATCCGATGTTTTCCACCCGCGACTTCAAGGCAGTGCCGGCGAAGTACCGCGCGCTGGTCCCGGAATACATCAAGGACTACGTCTCCCTGAACCAGTTTTCAGCATAAGAAGAAAACATGCTCGACACCGACACCAAACGCCGCATCGACACCGCCCGCGACATCCTCGTCGGCAAGGTGCCCGACCCCAAGAGCCAGGTCGAGCAGATCACCATCGCCCTGATCTACAAGTTCATGGATGACATGGACGCCGATGCAGAGGAACTGGGCGGCAAGCGCAAGTTCTTCGCCGGGGAGTTCGCCCGCTACGGCTGGGCCAAGCTGATGCGCTCGGGCCTGGGCGGCCACGAGACCCTGAACCTCTACGCCGAAGCCATCTCCAAGATGCCGGAGAACCCCGGCATTCCGCCGCTCTTCCGCGACATCTTCAAGAACGCCTATCTGCCGTACCGAGACCCGGAGACCCTGCGCGCCTTCCTGAAGATCATCGACGAGTTCAACTACGACCACAGCGAACGCCTGGGCGACGCCTTCGAGTACCTGCTCTCCGTGCTGGGCTCGCAGGGCGATGCCGGACAGTTCCGCACCCCGCGCCACATCATCGACTTCATCGTCGCCATCATCGACCCGAAGAAGACCGAGACCGTGCTCGATCCCGCCTGCGGCACCGCGGGGTTCCTGATCTCGTCCTGGAAGCACATCCTCAAATCGAACACCGACGCCCAAGGCCACAGCACGCTGACGCCCGACGACAAGGGCCGCCTCGCGCAGAACTTCAAGGGCTACGACATCTCGCCCGACATGGTGCGCCTGTCGCTGGTGAACCTGTACCTGCACGGCTTCACCGACCCGCACATCGCCGAGTACGACACGCTCACCTCGCAGGACAAGTGGAATGAGTACGCCGATGTCATTCTTGCGAACCCGCCCTTCATGTCGCCGAAGGGCGGTATCAAACCGCACAACCGCTTTTCGGTGCAGAGCAAGCGCAGCGAAGTGCTGTTCGTGGACTACATGGCCGAGCACCTCACGCCCCAGGGTCGAGCCGGCATCATCGTGCCAGAAGGCATCATCTTCCAGAGCCAGGGCGCCTACACCCAACTGCGCAAGATGCTGGTGGAGGAGTACCTCGTCGCGGTCGTGTCGCTGCCCGCGGGCGTGTTTAATCCGTACTCCGGGGTGAAGACCTCGATCCTCATCCTTGACAAGTCGCTTGCCCGACAGGCGCAGACGATCAGCTTCTTCAAGATTGAGAATGACGGCTTCGGCCTCGGCGCGCAGCGCCGCGAGATTGACAAGTGCGACCTGCCGCAGGCCCGCGCTGAGATCGCCGAATACCTGCGCCGCATGCGCGTCCGCGAGTCCGTTGAGGACTTCCAGCCTGCGCTCGGCCTGATCGTGCCGAAAGAAAAGATCGCCGCGAATGGAGACTACAACCTGAGCGGGGAACGCTATCGGGAGAACGGAGCCCGCTCATCGCGCTTCCCGATCTTGCCTTTGGGGGACGTTGCCGAGGTGATTGCCGGTCAGTCCCCTCCGGGGGAGTCCTACAACGAGTCGGCTACGGGCACTCCGTTCTATCAGGGAAAGACTGAGTTTGGCGACGTGTTCATCGGTGCACCCAAGAAATGGACTACCGATCCCCAGAGATTCGCCGATGCCGGCGATATCCTTATATCCGTGCGGGCTCCGGTCGGGCCGGTGAACATTTCGACGCAGCGAATCTGCATAGGCCGAGGCCTCGCTGCCATCAGACCCGCCGAGGGCCGCTTACTCACGCCCTATGCGTTCTACGTCCTTCGCAGCATCGAGAGCGAGATCACGGGCGATGCGGGGGCGGCTTTTGCGTCGATCAACCGTGGTGATATCGAGAAAGTCCGAATTCCACTCCCGCCGCTCGACGTGCAGAAGGAGATTGTGGCGGAGATCGAGGGCTACCGGAGAGTCGTCGACGGTGCCCGCGCCGTTCTCGAAAACTACCGTCCCCACATTCCCATCCACCCCGACTGGCCGGTCTTCGAGCTGGGTGAGGTATCGACCAAGATCACCGACGGCGCGCATTTCACTCCGACCTACATCGAGTCGGGGGTTCCGTTTCTTCGTGTTACCGACATTACTGAAAGCAACACGTCAAAGAAGTTTATTCCGCAGGAAGAGCACAACGAACTCATAAAGCGCTGCCGTCCAGAAAAGGGAGATGTTCTTTACTCAAAGAACGGCACCATCGGCATAGCGAAGTTCGTCGATTGGGACTGGGATTTCAGCATATTCGTTAGCCTCGCTCTAATAAAGCCGAAGAAGGACTTGCTGGATCCGCACTACTTGGAGTGCTTCCTGAACTCAGACACGGCATATGCACAGGCAACTGCTCGCTCTAAGTCAGGGACGGTCACGAACCTCCACCTCGTCGATATTAAGACAATCAAGATCCCCCTCCCGCCGCTCGCCACGCAGCAAGCCATCGTCGCCGAAATCGAAGTCGAGCAGGCACTTGTCGCCGCCAACCGCGAACTGATCGCCCGCTTCGAGAGGAAGATCCAGGCCACTCTGGCCCGCGTGTGGGGGGAGAAACTTCCTGAGGCGAAGCGCAATGACGGAATCAACAACATCCGCTGGACAACTCAAATTCAAGGCGCCTGTTTCTGATAAATGTCCGAGGGTTCGGACGCAAAGAACGTGACGCACATCATGGCGCTTCGCGCATTCACCAGCCAGCTTCTCTGCGAGCAGGTAATCAAAAGGGGCCTGCGGCGGGTGTTCGACGAGGAGTACCCCATTGGCTCGACGTGGTACATGCGGACCTGGTACACGACGAAGCCCTGCCACCCGACCCAGCGCTCACAGATCAGCCACATGGTGGCCGACAACGCGTGGGAGCAGTACGCCGCCAACGTCTTCGAGAAAAGCGACCTAGTCTCTGCCTATGCTAAGAATGACCACCTGGGGTTTCAGGTGTACTACCTCTGGAACGGCGCGCGGCGGCGCTTCGTGCCGGATTTCCTCGTACGGTTGGCGAGCGGCAAGACCCTCGTGCTCGAAATCAAGGGCGAGGACTCGGAGCAGAATCGAGCCAAGCGCTCGACGCGTGGGTGAAGGGCGTGAACGCCAAAGGGGGCTTCGGCGCTTGGTGCTGGGATGTGGCTTTCCAGCCGGCGCAGAGATACAGTATCTCGTGTATCGGCGGCTTGAACCTGTAAGGAACACTGCCTTGCCCTGCTGTGTCATCGACACAAACTCACCTGCTCCCCCGTATCCTCGGGCGCGCTGCGCTAGACTGACGGCGTAAATGCTGTCGCGGGCCAAGGGGCCGTGCGGTCGCTGCTCGCGCAGTCACCCACGGATGCGGTAGGGATCTCTGGAAGCGCACAACGTTCCGGCACAAGAGAGAGGGCGACGCGAGATGGCCAATACACCGAAACAGCGCCCAAGGGGAGCGGCGGCGACAGCTTTTCCTGCTGCCGAGCAGATGTCCCCGGATTCTCTATACCTCGACGACAAAAACCCGCGAATGGCGGGAGCCTCGGAGGGCCAATCTCAGGACGAGATTGTTGAGTTTCTGTGGCGCGAGATGGCGGTCGCTGAGATCGCCTTGTCAATCACGCAAAACGGGTTCTTCCAGCACGAGCCATTGTTTGCCGCCCGAGAAGGCGGCAGGCTTGTAGTGATCGAAGGTAACCGGCGTTTGGCTGCGGTCAAACTCCTGTGTAACGCGAAACTGCGCGAGAAAGTAAAAGCCACGGATCTGCCGGCAATCTCGGAGCAGTTGCGTGGCCAACTTAAATCCCTGCCAGTCATCGTATGTAAGCGCGAGAACATCTGGCAGTACGTCGGGTTCAAGCACATCAACGGACCGCAGGCGTGGGAGTCATACAGCAAGGCCATGTACATTTCGTGGGTTCACAACGATTTGCATCAGTCGCTGGGGTCGATCGCACGTTGCATTGGTGATACCCATTCGACGGTGGCCCGGCTGTATAACGCCTGGCAGGTGCTTGAACAGGCAGAGAAAGACAGCGTGTGGCACCGTGACAATCGTGCGCGTAAACATTTTGCGTTTTCGCATCTCTACACGGGGCTGGCATATCCAGGAATTCAAAAATTTCTTGGTCTTGAGAAGAAAAGCGCATCGGAGCAGCGCCCGGTCCCCAAGGCAAAGCTGAAGCACCTTGGACAACTGTGCGGGTGGCTCTACGGCAACAAGGAGGAAAGTCGAGAACCGCTCATCCATAGCCAGAATCCGGACCTTCGTGAGCTAGACGAAACGCTCCAAAGTGCGAACGGTATCGCCGCGCTGCAGAAAGGGTTGCCCCTCGCCACGTCGCTAAACATCAGCCGTGGTGACGAACGTCTGTTTCGCGAGTCTTTGGTATCAGCCAAGCAAGCCCTGGAGGACGCAAGGGCAAAAATCCTTACCGGGTACAAAGGCGAGGCTGATCTACTCACGATGGGGGAGGCAATCTTTTTGCTCGCCAGCCATGTCGTCGAGGAACTGCGTAGTCACGCTGGTCGGCGTCGCAAGCCGTCTAACTGAGGCGTCGAATTTCCTCACTGTATGCCGTTCGACGATCCCGCTCCACCTGCTAGCGCCGCGTCTTCGGAACATGCGGATTGGCTGGAATTGAAGGCTCTCGGCAGCCGAGATCGAAATAGCTCGATGGCGGACCTCGCCCGTACGATCAAACGAGCCGGCACCATGGATGCAATGGTCGAGGACGATGACGTTGTCGATGTGGACCCCGGAGGTGAAGGGGCGACGGCGGTTACCACAGCCGCCTTTGACGAGCTTGAGACGCGTGACCAAGCCTGCGGCTCGGTGAGGGGCTATGCATTCGATGTTCACGCGAGCTCGATCGAAGCCAAAGAAGAGGCGGAGAAATCCATATACGTGTTCCTACTTCTCCTTGCGAGGTATGGTCACCTGGCAGCAAAGAAGGTGGCGCGCGCGGATTCGCTGTTCGAGGAGGTCGCGGCGGCCGCTGTGCGTGGGTACATGGGCGGCTCCGCGGCTGGCGTCGAAGCGGTTGCATTCGGGCCGACACGGCGAAAGAAGGGCAAGGGGTTCAGGAGCGCCGTTGACGATCTGTGTGCGCGCTTGGGCGAGGGTGGCGGGGTCACGGAGGAACCGGCAGCCAGCGATCAGAAAGACGCGAAGCTTGACGTTGTTGCATGGACACCATTCCCGGATAGCCGACGTGGAAAGCTCATCATGTTCGGTCAATGCGCTACGGGCAAGAACTGGCACGGCAAGGTTACGGAGTTGCAACCGGAGTCCTTCTGTCGATTGTGGCTGCGCGAAGCTCTGCACATCACCCCCGGCAAGCTATTCTTTGTTCCGTTCACCATTCCGGATCACGGGTGGAACATTGCCATTTCGCGCGCTGGAATCGTATTCGATCGGTGCCGGATTGCTGCCCACGCCACAGACATTCCTGCTCCCATCGTTAAAAAATGCAGGCAGTGGACGCGAGCGGTATTAGCGCGTCACGTACTGCTGTGAGGCACGGCGCCCGTTCGCTATCGGCTACTCCTGTTGCTTTCGCCTGGCGAACTCGGCAGCAAGCTCCTTCGCCATCCTCACCTTCTCTAAAAAGGCCTCAGGCGTAACTACTTCAATGTTCAGTAGCGCAGCAATCGAGTCGCCTCTCTTCAAGAGACGCTTGTCAAGGGTGACGAAGTGACCGCCGCCATACTTCGCAGCCTCAAAGACGTGAAACAGGTCCCGCTCGATGTTTTTCGGTTCTGAATCTCCGACTACTTCGACGAGCAGCCTGGCGTAGTGCTCTTTCTCTCGCTCGGTCAGTTGCACCTCAATCGAGTAATTGAAATTCTGTGATGCCTCGCGTACCGATTCAGGCGTGTTCGGGTCTTCAAGTTCATTCTGCACCGAGTACGGCAGGAGAATTGATATCGCTCCTTCATCGTAGACCCGCAGGATTCCTTCGACGGCCTCGTTCTGTCCGCCGGTCACCTGATCGAAGATGTTTGCGTCGAGGAAGTTGTTTGTATAGAACGGATCAATGAAGCGCGCCATGTGCCGTACCCTTCGCCGAAAGCCAGTCGCGTTAGCAGCGACCATCGAACAACGTCCTGCGATCGGTCACGCGCGCCGACGCGGCCGCGGCGCTGCTCTGATTCTGGCCGCACGCGGACGTATGTTTCCAAGGACAGTGATTGGCCCTGCCGCAGGCGGAATCGTGAGCTTGTCCGAGAAATACATCAGCTCCACCCCTTTGGTTGCGTCGCGCGCACTGTACCCAAGCTCGTATCGGATGCCTCGATGGCGCCCGTACAGAGCCCGAATTGGTGGCACGTCGTCGTAGGACACCATCCATGCCTGCGGCTTGATCCGGCGCACGAGCTTTGCGATCGCAGCGTGGTCGTCGGCCTTGTAGTGGTCGATGTATAGGTCCGCCCCTTTCAGAAAATACGGGGGGTCGAGGTACACCAGCGTGCGCTTGGGCAGATCGGGAACTACGTTGGCCAGGAAATCGGCCGCATCCTGGTTGTAGACGCTGATACGGTCTCGCATCGAGGCAATGGCCTCCACGCGCGCTGCCAGGTCCTTCGCGTTGTAACGAGCGTCGATACCCCATTCCGATGTCTGCGCGCGCCCACCGATGATGCCGCCGCTGAGAATCCCAGATCGGTTCGTTCGGTTCAGGTAGAACGCGGAGAAGCCAAGGTCCAGGTCGTCGTGGTCGTCCGGGTTGCTGAATATCTTCTTTTGCCGGTCCCACGCCCGCACGCTCAGCGTGGCGTCCCGGATTTTCCGCGAAAACTCATCGGGCATGGTGAGGATGCTCGACCACAGGGCATACAGCGGACGGCTTATGTCGTTGATGTGGATGCGCGTCACGTATTCATGCATCAGGAGCTCGAGCGCGACGCCGGCGCCGCCAGCGTAGGGTTCGCAATACTCACCATCCACCAGTTCATTCTTCCGAAGAACGCCTTTGACGAACTCGGACAGCTTCCCCTTGCCACCCGGGTATCGCAGCGGCGTGAAATGCGCCAACCGATTCGCAGGCGCTGTCATTCTGCCGCCGGCCGCCAAACGTGCTGGCAAAAAGGCTCGGCATGGTCCCAGGCATTGCGCAGCTCGCGCGGGCTCGGCTTGGTGAAGCGGTTGTGGACGTAGGCGTTGAGCAGCGCCGCGCTGAGAGGACTGTTGTCGTTGTGGATGCCTCGGCGCAGCGCCTGGAACTGTCCCTTCTTCGCGCCGACCCCAATCATGTGATCAATCGCTTCCTCGACGCGCCGAGCGAGCGGCTTGTCCTTCTTGCGGCCGTCCTTCTCGATATGCAGCGCAATTCCGTTTGCTTCGCAGTAGTGATCCGTACAAAGCTCGAGGAACACGCGTAGCAACACGGCGCATGCGTGCGCAGTGTCATCGACCTTGAGCTGGCGCAACTCGTGGTAGATCTCATTGATCTTTGACTCTCCGATGGCGATCTTGGTTGCCTTGGGAACGAGAGCCTTACGATCCGGCGACACGTTGCGTTTCTTCCGGTCCCCGGCGTCGCCTTTCTTGCTGAATTCGTCCGCCGAAATGTCCTGAACTGGCCGCGTTGATCCCACTTTGCGCAGGTCCGCGCGGTCGGCCGCCGGAAATTTCTCTACGTAGGTGACCTGCTGGTCCTTTCGCTTCAAGTCCGTAACCGTGATGTCGCCGCGGGCCAGATCCAAAGCGACCCGCTTGAGCGGCTTCAATAGCTCGTCAGGCGGCAGCCCGGATAGCAGTTTGCTGTCCTTGATCTCGATGCCGAGCAGTTTCCTGACGTCCCGAGATTCCAGCAGCCGACGCAGTGTGGTGATCGGAAACCGCATGCTGCCCACCATTTCCTGCTCTTCCTTCGAGAGGCAGCCGGACTTGAGGAGGAATTCTATGGCTTGCAGCGCTGGATCCTCACCCAAGAAGCGCGACGACGCCACGCCAGTCCAACCCACAACTCCCGCGCCCTTGTTTTCTCCGGTATGGCGAAGCTGGATCCAGTGCTGTCCGTCCTTTCGCGACGGAACCTCACTGCAAAGGATCGACCTGACGGGTTTCTCCTTCAACGCTTCCGCCACGGCCTCCAGCCTCTTTCTCACGCCAGGCAATACCGTGAGGTCTCCGAGGACGCGCGGATTGGCCAGAATCTTCAGCGCCAACACGCGCCTGTTTCCTTCCAGCACGATGAACTTGTCTGCCTCGATCTTCGACGGCGTCACCAGCGCCACGTCGATCGGGCTGATGCCGTTTGCCACGATGTCCTCGGCCAGGAACGCGATGTTTTCTTTCTGATCGTCGAGCAGCTTCTGCATTTCTTCGCGCTGCGCACTCACCGGCTCGACACGCGGATTGTGTGTGTCCAAGAGCAAATCGTTGATGCCGATGTTGCGCGGATTTGTCGCCATAACCCTCTCCTGACCCAGCGGCCCGACCCCAATCGGACCCCCAGCGGACTTTAGCACGCAGTCTACATTTGTCCCGGTGTCCGGCGCTGGGCAATTGAAGGCCATCGGAAGCTCGAATGCAAGCACCCGCGCCGCGATCGTGCGAAGGGAGTTATCGTGAGTCTGCTTCAGTTCACTTATCGTTCCGGAGAGTCGCGCTGCAGGAAATGAACCGTGGCCGGTTTCCACTGATCCAATGCCCCGGCCCTCCAGTTCGACGACTACTCGGTAAAGGAAGCGTTCGAAAGCAGCAATGCCGAGTACATCAAGCGCCAAATTCGGGAAAAGATCGATCGTTGTTCGGTGACGCTCGTCTACTTGTCGTCAAAGACGGCGAGCAGCCGGTGGGTGGCATGGGAGATCGAAGAAAGCCTCAAGCGAGGCAAAGGCGTGGTCGGCGTCTACCAGGGCGACCGTCCGCCCGCTCAACTCCCGGCGGCGTTCGGTCAACACAAGCTCAAGACCGTAAAGTGGTCGCATGCCGAAATCATGAAGGCCCTTGAAGGCGCCAACAAGAAGAGATAGGCAGCCGAGAAAAGCTTCGAGCAAAGCGATCAACTCTGGTACGCGACGGACGCTCGTAAAGCTTCATATCTGCCTTACCTCGCTGGCGCAGCCGATGAGCGTCAATACCGCGTCATGGTGCATCGGGAACGTTGGTTCCGCGTCGTGATGGGGCAGGAGGAAGTCGCTCGGCTTATCAGGCCGGATGCCGAAGGAGGGCTTCCACTGCCTGAGGCGGTGGTAAACGAGCTGAGTTTCCATCTGGCCGTGGAAGTGCGCGATCGATGACCGTCAACGCCCGCACGTCGTGCGGTAGTCGGAAAGCAGGACAGGAGCCTCCCAAACGTAGAGCGCCAATCCCACCTGGCTACGTCCGCCGTTATTCCCGCCGTCAAGCGTTTTCGTGGCTTCATCGAAGCTCCGATTCGGGCCGACAAAGACCGCGCGGTATGGAAGGATGTTGCCGTCTTCCACTACCAGCCGCGAGGTGACGAACATGGCGCAGAGTATCCAACGGGAGCCTGCATTTCTTCGACGCAAGCAGGTCGAGACACGCACGGGGCTTTCGCGCAGCACGATCTATCAATACATCAAGGACGGCGTTTTCCCGAAGTCCGTGCCGCTCGGTCCGCGCGCGGTCGGGTGGCTCGAGTCGGACGTGAGCGAGTGGATCGTCGCTCGGGTGAGGATCGCCCGGGACGGCGGCCGGCCGTCGGCGTAACGGCATTCCGGCCAGCGTGTTCAGCAATTCCCTTGACGGGTGTTGGTAATACTGCCAACATTCGACGCAAATTGGGCAGAAGAGAATGAGACCAACGCGGCCGGTATCTTGGCTCACGCCTGCGCGAAAAGCTTTTGAGGCGTTTCCCGATGGCGCGCGGCAGATAGTGATCGATGCTTTGAGCGTTGCCGCCGAAGGTGGCATGGCCGGAATCGCCAAGCCGATGAAAGGCCTCGGGTCGGGGGTGTTTGAGGTTGCGTTGCCGTTCCGGGACAATGCCTTTCGGGTGGTCTATGCGGTGCAGCTTGGGGACGAGCTGTGGGTGGTCCATGCGTTTCAGAAAAAGTCGACGCAAGGTATCAAGACCCCGAAACACGAGATCGACTTGATCAAGGACCGGTTGAAGCGACTGAAGGAGATGCTGCGATGAAAAAGGAACCGCTTGAGCTTATCCGCGGGAGCGGAAACATCTATC
>Ga0080064_1005804_pt1 | contig 14010 bp, 12 predicted proteins | sample Subgrocontami54m_FD_69260 | JGI IMG/M metagenome (GOLD analysis project Ga0080064, IMG submission 69260) | Subsurface groundwater microbial communities from S. Glens Falls, New York, USA - GMW46 contaminated, 5.4 m (SPADES assembly) (version 2) ...
CCTTGGGAAGCTTGTTCCAGGTATCCAGGTTCATCAGGAAAAAGGTGTTTTGCCGCGCATAGAACGGGGCGTCGATCACATGCTTGACCGACTCCATCCAGCCCCAGTCCCTGGGCCCGATGGTGGGCCAGCCGAATCCATCGACCACGCCCCGTTGCAAGGCGGTATAGGTTTCGCCGAACTCGATGGTCACGGGGACCATGCCCAGCGCCCTCATCATCTTGTCGTACTTGACGGCCGTTCTCATCCTGCGGCCCTTCAGGTCGTCGAGCTTCGCCGCGGGTTTGGTCACGTAAAGGTAGAAGGGATCGTAGAGCCACGTGCCCAGGAGCATCATGTTGATCTTCTTGTGCCGCTCGACCATGTAGTCGAACAGGCCTCCCTTCGCCCTCTCCTGCTTGAAATCGAGCTTCGACAGGGATATGGCATCCGCCTCCGGCAGCAGGCTGCCGTAATAGGCGGCGGGAATGAAGCCCAGCTGGAATATTCCCTTGCGCACGGCTTCCGGCTGATTGAAGGGAGCCATGACTTCCGGTCCTCCCACCCAGGTTATCTTGACCGAGCCCTTCAACGCGGTATTGACCCTTTCAATCCACGTCGGGATCATCGCGCAGAGCTTGTGATCCTTCGGCAGGAAGGAAATGGCCTTGATCTCGGTCTCCGCGATGGCTGAGACATGCGTCAGGGCAAGCAGGCCGGCAATGACGATGCCGATGATTTGCGAGCGTATCCTTGTATTCAAGGTCCAACCCTCCTATTTCAGCGTGGCATGTGGCGGAAAATGCGGAAACGACAGCATCAGTTCCTCCTGGCGGGTTCACCCACGGCTAGGGGTGATTGCGCACGGGCATTCCGTCGGAAATTTCATTGTAATCCTTCGCTATGCTCAGGTGTCCCTGCTTGTAGAGGTCGGACACCTCGGGCAGCTCGGTCACGACGTGCCCGGACAGGATCGAGCTCCTCCACTGCCAGTCAGGGAACACGACTTGCAGGCAGCGCGCGGGGCAATGATCCTCGCAGCTGCGGCAGACCAGGCAATTCTCCAGGTCGTTCGTGAGCACGACGCTCTCGGCGTCGTCGAACACCAGACACGATACCGGGCAGGCATCCAGGCACAGACTGCACAGCGTGCACTTGCTCTTGTCGATGGCGATTTCCAGCATCATGCTCTCACCTCCAGTCCGAATTTGCTGACCGGGCTCGGCTTGTGGCGAAGCAGGCGAATCGGGCGGGTCGTGGTCACAATTTCCCTTTCGTTCCCATGCACGAAGATATTGCGCAGCCAATTCCGATCGTCGCGGAACGGATAGTCCAGCCGGTAGTGCGCGCCGCGGCTTTCGGTGCGCGCCAATGCCGAGGCGACCACCAGTCGCGCGGTCAGCAGCATGGAACGCGCCTCATAGACCTCGCGCAGCCGGCGCACCGTCGGCGCGTACATGCGCGGCGCGTCGTGCTCGGCGAGCCGGGCAAGCTCGTCGTTGGCCAGCCGCAGGCCGGCGCCGTCGCGCAGCGGCCCCACCTTGTCCCACATGAGCTTCTTGATCTTCTTCTTGATCGCGTCGGCTGCGCACGATCCCTCGGCAGGACGGCCGAGGACCTCTTGCCACTCCCGCTTGGAATCCTCCAGCTGTGCGCCGCCCGTGCGCGGCGCCTGCGCCTGCATCGCGTAGAGCGCTGCATGCTTCCCCGCCCTGGCGCCGTAGACGATCGTCTCGACCAGGGCATCGCCTCCCAGGCGCGCGGCGCCGTGCACGCCGCCCGCGACCTCGCCCGCGGCGTACAGGCCGGCAATCGCGGTCTCGCAGTGCGCGTTGATGACGACGCCTCCGAGATTGCAGATGGCTCCCGGCAGCACGTGGATGGGCTTCTTCGTCGGATCGAATCCGTTGCGCATCAGCACGGCCTTCGTGTACTGCGAAGCGATATCGGCGTCCCAGACCTCGGCGGGAACGTGCGTCAGGTCGAAGAGTACGGCGCCATTGTCGCCGCGTCCCGCGTGAACCTCGCTCACCATCGCGCGCGCGACCCGTTCGCGGATGTCGGTCAACGGCATCCCGAACTGCTTCTCGAACGAGTCCACCGCTTCCTGGCGCGGCGGCATGTATTTCTTGAGAAACTCCTCGCCGTCCTTGTTGCGCAGGATGCCGAAGAACTCGGCTTCGCACTCGTGGCGGTCCAGCATCGGCAGTCCGGGCTCGGCCTGGACGTAGGGCTCGAACTGGACGATCTCCATGTCGCGCAGTTGCAGCCCCGCCTGGAAGGCGAGCGAATAGCCGTCGCCCGTCGTCGTGGCCGTCGTATCGTTGCGCTCGTAGATCTCGCCCGCGCCGCCGGTTGCAAGGATCACCGCTTTGGCCCGCATCAGCACCGGCCTGTCGGTATGGGTATTGAAACCGAGACAACCCGCGACACGGTCGCCTTCCATGATCAGCTGCGTCGGCACGATGCCCGGGCGAAGTGAGCAACCCAGTTTCTTGGCATACGCCATCTGCGGCGCGACCAGGCCCGTGCCGTGCGGGTACTGTACGTGGTAGTACATGGCGCGGAAAGTCGTTACGCCGAACTCCTGCAGTTCGAGCACGCGCGCGGGCGCCTCCAGCGTCAGCGTCTCGATCAGTTCCTGGTCGTTGAGATATTCGCCATGCAGCAGAGCGGCCTGGAAATGCTCCTCCGGCGTGGAATAGATGGTGGTGTAGCGGGTCTCGAGTATCCCCGGCAGCGCGGCCTTGAGGCCTCCGCCCGAATACCGGGTGTTGCTGTTCATTCCGATGACGCCCTTGTCGATCACGATGACCTTGACGCCGTAGCGACGCGCTTCGATCGCCGCGCGCAAGCCCGTACCGCCGCTGCCTATGATCAGGACATCGGTGTCGACGACTTGATCCGCTTTCCAGCCCACGCATTCACCTCGACGGAATCTTCAACGCAATATAAGGCACGTACGCCGGTGCGCATGCAGTGATGGTCTCCGGCAGTGGGTTTTCGTGATCCATATCAATCCGGCAGGATACGGGAGCGTGCCGCTAGGCAAGCGCGATCGCTTCCATCTCGATATCGAATGGCTGCGCCCACGCGCCCACCGTCACGAAGGTTCTGGCCGGCGGCTCCTGCGCGAAGTACTGGGCGTAGATGGCATTGATATCGTCCCAATAGGCGCAATTGCTGACCAGCACGGTGACCTTCAGAATCTTCTCCAGCGAGGACCCCGCCGCCTCCACCGCGGCTTTCAGGTTCTCCAGGCATTGACGCGTCTGGACGCGGATGTCGCCGCGGACCAGTTGACCGGTGGCGAGGTCGAACGGCGGCAGGCCGGAGACGAAGACCAGGCCTCCTCCCTTGGTCACGGCCGAGATGGGCGCTTTGCTCGCCTTGATGACGTCGGAAATCCTGCCCAGGTGGAAAATCTCCTTTTTCACGTCGGTTCCTTCTCGCCGAGACGCAGCCCGTAGTCGCGCACTGCCGATTCGCGGCTGATCTTTCCGTCCCTCAGGTCCTGTGCCACGAGCTCCCGGTCCCGCTTGCGCGGATCGCCGTAGCCGCCCGCGCCCGGCAGGCGCATGCTGACGAGGTCACCTTTCGCAAGCGTGTCCAGGCCCTTCGACTTGAGCCGTCGCTCTGCGGGAGTGCCCGGGTTGAGCGCGATGGCGCCGGTTGTCCCGGGCATGCCGCCGAAGAGGCCCAACGGCTGGAATTTATGGCGGTCACCGTAACGGGCGAAACTGACTTGGTCCACGAGCAGCCGGACATCGCGGCGCAATGACAGTCCGCCGCGATACGTGCCCGGCCCTCCCGAATCGGGAATGAACTCGTAGCGCTCCACCCGCACCGGGAACTGGCGCTCCAGCACCTCGACCGGGGTATTCATGAAGCGCGGCAAGTGACTGTCCTGGCCATCGCGCCCGTCGCAATGCGGGCGGGCGCCGGAACCGCCGCCCTGTATATCAGTATAGATGAACGGCTTGCCGGTCGCGGGATGCTTGCCGCCGTAGCCGCAGGTGCTGATCTGGCCGTGCGAGCCCGAAGTGACGCGGTCCGGCACCGCGACGGAGAGCGCCCGCAGCATCGCCTCGACGATTTTCTGTGACGTGCTCGTGCGGGCCGCCACCGCGCCCGGAAGAACCGGATTGACGATGGTGCCGGGGCGCGTCAACACTTTGATCGGCCGGTAGCAGCCGGAATTGGGCGGCACGCCCGGATCGACCACCGCGATCATGACGTAATAGGCGGCCGCATGCGTGTTCGCCATCGTCGAATTGATGTTGCCCTCGGCCTGAGGATCGCACCCGGTCAGGTCGATCACGGCTTCGCCGCCGCGTATCGTGATCTTCACCGACACCCGTATCGGGCGATCGACGACACCGTCGTCGTCGAGGAAATCCTCGCCCTCGTACGTGCCTTCGGGCAGCTTCGCGATGCCCAGCCGCATGCGGCGCTCCGAGTAATCGAGCAGGTCGGTGCAGGACTGGCGCATCGTCTCCTCCCCGTAGCGCTGGAACATGCGGCCGAGACGCTCCGCGCCGACCATCAGCGAGCTCACCTGCGCCCGGATGTCACCCAGGGTCATGTCGGGTACGCGGATCTGGTTCGCGATGATCGCGACGATCTCGCGGTCCTCGCGCCCGGCCTTGTACAGCTTGACGAGCGGCAGTCGCAGGCCTTCGAGGTAGATCTCGCGGATGCCGCCGGCGACTCCGCCCGCCGCCACGCCGCCCAGGTCGGAGTGATGCGTGATGTTGCCGACGAACCCGATGAGCTTTCCGTCATGGAAGGCCGGCGCGATCGCGTACAGGTCCATGATGTGCTGGCCGCCCTTGTACGGATCGTTGGTGATGATCACGTCGCCCGGCGCGAGGTCCGCCGGCCCGTACGCGGCGGTCAGCTCCTTCATGGTGATCTCGAAGCCCGCGAGCAGGCTCGGATTGTGGTGCGCCTGCGCGACCGTCTGGCCGGCGGCGTCGGTCACCACGCAGGAGATGTCCTTGATCTCGGTAATGATGGTCGAGCGTCCGGTGCGCACCAGCGTATAGCCCATTTCGTCGGCCACCTGCTCCAGGCCGTAGCGGATCACCTGCATGGTGATGATGTCGGTCATTGGCGTGCTCCCGTAGCTTGGTCCAGCGATACCACCAGGCCCAGATCGGCGAGCACGCTCGCCTGGTCGCCCGGAGGCACCAATACCGAAGAGGTTTCCTCCTCGATCACGGCGGGACCTGCGACCACCATGCCGGGGCGCAGGTGCGTACGCTCGTAGACCGCCGTGGGCAGGAATCCACGGTCCTCGAAGTACACGCGACGCTCTCCCTTGCGCGCCGGCGCGGGATCGCGGCCGCCGGCAGCGGGGCGCGCCAGTGCCACGGGCGGGTTGCGCCCGAACGCGCTGACCCGCAAATTGACGATCTCGATCGGCTCGCCTTCGAAGAAGAACGCGTAGCGCTCGCGGTACAGGCGCGCGAATGCATCGATCAGTGCCGCGATCACCCGATCGCTCAGCGATTCCCCGGGCATGGGCAGCGCAAGCGAAAGCTCGTAGGTCTGCCCGGTGACCTTCAAGTCTGCCGAGCGTACGAGCGCAATGGCATCGCGATCGAACCCCTGGGCGAGCAACTCCGCGAGCGCCTCGGCTTCCATCCCGGCGTAATGCGATTCGAGCGATTCCACCTTCACCTGGTCGGCCCTCACCCCGCCCAGCGCCCTGACGTAGTCCTGGCGGACGTCGGTGACCAGCAACCCGACCGCAGAGAACGTGCCCGGCAGCGGCGGCACGATCGCCTCGCGCATCGACAGCGCGCGCGCCATTTCGACCGCATGCACTCCGCCGGCGCCGCCGAAGGACAGCAGCGAGAAATTGCGCACGTCGATACCCCGAAGGATGGTGACAGTGGCTATCCCCTTGACCATGTTCGCGTTGACCACGCGGATGACGCCGAGCGCGGCCTCCTCCAGCCCCAGCCCCATCTGTGCGGCCAGGGCACCTACCACCGCGCGCGCCGCCTCGACGTCCAGACCCATGCGCCCGCCGTTGAAGTAATCCGGACTCAGGCGGCCCAGGACGAGGTTCGCGTCGGTGACCGTGGGGCTGGTACCGCCGCGGCCGTAGCAGGCCGGCCCCGGCTCCGCGCCCGCGGAGCGCGGGCCGACGTTGAGGCCGCCGCCCGCATCGCGCCAGGCAATCGACCCGCCGCCCGCGCCGATGATGTGCAGGTCGATGATGGGAATGCGAACCGGCAGGTCCTGGAAGCTGCCTTCGGTGGTCACCTTGGACTCGCCGTTCTCGACCAGGCCGATATCGAACGAGGTGCCGCCCATGTCCACGGACACCAGCCGGTCGCGGCCGTGCAGCCTGCCGTAATACGCGGCGGCGACCACGCCGCCCGCCGGACCGGAGTTCACGGTGGTCACGGCTTTGCGCCGCGCCTGATCGACCGATGTGGATCCGCCGTTCGCCTGGATGACAGACAGCCGCACTTTCCCGAGCGATTTGTCCAGCTGCCGCTGCAGCGAATCGAGATACGCCGACATGACCGGCGCAAGATAGGCGTTCATCACCGTGGTCGAGCTGCGCTCGTATTCCCGTATCTCCGGGCAGACGCGGCAAGACAGGCTGACGGATACGCCGGGCAGCCGTTGCGCGAGGATCCGCGCGGCGCGTTCCTCGTGCTCCGGATTGAGGAAGGAGAACAGGAAGCACACGGCCACGGCCTCGACGCCCTCGCGGGCGAAGCGATCCGCGGCCGCGGCGACGCTCGCCTCGTCGAGCGCGACGAGAACACGGCCTTCGGCGTCCAGCCGTTCGCGGGCTTCCAGCCGCAGGTATCTCGGAACCAGCGGCGGCGGCAGGTCCACGGTGAAGTCGTAGAGGCCGGCTTCCGGGCGCATGATACGGCCGATCTCGAGGACGTCGCGGAAGCCTTCGGTAGTCAGCAACCCCACTTTCGCGCCGGTGCGCTCGATCAGGGCATTGGTGCCGGTCGTCGACCCGTGCACGACTTCCCTCACTTCGTCGGGACGCGCACCGGCCGCGGCGAGCGCGGCGTTGATGCCCTCGATCACGCCGATGGCGCGGTCCGCGGGCGTGGTGAGCGCCTTCGCCGCCACCAGCCGCGGTCCGACGGGATCCCAGAGGGTCGCGTCGGTGAAGGTGCCACCGACATCGACCGCGATTCGCAGGCGCCGCCCTTCCATGTCAATCGTCCTCTCGGCTCACGGCGTCGGCTGCCCGGCGATCTGCGCGATCGAGCCCAGGTCCATCACCCAGTCGAGCGCGGATCGGCACCAGATCTGTTTTTTCGGGGACAGCTCCGCACGCTGGCGCGCGCTGCCGACGCGGATCATGAATATCAGCGCTTCGCCCACCGCCGTGGAATAGATCGACGTTCCGCATTCGGGACAGAACGCCTGGATGCGCTTCGCGCCGCTCTCGGCGGTCTTGACGTAGATCTTCGGCTGCCCGGAACGCAGGCGGAACGCCTCCCGCGCGGCGGGAACCGCAGTGCGAAACGCGGAGCCCGACAGGGTCTGGCAATCCGTGCAATGGCATATCGCGACCTCGTCGGGATCGATTTCCGCCTCGTACGCGATGTAGCCGCAATGGCAGCCACCGTCGATCTTCATATCCGTCTCCCCCATCCCCGCGTCGTCGGGACGACGCCCGCCACCCGATTCAACCCACCGCCGCCCACAGCGGATCGGACGCTTCCGTCCCCCGCACCGCGCCGGTCAGGTCGGCGGCGCGTGCGAGACCATGGCGCCGCAGAAATCCCGGCAGGGCTTCGATGATCTCGATCATCCTGGCCGGATGGATGAAATTGACGGTACCCACCTGCACCGCGGTCGCGCCGGCGAGCATGTATTCGACCGCGTCGTTCACATCCGAGACACCGCCGCAGCCGATCACCGGCAGCCCCACGGCCCGCGCGCACTGGTAGACCATCCGCAGTATCACCGGCTTGACCGCCGGGCCCGTGAGACCTCCCATCAGGTTGCCGAGCCTGGGCCGGAAGCTCTCGACGTCGATCGCCATACCGAGCAAGGCGTTCGCCACGACCAGGGCATCGGCGCCGCCGGCCTCGGCGGCGCGGGCGATGACGGAGATGTCGCCCACGTTCGGGGTCAGCTTCGCCCACACCGGCAGGTGCGTGGCCGCCTTGATGCGGCGAATGACGGCCTCGGTGTCCTCAGGGAACATCGCAAAAGCGCGGCCATTCTCCTCGAGATTTGGACAGGAGATGTTGGCTTCGATCGCGGCGATCCCGGGCACGCTGATGCGCGCCGCCAGCACCCCGAACGCATCTGCGGTGCCGGCGGAGATGCTCGCCACCAACGGCGGCCGATAGGACGCGTAGAACGGAACCACCTCTTCCAGGTAGTACTCGGGGCCCTTGGAGGGAATGCCGATCGAGGAAAGCATGGCCCCGGCGACCTCGGTCACCCTGGGCTGCGGATTCCCGTGCCGGACATCGGGAGTGATGGTCTTGGTGACCAGCGCGCCAAGACGGTTGAAGTCGATCACCTGGGCCATCGTGTCGGCGAAAGTGCCCGACCCCGGCATGATCGGATTGGCGAGCGTCAGCCCGCCTACGCGCACGCTCAGATCTACCATGACATCACCTCCTGTGCATCGAACACCGGGCCGTCGTGACAGACGCGCCGGATCTCGACGAGATCGCCCGCCTTGAACGGGCGCACGCAGCAGTAGCACATGCCTATGCCGCAGGCCATGTGCTCTTCGAGCGCCACCTGCGCAACGATCCCGAACTCGCGCCCGAGCCGCTGCACCAGCGCGAGCAGGCGATTGGAGCCGCAGGTGGCGAGCATGGCGGTGCCGCGACCGAGTACGAGTCCGCGCATCAGTTCCTCGACCCGCTCCGGCGCGGAACTGCCGTCGCTGTCGGTGACGATGGTCACTTCGGCCCCGACCTCGCGCAGATAATCGGCGGACATGATCAGCTCGGGACGCTCCGCCGACAGAATGGCGGAGACCGAGGTCCCCTGCGCCACGGCCGCCTCGGCAAGCGGTGCCAGGGTGGCGAGACCGACGCCGCGGGCGAGCAGGACGATGTGAGGCCATTCGCGCTCGAGGCGAAAACCCCGGCCGAGGGGACCGAAGATGTCGAGCCTGCCGCCCGGCTCGAGGCTGGCGAGGCCGACCGTGCCGGCACCCCGGACCTTGTAGAGAAACTCGACCCGGGCATCGGCCCGGCTGACCCGGTAGACGCTCATCGGCCTGCGCAGGATATGGCTGCCCTCGCCCTGGCCCGGACAAAGGAGCTGGAAGAACTGGCCCGGCAGCGCGGCGAGCGCCGACGGGGCCGCGGCGAGCGCCAGATGCCTGTAGCGGTCGTTGACCGGCCGGTTGAATACCACCTCGCCGGTTGCCGCCTGCAACGGCAGGGCCGGTGCCGCAAGCTCCCTCAGCATCCGCGTCTCGCCTTTATCGTCTACCAAATGGTCGACCATTTTCATCACTTGAATGCCGCCGTGTCAAGGGAGCAATGCCACGTTTTGGGCAAATTCGCGGCGGATTGCGCCCCGTCGGGCGCAGCGGGACGCCGGCGCCACCCGGGCTCATGCGCAGCCGTGTCGCCGGTCGAAGGCCCCCTCGAGCAGGGCGCCGAAGCCGGCAGGACGGTCAAGCAGCCCGAGCAGGCCCAGGCAGCGCCATACCAGCGCCTGATTGCTCGCGATCACGGGCCTGCCGAACTCCCGCTCGATGCGCCCGAGCACCGGGGCAAGCTGGATGCCGGCACAACTGATCAGCAGCCCTTCGCAATCGGCATCGTGCAAGCTTCGCGCCAATTCCCTCCACCGTTCCGGCGGGATGGTCCCTTGCGCGATCGGGTCCCCGCACGCGAGATCCGCGTGGGCGACGACCGTATACCCCTGCGCCTCGAAGAAGGCGGTCTCGGCGGCGACCACTTCCGGCAGGTAAGGCGTCATCAAGGCGAATCGGCGCACTCGCGCAGCCTCGAGCGCCGCCAACACGGCTTCCATGGTCGTGACGGACCGGATTCCGGTTGCCGCCCTGATCCGCCGGTTGATTTCATCGGACCCGACCAGCATGGACGCGGCGGTGCAGTTGAATGCAATGAGAGCCACTTTCGCATCCGCAAGGAGCTGGGCATGGCTTTCCATGCCGTCGATCAAGGCCCTGTCGTCCTCCAGGCCGGCCTGTCGAAAGCTCAGCCGCGTCGTCAGAAACTGAACCCCGGCGGGTGCCATGAGCTGCGGCTCATGGTCGCAGAGCCCTCCCGAAGGGTAGAGCTGCCCGATACGCGCCTTCCAGCCGAATCCCGACATCCTGACTATGCTCCTCGCGCCCTGCGCAGCCGCACGTTCGTATAATAAGCCGACCGGCCCCCTGCGTGGCCGCGACAGGCGCGACGGGAGGACAGGGACCATGACCATCGCCTATTTTGTCTTCTTCCAGAACGGCGAGCGCCCGGGCGCTCGCGTCAGCGATGCTGACCTCGAAGGCATCTCCGGGATGCTGCGCGGGACGCCGCGCCTGCTGAAGGCCAAGCTGTTCACGCCAACGGCGGTGGACGGACCTTTTTCAGGCGACGGATACCCGCCCCGATTCGCCCTGCAGCTCTACTTCGCCGAGCTTCCGGAACTGGAGGCGGTGATTGCGCCGGAAGGCCATCTGCGGGCACTGGCCGCGCCGGGCAAGTTCCCCAGCCTCGCCGGCACCGTGGCCACCCAGCAGGCCATGCTGGCCCGGCCTTTCCCGACGCCATCCCCGCGGAATCCGGAGAATTCCGACCAAGCGCGCTGCAGTTACCTGGTCCACTACCCCGGACATGCACAGGACCTGAACGCCTGGCTGTATCACTATCTGTCGCACCATCCGCAGCTCATGCGCGACCTGCCCGGCGTGCGCGAGATCGAGGTCTATACGCGCCTGGACTGGTGCGACGCCATGCCATGGGAGCGCGTCCACCCCATGCAGAGGAACAAGCTCGTTTTCGACAGTCCCGCGGCGCTCGCCGCGGCGCTGGATTCGCCCGCATTGCACGCCATGCGCGCCGATTTCAGGAGGTTTCCTCCGTTCGTCGGCGGCAATCTGCACTACCCCATGATCACCACGACGATCCTCGGCGCTTCCGGACGATAGGCATCGACGGGCACGGGCTACTTCATGATGCCGAGCACCCAGCGCAGGTGCTTGCGGTAACGCTGCTCGGCCAGTTCGCCATCGCCTGCCAGCAGCGCATCGCCGACCTTCCGGAACGCCGTCAGGTGCTGCTTCCAGTAGGGTCCGGGAAACATGCGTTCGATGTGGCGGTGGAAGTGCGCAAAGTGAGCGCGGCTGATGATGGTGCGGATGTAGCTGTTGCCGGAAATGTCGGCGAGCGTCTGATGCAGGTGTGCGACCGCCATGAAGAATTCGTAGGGCACCTGGGTCTTGCCTGTGCGCTGTATCCCTTTCAGCGCCTGCCCGATGCGGTCCCGGTCGCGCTTGGTCTTGGCGTATTCCGCACCCAAGCGCATGTTCACGCCGCCGATCGCGCCCCACACCTCGACGAAATCGCGCAGGTCGCCGCTGGAAAGCTTGCGTATGCGCGCCGAGCGGTTCGTCAGCAGCTCCATCACGCCTTCGCCGACGAGCACGTGTATGCCTTCGCGCACGGGGGCCTTGCTGAGCCCGAGCTCGCTCATCAGGTCCTGGGCGATGATCATCTGGCCCGGCGCGTATTCGCCGGATCGAATCCGCCCGAGCACGAGATCGACCACGCGCTCGACCGCCGAAGGCTTGCCGCCGGCAGCCCGGGATTCCGCTTGCTCGTCATTCATGAGAACCTGTTCCTGATGCGGGCCGCCTCGAGGCGCATTTAGGAGCCCGGCGGCCGATTCTTCCGCCAAGGGACTGGAATCGACGTGACAAGGTAACAGGAATTCGAGGCGCGGAAAATGCCCGCGTGTTGCAGACGCGTTGAATCGCAATCCGGCGGTTCGCAGTGATTGCGCGGGAACGCCGCGCTTACCGATCCGGGAAGCGGTCCCGCGCATTGAACCGAGCAAACCTCCAGCAAGGCCGCCTCGATTAAGTTCGCTGGCGCACAGAAGCTTGTGGAGAACGCGAGAATACTGGGGACATCAGGAGAGCGATCGTCCTGAATTCGCAGCCGCGGGGGTTGCTGTTGCCGATCGGACTCGCGGGGAGCGGCCCATTCCCCGAATGTGCCGCTGGAGGCGACGCGATATCCGGGGCAGGACGAACCCTCATGGTCAACGCATCCGATATCCTCAACGCCAGCGTCTTGATCGTCGACGATCAGCAAGCCAATGTCCGGCTGCTCGAGCGCATTCTGGGCGGCGCCGGCTACACGTCCATCGCATCGACGATGGATCCGCTCGAGGTGTGCGCGCTCCACCAAAAAAACCGCTACGACCTGATTCTGCTCGACCTCGAGATGCCCCGCATGGACGGATTCCAGGTCATGGAGGACCTCGAGGAACTCGAATCCGACGCCTACCTTCCGGTACTCGTGATCACCGCCGAGCCGGCCCACAAGCTGCGCGCGTTGCAGGCCGGCGCAAGGGATTTCATCAGCAAGCCGTTTGACCTGGTCGAGGTGCGGGCACGCGTTCACAACATGCTGGAAGTGCGGCTGCTGCACCTGGAAACGAAGAAATACAGCAAGGCGCTGGAACGAACGGTGCAGGAAGTGGAGGCAAGCCGCGAGCGGATCCGCAGCCAGAGTGACGAGGTCAAGCGCCTCTACGATGAACTCGTGGCGGAGCACAAGCGCTTGATCGAGTTGAGCGCCCAGCCCGGCGCCATGGTGGGCGTCGAGAAGGACGAACGTCTCGCCACGCCCTGGTACCGGAGCCTGAGACTGCGTCACCCCTGGCTGCAGCTCAATCTGGTCACCGCCTTCGTCGCCGCCGCCGTGGTGGGCCTGTTCCAGGAAACCATCGACCGGCTGTTGATCCTTACCATGTTCCTGCCGGTGCTGGCCGGCCAGTCGGGCAACACCGGCAGCCAGGCGCTGGCGGTCACCCTGCGCGGCGTCTTCCTGGGCGAGCTGGAATTGGTCAAGGAAAGGGCGCTGGTCATGAAGGAAGCCCTGCTCGGCCTGCTGAACGGCGCCCTCGTCGGCGTGGTGGCGGCGATCTGCATGTACGTGGTGGCTGCCGCAAAGCACATGCCCAATGCCCTCATGCTCAGCGTCGTCGTGTTCCTCGCGATGATCAGCAGTTGCGTCATCAGCGGGATCTGCGGCGCCGTCGTACCGCTCGTACTGAAGAAGCTCGGAGCCGACCCTGTCATCGCCTCGAGTATTTTCCTCACCACCGCCACTGACGTGGCGAGCATGGGGATGCTGTTGGGGCTGGCGAAGCTTCTGGTCACGTGAGTTCGCGAGCACGCGAGGAGGCCGCGAGATCACTGAGCGGTACCGGGTCAACGGCCTGAGAAGGGATACAATGCCGGCCACCGGGTCGCTATACCCGCCCGAACCAGCCGGCGCGCAGTATGGCGGGCGCGGCGGCCCGCGAGGGATGGGCGGATCGACTCCAATCTTCTTCGGAGGTGCGTCATGGGTTCCGTGAGGCCACTGCTATCCGCTCTCGCCTTCGTCGCGACGGCTGTTGCGGCACTGCCGCCGGCGGCCTATGCGCAGCCCGTCACCATACGCGTGGGACACGGCTCGGCAGTCGAAGAGCAGGTCTGGCTGATGAAGGCCAAGCCCGACGTGACGCCCAATCAGGGCAAGGTCTACAACCTGGAGTTCACACTGTTCCGCGGCACCGACACGCGCTTTCAGGCGTTCGAGGCCGGGCAGCTCGACATCGCCACGGCATCGGGGCACAGCGTCATTTTCGCCGCGTCGCAGGGGCTGAAATTCAAGGCGGTGGCATCGGTATCGCGCGAAAGCGCCAAGGGCTTCGTCACCCAGTTCATGGTGCTCGACAGCTCGCCGATCAGGTCGGTCAAGGATCTGAAGGGCAAGACCGTGGGCAACAATGCGGCGCGCTCGTCGATCGAGTTGTGGGAGCGCGTGGCGC
>Ga0080064_1005805_pt1 | contig 14008 bp, 13 predicted proteins | sample Subgrocontami54m_FD_69260 | JGI IMG/M metagenome (GOLD analysis project Ga0080064, IMG submission 69260) | Subsurface groundwater microbial communities from S. Glens Falls, New York, USA - GMW46 contaminated, 5.4 m (SPADES assembly) (version 2) ...
TTCATCCATGGCCCGAAGCTCGGTTCGCTGCCCGTTGACCCGAGGTGGGAGCCCGGTGCGGGAAATCTGCTCGCCGGGTTCTGTCCGGGGGGCCGCCCGAAAGGGCGGTCCCTACCGGAACAATTACAGGAAGACGCGGAGGAGGGAAGTTTGGTGGGGGTTCGGAGATCAGCGGAACTTTGGATGCGTTCTCGATCACGACGACGGCCACGTACGGCCACGTTTATGACCACGACGACGTCGGCAACAGGCGTTCACAGCTTCAACTCCATCCACTGTTTCTGGTGAAGAGAGTACGGACCGTGCTCCAGCGGTCGGGCGCGGTACCCCGGTGCATTTGAGGATCCAATGCCGCCTCCGCCATCCGGGCCGGGATCACGTAACTGAGCGAGTCCGAGGAGCAACGAAATCGCAATGACGAGCGACGAGTCGCACATTACCGGTTGGGACTACGAATGGTGCGCATTCGACGAGGTCGGCAGCATCGGAGTGTTCACGACGGCAGGTCGAGGTCCCGTTCCGGATTGGCTCTACGCGAACCGTATCGAGATGGAGAAGTCTCTTACTCAACTCGAAGCGCGATCAAACACCGGCGGTTATGTGGTCGCAACGCACGAGCTGTTTGATCGCTACCCAGGTCGCCACCGCTGACGCACCCAGCGGCCACGCGGAGCGGTCCGATCAACTCGTTCGCGCGGCGATGCCGACCAAGATGCTGTAATGGACGCGCATCGACGGGAGGGAGTCCATGTCCACGTCGCCGGCCACGTCAAAGTCGACGGCAAGCTCAACGACAACGACTCTCACTCCGACGCCCATCCCATCGCTTCGTCTCCGCCGTCAGACTCCGATCCTCTTTTCCCCTCCGCCTCGCAGAACGTCAATGCAGAACGTCAATCCGTGCGGAACACGTCCTCGACCGACGAGGCCGTCGCAGCGCGACGGATCCACGTGTCGAGCTGCGTCGCGTCGTTGCACCCGATGACGCGAGTGCGTGTCGCGTCGTTTACGGCGATCTGACGCGCGGCGAACACCGCGAGCAGGCCTTCCGCTTTCCCCTCGGCCTTGCCCTCGGCTTTCCCCTCGGCTTTCCCCTCGGCCCTCCATTCGGCCTTACCGCGGGCCTCCAGTTCCTCGCGGAACTGCCGAAACCAAGGACTCTCGGGCATCGTCGCTGGATTCATCGCCGTCTCCTTGAGCCACGCGAGCAGCTTCTCGCTCGCGACAGAAAGAATGGCGCGGATCTGCGGCGCCCGCAACGCCTCGGGGAGCGTCCCCGCGAGCCGCATGGCCTCGCGCACGATGCGCTTCGCCGCGGGTCCGTGCCGCTCCTGCATCGCCCACGCTGCGAAGAACGCGAGTTCGGGGCGTGCCTCGTCGAGCAGTGTCTCGGCGACCGCCCTCGACAACCATACGACGCACGGCGCGAGCGCCACACGCGTGCCGAGTGCGCCCGTGGGCTTCGGCATGCCGCGTGCCCAACGCGCAACGTGTGCGTGCGGCGTGATGACCACCAGATCTCCCATCGTGCCGCGCGCGTCGAACAGCACGGCCGCTGCGAGCAGCCAGCGGCGCAATTTCTCTTCGTCGATCTCGAGTTGCACTTCGACCATCAGCCACGGCCCGCGTTCGCCACTCGCCAACAGAAGGTCCGCGTGCACTTCGACGGGTGGCGCCACGCGCAGCGTTCCATCGACCACTGCGAGATCGGCCGTCGGCGCGGTCGCGCCGGCACCGGCGCCCGTCGCGTCGAGCAACTCCAGGAGCCACTCGGGGTGGGCACGCAGGATCAACAACAGCGTCTCGTGCGCAACACTCGGCATGTGGACCGGTATCGCGTGGCGCCCGCGGCAGTTGCGTGCGCGCGGCGCTCCGGCGCTCTCCGGGGTCGTGGACGAGCGTTGGAGAGCGCGGGATCGCGATCGTGGCGAGCGCGACGCTCAGACGGGTTTCGTGGTTCGGTGGCGGGAGGAGAGTGGCGCTCGTTGAACACGGCACTCGGGCTCAGCGAGCAAACAGCCGCGCTCCGTCCCGAAGCCCGTAGCCCAAAGCCTCTTTCGCGATGTCCGTCGGCTCCCGCCAGTTCGCTTCCGCGCTGAGCTCCAGCACCGATGAATCGTCGGCCCTCCGTTCGCCCGTCCCAAGTACGTGAAATCACTGCGAACAACAGCGCGCTTCAAGCCACATGTGTTCCTGAGTAGTTCTCCGCTCACCAAAACCCTCTTGTGCTCTTCTGTCGTTCTTGATAGGTGCCACACCTACATCGCTTCAGGCACCGGGTACCACTGGATCCGTCAACGGCGTCGCGATGAATCAGCACAGGAGACGGACCATGAAAAACACGCGTGTTTGGATCATTTTGGCGTTCGCGGCAGCACTCTCGATGGCGGCGGGGTGCGCCGGCCCCGAAGGCGACTCGAACGTCGACTCGACCGACGACCTGAGCGCGGGCGCCGACGAAGCCCGTTCGCGCACGGCGAGCTTCGAGACGTTCGTCGGTCGCGATGGACAGACCTACTTCTACATGCTCGCGGGCAACGGCGAGAAGCTGCTGCGCTCCGAGGGCTACTCCTCGCACGACGCGGCACTCGATGGCATCGCGGCCTTGCGACGAGTGGGCACCGCCACTGCGAACTACCAGCTGCGTCCCGCGGTCAACGGCGAGTGGTACTTCAACGTCCGTTCGACGAACGGCGCCGTCCTCGCCACCAGCGAGACCTACGTGACGCGCTACAACGCGACGCGTGCGCGCAACTCCATCGCGAATCTCATCAACGTCGCCAACAGCATCAACGCGGCGAACACGACCGCGCGCTTTCAGATCTTCCGCGGCGAGAACGGCCAGTACTACGCACGCTTGCGCGCAGCGAATGGCGAGATCGTTCTCACGTCGGAGGGCTACGTGTCCTCGACGGGCGCAACGAACGTCGTCGAAAGCCTCCGCCGCAACGCGACCGTCAGCGCGAGCTACGAGATCCGCACGAGCGCAAACGGCCAATACTACTTCGTCGTGATCGCGCCCAACAACGAGACCATCGGCACGAGCGAGACCTACACCACGCGCTCGAACGCTACCCGCGCCGTCGACACCGTTGTCGCACTCCTCCGCGCCAACCCGACACTGCAGCTTCAACGATAGTCACGCGGCCCCACCGAGAGCCCGCTTCGGGCTTCACTCGCGTCCGCCACTCGCCCGCTTCCTTGCCGTGGCTTTCAAGCCACGGCCCGCCACTACCCCACAATCAACGCATTCATCGCCAGCCACTCGAGCGCTTGCTCGCACTGCGCACGATTCGCGGACACTTCCCGCGCGAGCGCATCGCGATCGCGTGTCCCATCGAGCAACGGTAGCAACTTCCGCTCGAGCGGCTCGAGGTCGATCAGTCGGTGTCGCGCGTTGGCGGCGCACGGTCCGAGTCGCGCCTGATCGCGCACCAGAACCGACGCGACCGGATGCGTTCCCGCGCGCGCGGCGTAACGCGCGGGCGACGCGTTCAGCTCGACGATGCCCCGGTGCACGAGCGCGCGCAGACTCTCGCCGGAAGCCAGGCGCAGCTCCGTCGCGACGGTGTCGATGCGTGCACGCGCCGACGTTTGCGCGACAACGTCCCGATACGCCACGGGCCGCCGAACGTTTTCCACAAGGGTCACCAGCGCGCACTTGTCCGCCGGATCGTGCAGCGAGAACTTCTCGCCATCGACGACGAACGCGAGCGAGCGATCGGAACGCAAGTCGGATTCCGACGCCGAGCGCGCCAACTCGGCCCGCGACGACAGACGAAACGAGTCGAGCGCCGCCGGCGCGTGCGCAATCGTCCGCACGGGTTCGTCGCGGACGAGCAACGACATGCGGAACCGGCGGTTCGAGACGAAATCGGCGAGCTGTTCGCGCGCGATCGAATCCCGCGACGTTTCGCCGTCGTGCGGTCCATCCTCCGCGCTCGCGCCGATCGCCGCGACGTGCAGCCGCGCGTCGGCGAGGTGAGCGAGCCCCACCGCGCGGGCGGCGCGCGCGAAGTCGACGAGGTACGTGGGCTCGTTGAACTCCTCGAGAAATTCGTGAAAGAAATACGTGTCGTCGACGTGTTCGAGCGACGCGATCTCCGCGCGCAGCGCGTCCGCTGTCGGCGATCGTTGCGAGCGGATCGAGTTGCCGAATGCGCGCAACGTCGACCGCGCCGCGACGATCCGGTCGAACGGGCCGAGCGGCGTCGGCACCCGCTGCAGCAGCAGATCGCGAAGCGTTCCGGGCGTCGTCCAGCCCGGCAGCGTGTTGTAGCTGACGTACGCGACTCCGTTCGGCGTGAGAAGCGCCTGACACGCCCGCAGAATTGCTGCGCGCACGGCGGGCGGCACCCACGAGTACACGCCGTGGCACACGATGAAGTCGAACGATCCGAGCGACGCGTCGATGTCGGTGACCGACGCCGCCCGCAGCTCGACGTTGCGGAGCCCGACACGCGAGACCACCGCGCGAGCGTCTTCGATCTGTCGCGACGACAAGTCGATTCCGACGAACTGGCTCTCCGGAAGATCGACCGCCATCGGGAGCAGATTGCCGCCGCGCGCGCAGCCGATCTCCAACACGCGGCACCGTGTGAAGTCCGGGGCGTCGTGCCCGAAGTATCGCGCGACCGTGTGCAAGTGCTCCGGGTGCGTCTCGGGGAAGACGTAATCTTCGTACGGCAGGACGTCGTAGCTGGACTCGCCCATCGCGCGTTGCGACGTTACCATTCCGCCATGTGCTGTTTCTCGGGAACCGTCGAGTATGTGTCGGGCACCCAGATCTTCGCGCACGGACTTCCGAAGGGTCGGCAGGTGCTCGTCTACTCGATGACGCTCGCGTCGGTGTCGGATGTCGCGATGATCCTCCCGATCCCGACGCCACGCGGCGCCAAGGACAATGCGCTGAAATTCGTCGATCTTTCCGGGTATCCAACGTTCTTCGAAGATCTCGCGAGTCTCTTCCCGCCACCCGCCGCGATGGGATCGCTGGATCTGGGGTTGAAGGGCTCCGCACCGCCACTTGTCGTGCAGAAGGTCGGCGCGTTCGACGCGTCGTTCGTACCGTCGCCGAGCGATTTCGTGCGGCTCGACGCTCGATTTCGCCTCCCCGACGCAGCGCTCGCCGCGATGACTTCGTACGCCGACTGGGGATTCGCAGTGTTCAAACTCGGCGCGCGACGAACCGCGACCCCCTTCCACCCGATGGCGTTCACGTTTCCGCGCCGCGACCCGTCGAAGCTGTTCTTCCCCACGGTTCACGTTCACGACGGCGTCGTGCATCCCACGGCGAACTTCGCCCACTGGCTGTACGCGCAATTGCGCTCCGCGGCGCCGACCGGTTGGGCGCAAGTGCAGACTCCTGCGGCGACCCGCGTGGACATGGCCCGCGCGCGGGGGCTCGTCGATGGCGACGTCGGCATCGCGACCGTCGGCCTGTGGGGCACGCGGCCCAACGTCGACGTTGTGATCGACGACCGCTAGACGCAGCGGCGACACGCCGCGGCGCCTGTTCGAAACGACGCCCCGCGAACCGAAACCAGGCCCCGCGAACGTCGTGCAGACGGGGGCGGGCTCCGCTACGATCCCGCCATGCCACGGAAACCCGTGCGGATCGCGCCGTCGATTCTCTCTGCGGATTTTGCGCGCCTCGGTGCGGAGATCGACGACGTCGTGCGCGCGGGCGCGGACTGGATTCACGTCGACGTGATGGACGGGCGCTTCGTGCCGAACATCACGATCGGCCCGCCGGTCGTGCGCGCCCTCCGACGGGCGACGACGCAAACACTCGACTGTCATCTCATGATCGTCGAGCCCGAACGCTACGTCGCCGACTTTGCGAGCGCCGGCGCCGACGTGATCTCGGTTCACGTCGAAGCGAGCCCGCACCTCGAGCGAACGCTGCAGCTGATCCGCTCACTCGGCAAGCGCGCGGGCGTCGTGCTCAATCCGTCGACGCCCGAGGACACGATCGCGTACGTGATGCACTGTGTCGATCTTGTTCTCGTCATGTCCGTCAATCCGGGATTCGGCGGCCAGTCATTCATGGAATCCGTTTTGCCGAAAGTGAACGCCATTCGCAAAATGATCGACGCGTCGGGGCATGACATCGATCTCGAGATCGACGGCGGCATCGCGCCCGACACGATCGCCCGTGCCCGCTCGGCCGGCGCCGACTTGTTCGTCGCGGGCAATGCCGTGTTCGGCGCGAAGGATCGAGCGTACGCCGGTGCGATCGCACGATTGCGCCAAGCGTGCGCGGGATCGGACGCCTGATGCAACCGCCGCCATCGCATCCGCCTGGCGGAACCGCAGTGCCCGTCGTGCAATTGCCCGCGTCGATCCTCGAGACCGTGTTCATCGGCAACCGCGCGATGTCGCGACGCTTGAAGAAAGCGCGACTGGTCGTGATCGACGGTCCCGACCGCGGGCGTTTCGTCGACCTCGACAAGCCCAAGATCACCGCGGGCCGATCGATGATCTGCGAACTGCCGCTCACCGACCGCTCGGTGTCGGGCACGCACGCCGAGTTCGAAGCGATGGAGTCGGGTTTCGTGCTCCGCGATCTCGGCAGCACGAACGGTTGCTACCTCGGCGAGGTTCGAATTCGCGACGCCGTGCTGCCCGTCGGCGCCCGGATTCGCCTGGGCCAGACCACCGTCGTCATCGAGCCGCTCGAAGGCACCGTCGACATCCCGCTCTCGTCGCAGGACAAGTTTCACGAGTTGGTCGGCCGGTCCGTGATCATGCGGCAGATCTTTGCGCAGTTGGAAAAGGTCGCCCCGAGCGATCTCACCGTACTGATCACCGGCGACACGGGCACCGGCAAGGAACTGGTTGCACGCGCGTTGCACAACTCGTCCAAGCGCGCGAAGGGACCGCTCGTCGTCCAGGACTGCTCGTCGATGCCCGCGAACCTGGTCGAGAGCACGCTCTTCGGGCACGAACGCGGATCGTTCACGGGCGCTTCGGAACGGCACACGGGGAGCTTCGAGCAGGCGAACGGTGGAACGCTGTTTCTCGACGAAGTGGGCGAGCTTCCACTCGATCAGCAGGCGAAACTGCTTCGGGTCATCGAGCGCCGAGAGATTCGTCGTGTGGGCGGCGAGAAGACGATTTCCATCGACGTGCGTGTGGTCAGTGCGACCAACCGCGATCTGCGGTCGATGGTCAGCGCAGGAAAGTTTCGCGAGGACCTCTACTACCGGCTCGGAGTGATCACGGTCGAACTGCCGCCGTTGCGGGTGCGCCGCGAGGACATTCCGCTCATTGCGCAGGCGATGCTGACGGATTTCCAATCTCGCAATCCGGAATTGCCCGCGCGGACCATCGCCGCCGACGCACTCGAGCGTCTCTCCCACATGCCGTGGCCGGGCAACGTGCGCGAGTTGCGAAACATCATCGAGCGTGCCGCGAGTCTTGCCGACGGTGCGGAGATCACGATTGCCGACGTCATCCCAGGAGCCGCCACGATGAAAACTCCGGCAGCCGGCGTTTCCGTCGCCGCGATTCGTGCGATGTCGATCACCCGGCCGGCGGGTTCGCCGGGTCCGTCGGGGCTGGGCAAGACGCAGCCGGCCGGTGCGTTCGCAAACGTGCCAACGCTCGGCGTGGGCGGCAACGTCAGCCCCGGCGCGCTTCCCGACGAACTCGCGGCGCTTCCGTTCAAAGACGCCAAGTCCCAATTGCTCGAAGCGTTCGAACCGGCCTACCTCCGCGCGCTCCTGTCACGACACGGTGGAAACATCACGCGCAGCGCGATCGCCGCGGGTCTGACTCGGTATCACTTGCGCGAACTTTGCAAACGGTACGGACTGCGCAGCGTGGACAACGAACCCGAGTGAACGCTACGGCCCGCCGGCCGTTCGCACGAGCGCGTTCATGAACTCCATGTGGACGTCCGCTGCGCTCGAAGCCGCGCCCGCGAGCATTGCATGTGCGAGCGCCACGAAGTCGCTCGCGACGCGCACGAACGGTAGAACGCGTGGCGCGTCGACGGTCGTGACGCCGGCGCGTGCCCGATGCACCGTCAGCGCGAGTGCGTCCAGAACGTCGACCAGCTCCGCCGTGATGTTGGCTCGCGCCCGCTCGTCCGCCGCCTCGGGGCATCCCTCGTTCCGGCAGACGCGACGGGCGAGCATCCGCGCCGACTCACGGTCGTGCGCCAACACGCGAACACGCGCCGCGGCGATGCTCGCATCGTCCGTCAACGCTGCCAGTCCCCGCAGATCGGCGGCTCGCGCGGGTATGAACTGGCCGTACAGGCGACTCGCGGCAGTCCGCACGAGGAAATCGCCCATGAAGTACACGAGTCGATCCACCGGGACGTCTCGCACGGGACGCAGTGAGATCACACCGAGGCGGCGCTGCTCGTGCGGCCAACCGTTGAGCGCGCGGACCAACTCCGTTCGAACGCTCGTGACGAACGCGACCGTCGGACTCGCGGAAGAGACTCCGGCGTCCGCGGTCGGAACCTGCGGGCTCTGCGCGCTGCGCATGAAAGCGATCGGTGATGGTGCGGAGGCTGCGAGCGACGAGGCGGCGAGCGCGAAGGCGACGAAGGTCTGGCGAGTGGCGCGATGCGAGCGAGAGCCCATCGCCGCGCAGGATACTAGTTCCTGCGGATTCCGACGTACGTGCTCGAGATGGTGCGAAGATTGTGCACGATGCCGTATGAGCAGCCGCGCGCTTCGTACGTCCACGCCGAGCCCCAGGGGTCACCGGATTCGAACAGGAACATGTGTCCAGCGCCGCCAGAATTGTAGACCAACGCATCGCCGCGCCGCACCGAGCCACGTGAAACGCGCGACCACTGTCCGCCGCCCGTCGTGTCCTGGAAGGCACCAGTGTTGTACGGGTGGCCGTCGGACGTGATGTCGCTGTTGCTTCCCGGAACGCTCCAGATCTTGGCGACGTAGCCCGAGCAGTCGGCGCCGTACGATCCGCTGTGCGAGCAGCTCGGGCACGATCCGCTGCACGATCCTGCGGTCGAGCCGGTCGGTCCCTCGGAGCGCCACCGACCGTGTCCCCACCAGTACGAGAAGCCTACGCCCGTCCGGGCGCGCGAGACGAAACCATCGGCCGCGGTTCCGCCGGTTCCGCCACCGGTCCCGCCGCCCGTTCCGCCGCCCGTTCCACCGGTTCCACCGCCCGTTCCGCCACCCGTGCTCACAACGCGCAAGTAGTTGCCCGACGCCCAGCCCGAGTGCGACCCGTACCGTACGTGATAGAATCCGTTGCTCGCGGCCGCCGTATCGATGGTCGTGACGGACGAACCGTTCGGCATCACGAGGATGATGCGGTACGAGGTCGACGCGCCCGTGCGGAGGTTGAGAGCCGCGGTGGTCTGCAGTGTCGTCCCCGCGGTGAGCCGCGTAGTGATCGCGTCCGCGGTTGCCGCTTCGGCCGAGTCGTTCGCGGACTCGAGTTGTTCGCTCGCAAGCGGAGCTTCCTCGAGGCCGTCGGGCGCGCATCCCGCCAGTCCGAGAACCATCGCCGCTGCCGCTGTCGCCCACTTCGTCGTCGTTCGGGTGCCGTACATTGCTCGACCTCGCGGAGGACGATTACAAGTCGCGGGCCAGCGACCCTGCCGGAGAGCCGCACACATGTGGGACGGTGCGGGCGAACTTGCGCATGCGAAAACACGATGGATTCTAGCGTCGGTCAACGTCTGCAATCGTGCGTGGACGTGGGGCGAGAGACCACCATGCACCTACACGGACGCAGAGCGGGTCGTTGACCAGGTGGACACGGATGTGGTCACGAGTTTCGGGAGCTTTTCCTCCCATGCTGCGTCGAACATTTCGCCAATTGCCAACGGCACGTCGCGTGCGACAAGCGTCCACCAGAGGTCACCGGGTGAACAGTCGTTCTTGGGCAGGGATCGTCCTCGCGCTCGCAGTACTCGTCGGCGTGGTCGGGTGGTGGCTACGCCGCGGGCCCGGACCGGCCCCCGCGGTCGGTCGGCACACGGCTGCGCGGCCTCTCGACGAACCTGACGCAACGCGACCGACGAGCGTTGAAGCCGATGCGCCCTCGCCGCCCGTACTCGCGCCATCGAACACCGCGGCGCCCACCACGCCGCCTGCGCCGACCGCCGGCGACGCGGGTGCACACGTTCTGCTGCACGCAACGTGGGGAAGCGGTCCCGACCAACTCGGTCGCGATCGTCCGCGCGAAGCGAATCCCGAAGCCCCTATGAGCCTCGCGGCGGATTCGCGGGGTCAGCTCCTCGTGCTCGATCAGGTGAATCGTCGACTCGTTCGCTACGGTCGCGACGGCCGGCCGCTCGGCAATGTGCCGCTCTCGGTGCGCGCGGCCCAAGACATCGCCGTGGCCGGCGACGGCACGATCGCGGTGCTCGATCGATTGGGCGATCGCACGATCGCGCTCGTCGGTCCCGACGGTCAGCCGCGCGGAACGCTCGCGCTGGTGGGGCGCGGTATCACCGAGGGCGGTGGCGTCACGGGCGTGTTCGTCGATCGCGATACCGTCTACGTCGAGCGCGAGCACGGGCCGCTCGTTCGGGTGGGGCGAACGGATGGAACGGCGGATCCCGAGCGCGACGAGATTCCCGGGCGTCCGACCCGCGACGGGCTGTCGTACATCTCCGCGACGCTCGTCGATGCGGACACGGGTCGCTTCGCGATCAATTCGGTCGACCGCGCGACGCAGCAGCACCGATTCACCCGCGCGTTCGAGATGGGCTTGTCGGTGCGCGGAATCCTTCTCCTCGACACCGACCGCGCCGGGACCATCTACGTCGCGCTGCTCACGCATCCCCGCGGCGACCCGAGCGAGCGGCCGACGTTCACGATTCGGCTGCTGTGCGTCGACCCGCTTCAGGGGCGTCCGCTCGGGCAGTCGTCGCTGCCGGTGAGCGTCGGTGCCGAGGAAACGTTCCGTGACTTCACGGTCCTCGACGACGGGGGGGTTCTCTACGCGTTTCGCAACGAACAGGGCGTGACCATTCAGCAGGCCGACTGCCGCTGACCGGGCCCACTTCCCAGCGCCGTCGCGCGTGCTACGCTTCACGGGCTGGCGCGGACCGTGACGGACACGGCCGCGACCACGGACAGGACCGACTCTCATGACCCCCCGCATCACGGTGCCCGTGCTCCGCGCACGCAAGGCGTCGCAGGGCCGCGGCGAACGCATCGCGATGGTCACCGCGTACGACGCGACCTTCGCTCGCATGATGGACGCCGCGGAAGTCGACGCGATCCTCATCGGCGACTCGCTCGGCATGGTGATCCAGGGGTTGGACTCGACGTTGCCCGTGACGCTCGAAGAGATTTGTTACCACGGCCGTGCCGTCGCGCGCGGGACCAAGCGAGCGCACCGCATCGGCGACATGCCGTTCATGAGCTATCAAGCGTCGACGGAGCAGGCCGTCGTCAACGCGGGCCGCATGGTGAAAGACGGCGGATTCGAGTCGATCAAGCTCGAGGGAGGCCGTGAGTTTGCCGAGACCGTGGAGCGCATCGCGCGCGCGGGAATTCCGGTCGTGGGACACGTCGGATTGTTGCCGCAACGCGTGCATGCGATGGGCGGATTCAAAGTGCAGGGGCGCACGACCGACGAAGCGGACGCGATTCTCGAAGACGCCGTGGCGATCGCCGAGGCGGGTGCGTTCATGCTGGTCATCGAGGGCGTTCCGACCGAGTTGGCCGCGCGCATCACGCACGCCGTGGACATTCCGACGATCGGCATCGGTGCCGGTCCCGAGTGCGACGGTCAAGTGCTCGTCGGCTACGACCTGCTGGGGCTGAACGACACGATGCGACCGAAGTTCGTGAAACGCTACGACGAGTTCTTCGCGCGCGGCATCGCGGCGACACGCGCGTTCGTCGACGAAGTTCGCTCCGGCGCGTTCCCCGACGCGGAACACAGTTTCCGTGCCGCATCGAAGCGCTCCGGCGCCCAGGACAACGCCGTGGCCACGGAGATGGCATCCCGCGATTCCGACGCGCCGTTGCCGCTGACCGAGGCGCACGCGTATGGCCCCACGCACTGATCCCGCGGTTGCAACCACGGCCATCGCGTTTCGCGACGCACTCGACGTCGCGCGGGCGGCCGGACGCGGGGTGGCGCTCGTTCCGACGATGGGGGCTTTGCACGCGGGGCATCTCGCGCTCGTTGATCGCGCGCGCACCGTCGTGGGTGACGAGGGCTTCGTGGCGGTGACCATCTTCGTGAATCCGACCCAGTTCGGTCCGAACGAAGATTTTTCGAAGTACCCGCGCGAACTCGAGAGCGACCGAGTCCGTTGTGCTGAGGCCGGCGTGAACGTCGTTTTCGCGCCGGAGTCCACGGAGCTGTACCCGCCCGGCGAGCAAACGCGGGTGCGTGTGGGTCCGCTCGCGGAACCGTTGTGCGGTGCGTTTCGACCCGGGCACTTCGAGGGCGTCGCGACGATCGTGGCGAAGTTGTTCGCACTCACGGGACCATGCACGGCCGTGTTCGGGCGCAAAGACTACCAACAGTGGCGCATTCTGGATCGCCTCGCGCGCGATCTCATGCTGCCCGTGCGCGTGCTCGCGTGTCCGACCGTGCGCGAGGGCGATGGACTCGCGCTCAGTTCGCGCAACCGCTACCTCGATGCAACGGTACGCGCGCGAGCACTCGCAATCCCGCGCGCGCTCGGCGATGCAGCTCGCGCGTGGAACTCGGGCGACCGAGACGTCGCAGCGATTCGCGCGCGAGCCAGCGAAGCCATCGGCGCCGCGGCCGATCGCGTGGACTACGTCGACGCGCGCGACCCGATCACGCTCGCGGAAATCGCGGCGTCACCCGAGCGCGTGCTGCTCGCCGTCGCTGCGCGATTTGCCGGTACGCGGCTGATCGACAACGTGGTTCTCGGCGAAGACCCGGCACCGATGTAAGTGCCCGGGCCCCCAGGCGCACCCGGCGTCACCGACCGGTCAAGACGACCACAAGCAACGTCACGACGCCGAGCAGCGCGAACACTCCCGCGATGATGATCGCGCGCGACGAGCGCGCCGGCGGCGGCGCGTGGAAGCTGATGGCGGGCGCCGCGGGGCCGGGAATGCTGCTGGTTTCCGCCGTCGCTGCCGCAGCGTACGACGGTTGCGGCGCCGCGTTCTGCACGTACGGTTGCAACTGCATCCCGCCCGCGGGCTGGTACGCCTGCGGCTGCTCTGCCCCCGCGGGCAGGTAGGGTTGTGGCTGCGCCGCGCCCGCGGATGGGTACGGTTGCGGCTGCGCAGCGCCGGACGGCGGCGACGGTTGGGGCTGCATCGCAGCGTTCGCTTGCATGTGCTGATGCGCGGCGTTTGCGAAGTCCGACAGGGGCATCGCAGTCGTCGCCAGATCGCTGTCGTCGAACGTTTCCGCGCCCTCGCCGAGCGACAGCGTTCCCGTCGGTGCGGTCGCGAAAGGTGCCGGTCGCGCGGGCGGTTCGGGCTCCGCGCGCGAGGCAACGGGTGCCGTTCGCTGCGGGTTGGGCGGCGGCGGCTTCGGTGCCTGCGCGAAGACGGGCGCTGGCTTGGGCGCCTGCGCGAATACGGGTGCGGGCATGCCCATCAGCGTGCGAGCGCGCCGAGGCGGTCCCTCGGGCGCGGGGGGCTCCGCAGGCGGCGAAGTGCGTGGCGGCGGAGCGGCACGTGCAGCGGGTGGCGCGCCGGGTGGCGCAGCGGCACGAGTCGGCAGCGCGCCCGGTTTCGGCGGCGGAGGAGGCGGCACGCTCCGTCCCGGCTGCAGGCTGCTCGGGAGCGCGGGTGCACCGGTGGCGCGCGGCATCGGCGCGGGTCGCGTGGCACCGGGCGCCGGAGCGACGACGCGCACGTTCGACGCGCTCGCCGCCGGACCCATCGGAAGTCGAGCGCGGGGGGGTGCAGCGTTCGGCGCGGGAGACGGAGCCGGCGCGGGTCTCGGGGCGGCCGCCGGCGTCGGCGCTGCCGCGGGGGCGGGCTTTGCGATGATCTTGGCGGTGGGGGGGGCATCGACGGCTCGTCGGGGGGGGGGGGGGGGGGGGGGGGGGGGG
>Ga0080064_1005806_pt1 | contig 14006 bp, 18 predicted proteins | sample Subgrocontami54m_FD_69260 | JGI IMG/M metagenome (GOLD analysis project Ga0080064, IMG submission 69260) | Subsurface groundwater microbial communities from S. Glens Falls, New York, USA - GMW46 contaminated, 5.4 m (SPADES assembly) (version 2) ...
CATAATAAGCCGTGGAGACAGAAAGTGATGATTTTTGTTCTAAACCGATCAAAGCTGACAAAGCGTAACATCTGTTACGGAGCGAAAGCTTTGGTTCGGTTTGGGGCAAAAAGGGCACTTGTTGAACCGCGAGGTTATTTTGCAAGGGGTCTTAAGTACGGCCCGCGCACTAAAGCGGAGCTTAGTGCGGGGTAGACTCCGGCAGGGAGATTCATATGGCTGAACGTAAAAAATTAGCTATCATTGACCCGCGCACCAAAGTAAAACTTGGTGCGGGGCAGGCTCAGTTTGAGGTAAATCATGGCACAACGTAAAAGATTAGCTATCATTGACGGTAAAAGCGTGTTTTATCGTGGCTACTATGCCATGCCCAATCTCAGTACCAAGGACGGCACGCCAACGGGGGGAGTCTACGGCTTTGCCGTTATGGCATTGGAGGTGATAAAACGCATCAAGCCCGATTACGTGGCTGTAGCCTGGGACAAGCCCAAGACCAACATCCGCAAGCGCCTGGCGCTGTACCCAGAGTACAAGGCCGGCCGCAAACCGGCTCCGGCAGACTTTTATGACCAGATACCACTACTGCATGAACTGCTAGCGGCCTTTGGCTGGCCGCTGTACGAGTTGGACGATTACGAGGCCGACGATATCATGGGTACGCTGGCCGTACAGGCCAAGCAAAAAAATATAGAAACCATGCTAGTGACGTCCGATCTGGATATGCTACAGCTGATCAACGGACATGTACATGTCTATGCGCTCAAAACCGGCCTATCTAACATCGAGCTCTACAGCCCCAAAAGTTTCGAGGCCAAATATGGCATCGGCGTCCACCAATTTTTGGATCTCAAGGCGCTAAAAGGGGACTCGTCAGACAACATCCCAGGTGTGCCCGGCATTGGCGAAAAGACGGCCCTTGAACTACTAAAGCAGTACAAAACGCTCGACGGCGTATACGATAACCTGGCACTGACCAAAGAAAGTGTGCGCAAGAAGCTCGAGGCCGGCAAAGACCTGGCGCAGTTGAGCAAAAAACTGGCGGCCATATGGACAGACGCTCCGCTCAAACTGGACCTGAAAGAAGTTGATGGCAGCAAATGCGACCCGCATGAGGTCCAAGAGGTCTTGCAACGGTTAGAGTTTCGTACGCTTGTCCGCCAACTACCCGACATCATGCAGGTCGCTGAAAGCGACCAGTCCACAACCCTCAGCTCTCTGCCCTCAGCCCTTGCCTTGGGCAAGAACACTATTATTGATACAGCCGATAAACTAGATGCCCTAGATTTGGGCAAAGCGAACACTCTTACTGTTCATAGCCGGGCAGCCGGCAAGCACGGGTATAATCCGCAGCTGCTCATCTTCAGCCCTAATCCCAAAACGGTCTATACGCTCGACCTCACAAAACTCAATAAAAACCATGTCCGTAATTTCCTAACTACCAACTACCAACTACCAACTACCAGACTCATCGGCTACGACATCAAATCTACGCTCAAAGTGCTGCTGGAACTGGGTATTGAACTACCTCTAGTTGAGCATGATGTACTGATTGGCGCCTTTTTGCTCAATCCACTCAGCCGTGCGCAGTCACTGAGTGAGCTGGCACAAGTCGATCTAGGCTACGACGGCTCACCATTCGAAAACCTCGATACCGAGGAGCTAACTCACCGCGCAGCCGAAACTATCGCTGTTATCCACGCGCTTTACACAAAACAATCAAAAGAGCTTACTCTATACCCTAAGCTCTCTACCCTCGCCTCTACCGTAGAATGGCCGGTCATACCTGTGCTAGCCCGCATGGAGTACACAGGCATAGAGCTAAACGTGGACTATCTGCAGAACATGGCCGAGCATGTCAATGACGTGATCAGCGATGTCGAGCAGCAGATTTATGGCCACGCCGACCGCGAATTTAACATATCCAGCCCGGCGCAGCTGGCCGACGTGCTGTTCGACAAGCTCAATCTGCCGCTAACCGGCATCAAACGGGGCAAAACCGGCTATTCCACGGCGGCCAGCGAGCTGGACAAGCTACGCGGCAGTCACCCCATTATTGACCTTATTACTCAGTACCGCGAGGTCACCAAGCTCAAAAATACTTATATAGACACTTTGCCCAAGCAAGTGGATGAGAATTCACGGTTGCACACCACCTATAGTTTGACGGTCGCCCAAACCGGCCGGCTGAGCTCTTCTGATCCCAACTTGCAGAACATACCCGTGCGCACCGAGCTGGGCAAAAAAATCCGCACTGCTTTTGTGGCCGCGCCAGAGCACGTGCTGGTAGGTGCCGATTATAGCCAGTTCGAGCTGCGCCTGGCTGCCTATCTATCTGGTGACAAAGACCTTATGGATCAGTTCAATCGTGATATAGACGTGCACACTGCCACGGCCGCCCTAGTGTATGGGCGTGAGCTAGAGGACGTTACCAAAACTATGCGCCGCGACGCCAAGGCTGTTAACTTTGGCATTATGTATGGGCAGGGGCCGCATGGGTTGGTGCAAACAACCGGCATGACCTACCAGCAAGCCAAGCACTTCATAGACCGTTATTTCGAGGTCCGGCCCAAGCTGCTGGCATATATAGAGTCCGTTCGCACACAGGCAAAAGAGAAGGGGTATGTAGAGACGCTATTTGGCCGCCGCCGACCCACACCGGACGTGCATTCCAGCAACTTCGCGGTACGCGAGGCCGCCATGCGTGCCGCCGTAAACATGCCATTCCAGGGCACAGCAGCCGATATTATGAAAATGGCCATGGTGGCTGTCCAGCGGGAGCTGGACAAGTCACCAGTCACCAGTCACCAGTCACCAGGACGGGCGACAGGGGACAAGAGACAGGCGACAAGCAGCCCACGGCTGCTACTGCAAATTCATGACTCACTGATCGTTGAAGCACCGGCATCTCAGGGTAAGAAAGTTGCCAATTTGCTTAAGGAAACCATGGAAAACGTAGTAAAACTCCCCGTCAAACTGACAGTAGACACTGACATCGGCCGTAATTGGGGGGAATTATAATGACCCCCAATGTAGACTCTGAGCATAAGTCGAAGAGCCAAAACTGGGGCGCGCTGTAATGAAGGATTTTGTTTTTGTCACCGGGAACTCAGATAAGGTTAAGTTACTGGAAAAATTTTTGGGGCGAAAAGTTGCTCATCACGAACTTGATTTACCGGAAATACAATCATTAGACCCACACGAGATAGCCAAACAGAAGGCAATTGATGCTTATAACGTACTCAAAAAACCTGTACTGGTTGATGATGCATCCTTGAATATAACTGTTTTAGGTGGTTTGCCTGGTCCGCTAATAAAGTTTTTCTTAAAGTCAGTCGGCGGCGGAGGTATCTGTAGGATGGTTGATGGTTATAATGATAGGTCAGCGATTGCTATCCTGATTTTTGGTCTGTATGACGGAGTAAGTTTTTATAGTTTTGACGCGGAAATAGCCGGTAGTATCAGCGCGTCACCTAAAGGTGACACCACAAAGTTAACAAAAATGGGCTGGAATCCGATATTCATACCTGATGGGCAACCTAAAACGGTGGCGGAAATGACAGAAGATCAACTTGCTAAATACACACCTCGGGGTCATGCTGCAAAAAAACTTAAGGTCTTTCTTGAGAACCGGGGCGAACTGTAAACCCATCTCCTTAGTATATTAAGAAGTATAATAGACCGGAAATGCCGGTCTATTGACAAACTACCCGGATTCCCGGTAAAATTAGAACATGAAGATACATTTACCTAACAGCGCGTTTATAGGCAATATAGATTACTTTATTGCCAACTATTTTGACCCATCTAACCCAGACAGACTTGAAATTAGTGCAAACAAGAAATGGGTGTCTATACATCCAGTAGTTTTATCTATGATAGCTGCACTTAGTTTAATCGCTGACCCTAAAAAAGTTAGATGTGAACCTATCGAAGCCAAATCAGGACATTATTTAGATAGAATGGGACTCTTTAATTTTTTACGAGTAAACCAAAACAGTAATATATCTGAACACGAATCGGCTGGTAGATTTATACCACTAAAGCAGATTAAGAATTCAAAAGAGTTAACCACATTCCTAACGGATATGATTCCTTTACTTCACCTACCGCAGAAACCAGCAGAGTCTATTAGGTACGTTGTAAGTGAACTAGTTAGAAATGTACTTGAGCACTCCGAATCTAGGAATGGGGCAATTTTGTGCGCTCAGTATTTCAAAAAGAGTAATACAATACGTATAGGCATTGTCGATACCGGAGTTGGTATCAAACAAACAATTAATCAATCTCATCGTGCTACCACTGACTTAGAGGCCATAAGGCTAGCCCTTACACCCGGTATAACTGGTACTACTAGAAGAGAGGGCGGAACCGAACAAAACGCTGGGGCGGGGCTATTTTTTATAAAGTCAATCGCTTACGTAAACAGAAACTTCTTCATGCTTTATAGCGGCAACGCACTTTATAAGTTACTAATGCGTAATCCCAAAAATAAACGGTTAGTACTTCATGCTGATCCGTTTCGTGACAGATACTCAATAAAGGACAATTTACCAAAGTGGCAAGGTACTGTAGTTGGCATGGATATTTCTTTGGATGCCACTAGTGAGTTCAGATCATTATTAAATCTTATCGGGGAGACATACCACGAAGCAATCAAAGAACGGCGTAAAGCAAGATACAAGAAAGCGAGGTTCGTATAATGGCAAAAACTGTAACAGTTAAGTTATTAAAAATTGCTGGAAGCTTTGCGGAGAACAAAGATCTGGCGCGAGATCTTAGAAGGGAAAAGATTACCCCGGCAATTAGCAAGAATCAAGAAGTAATTTTAGATTTTGGTGGAGTAGAGGCAACAACGCAATCCTTCGTACACGCGTTAATTAGTGAACTTATACGCGTGCATGGGAGTGATGTTCTTGATCTGATTATCTTCAAAAACTGCAACGAAACAGTGCGAAAAATTATAGACATTGTCGTTGATTATATGCAACAAAGTGACTAGGTGATCCAAAAATTGTAAATGAGATTTAGGGAGACAAAGTATAGAAGTGCTATGATTGAATCAGGATAAGATGGGTTAACACCAAAAACGTGTTGTTGCTAATGCTTTTACAGAGAACGTACCTTGACCTAAAAAACTTGAGTAGTGTGAGTGTGCATTAACACGTACGTTTACTCACTCCCAATAGCAGTACCTGCTTGTTTAACAGGGCTTAGAGCAGCTTCTTAACCCTTGCATCGCCTGAGAGCCGTAAGGGCTTCAGGATGCTTCACACTGGTCTATCTGTCCCATCAAAACGTTGCCAGAAACAACCAAAAACCAACAAACTTTACAATCTCCTGTAGTTTTCTATCTGAACTAACAGATTAGGAAAACAACACAGATGTGAGCTTAACCCGATAAGATTGGTTTATATTAGCGCGAAATGCGGGAGATAATTCCTTTTGTGTTCGTATATTTTTCTTCTTGGCGTGACTTGGCAAAAAAGCCAAGCGAGCCAAGGCCAATAAGCAATTTGTAGCAAACTAAGCGCTCATCAAAACGGGGGACATTACGACCTTGATGGACATAATACTGTCTGAATGCCTCTGCAAATCCTTGTTTATCATTCCAAAAATCTAACCAAGCAACGTCATGCAGCGGGTCGCCGTAACCCGAATGTTCCCAGTCAATTACCCCCGTAATATCATTGCCGTCACTTAAAGTGTTGTTAAAGCCATAGTCCCAGTGGGCTAATTTACGTTCTTCCGGCACAACATCAAGCATGCTTTCAATTTCTTTCCTAAGTGCAGCTGCTAATGCTGCGTCATAAAAACTGGCGCTGATAGTTTCATCGTCATCAAGATGTAAGTCTTCCTCTAACATCTTATGCCAACTAGGCGATTTACCTTTGCCGTTTAAATCCCAGTTACCATAACCTTCACCCATAGGTGGAATAGAATGTATGGCATCTAGCGTTACAACAATCTTAGGCATTAAAACGCCTATTTCGGGCGGACTAAACTTATCAAGGGTTTTACCTGGGGCTCGCTCTGAAACTGCAAAAAATAAGCCACTTTCAATCTCGCCAATCTCAAAAATCTTAGGAATTGGTATGGCCTCTGAGGCAAAATGTGTTTGGGCTATCTGATCTTTTTGAAAACCAAATTTACTCTTTGAATTAACCCGTAAAACTCTTGGACCTTCTTGCGTTTCAAAAAAGAACGCTTCAGCTGTTTCACCGTCAGAAACCCGTTCTAATTCAATGCTGGGTACATGGAATTTTTCCCGCACAAAGTGCTCGGCAGTAGCCAGATCAATCTGAGTTTTATGAGTTGACATGGCTCTATCATAGCAAAGTAAGAGTTAAAGGAATTTTGCTATGATTAAACAAGATGAAATTTGCGAGGGCCAAGGCAGAGACAGGTTATAATTTGGAGTGTTGGAATAACAAATGGATAAAGATTACACGAGATTAGCAAACGAAATTGGCAAACTGGCCAGTAAAACTAACGGATCAGATAAGCAAATTGTTATGGCACTTAGCTACCAAGTTAAAGCCATTGGTGACCTAGATACCCAGTTAGAAGTACTCAACATAAGCATTAAAAACCTTAACAAAACCACCAGTAAATTAATGACACGCCAAATCTGGCTGATATTAATTCAAATACTAGTAGGGGTTATTATTGGCTGGGCGGCAATTAAGATAACCAGATGACAATGAAATTTGCGAGAGCCAAAGCATGAGTAACGGTATTTATTTTCTAGAACAGACCGCCAGACTCACAAAACAAGAGACAAAGGGACAATGCTTAAACCTATATTTTATGAAGGTAACGTCTAACGGCTGGCTGTTACCAAATTGACATTTTGGTGATATTTTGATACAATTCTCTCATGAACGAACAAACCAGATTAACCATACCAATGGACAAAAATTTGCGCACCGGTCTTAAAAAACGCGCTGAGCAACTGGGCTTTGATTCTTCACAGGCCTTGTTACGCTATGTCTCCAAGACTATTGTCGATGGCCGTGAGGTTACTTTTGGCGAGGATGACTGGGGTCAGCCAAGCCACAAAGCCGCCGTTCGTCTGAATCGCTGGGCAGAGGAGGCTATTCGTGATAGTAAAGCCGGTAACCTCAAGCACTTTACTGACACCGACAAAGCACTTGCTCACCTAAACAATCTATGAAGCCTATAGAGTTTTCCAAAAACTTTGAAAAGGCCTACAAAACACGCATCAGTAAAAATCAAAAACTAAAAGCTAAGTATGAATTGTGCTATCGGTTATTCCTTGCTGGCGAACGTGGCTACCCATTAAACGATCATTCTTTAACTGGCTTAATGGCAGGCAAACGGGCGTTTTCTATCACTGGTGATGTACGTGTCATTTATATAGAAACAGAGCAAGCTATCATATTTCTTGACATTGGCAGTCACAACCAGGTCTATAATTAAGTTATTAATCTTTATAACTCGTTTTGGCTAGAGATTTGCTCAATTTACGGCGAAGTTTTTTGGAACGTACTTTAGCAATAATGCGTGTTCCCCAGTAACCGCCGCCATTTTTTGCACCATTATGCTCAGGTTTGATTGTTATTCCCATACTATGATTATAAACTAACTCTCTGGACACGAGTAATATATGAGTGGTGATATTTATTTTCCAAAACAAAGCAAGCGTATGTGTCTATATTTTACGTGACCAAAGTATTTTATTGATATGGTTCAAAGGGTAAACGTTATGGAAATGAAACTTGCGGGATGTATTATAAGAGACAAAGACAATAGAATTTTGCTGTTGCACCGCAACACAGATAAACATCAGCAATGGGAAGTGCCGGGTGGCAAGGTGGAGGATGGCGAGGAGCCGCAGGCCACGGCTATGCGCGAGGTCAAGGAAGAAACAGGCGTAGATGTACAGATAATTCAGTTACTTGGCCACCAAGCATTCACTGAGGGGGAGCGCACATTTGACTATAGCTACTTTCTGGCAGAAATTGTCGACGGAGAAATTAGCGTTTTGGAACCCGAGACCTTTGATGACGCCAAGCACTTTTCAATAGGCCAAATGCGACACCTAAATTTATCGACGGGGGCAAGCACTTTCCTTAATATGGTACAAAAGGGTGAAATTGAACTATGAGTAATAAACTATTCAACGTTGGCATTAAAGCCATCATCAAAAAAGACGACAAGGTGCTAATAGTCAGACACGGCCAAGACTTTTGGGAAGTACCGGGTGGTCGTATTGACGCTAATGAATCTATTGAGGAGGCCTTGCACCGTGAACTACGCGAAGAGCTGCCAAACATTCATTCTATTGTGCTGAACCGCGTAATTGATGCCCGTCGTCTCCACAAAGACATTAAAGACGACATAAGTTTGGTTTTAGTTTTTTATCTAGTTGAGGCTGATTTTAGGGGAGTACCCAAACTTAGCGAGGAACACACTGCTTATAAATGGGCAGGCAAAGACGATGCTATAAAGACAGTTGATGAACTATACAAAACGGCCATTGCCAACGCGTTTGAATAAGCTATTTAACCAGGGGGACGAAGGCGAAGCCGGGGTGGGGGACGGTATCGATCCCATCTTTAGTTCTCGTTATTTCGTAAATGGTACTGCCAACAGGCATGACCAGCTTGCCACTGGGTTTGAGTTGGTCGATTAGCTCCTGCGGAAGCTTTTTGGCCGTAGCACTCACAAGAATGCGGTCGTATGGGGCATGTTGTGGTAACCCAAACATACTGCCAGCCTGGAAGAACTCGGCATTGGCTATACCGGCACGCTTAACGTTGGCAAAGCCAAATTCAACCAGCCTTGGCACGCGCTCCACAGCGTAGACTTTGCCTTGTGGCCCGACTAAGTAACTGAGCAGGGCAGTCGTCCAGCCGCTGCCCGAGCCGACATCAAGGATTTTGTCACCTGGTTGTGGATCCAGCCATTCCAGCATCATGCGTACTGTGGTCGGCTGGCTGTTGGTTTGCCCATAACCGATAGGCAAAGGCGCGTCGATATCAGCTTGGCCACGAAGCTCAGATGGCAAAAACTGCTCCCGGTCAATAGTTTGAAACGCTTCAGTAATCTTATTCATACTATTATTTTACTCCCATGAGTCGGGTACGTATTCTGAACCACCTACGCTTGTAGGACTCTACCCGTAGAAATTATCACAAAATGTCCGATCGGACAGGGAATGATAATTTTTGTATCCGTAAAGTGACATTAATAGTACGTATGGTATCAAAGCGTGGTTCAAACATGTAGCTTTGCAAGAATAGTTAGTTTGTGTTATTATATAACCTGTTAGAGAGAATGAAATAATATGCGGTATATCGTTACACTAATCGTAATTATTGCGCTGATTGTGTTCGGCGTTGCTATATTTGGTGGTAACGACAAAACACCACGACCTATACCTGCTATCCCCAAAGTGTTGCCTGATTATGCCACCACTAGTGCCGAAGTAAGTCTGACTACCGATGGCCGCATAAACGGTGATGATGTGCACCGCGCCATTCGCATTACTGTCAGCCGCGAGCAGCGCAACATAGATGTTATCCAGGGCTACGAGGGCAATGTGATAAAAAGTCAGTCGTTTACCAATAACCAAACGGCGTACGATGTGTTTTTGCGTGCCTTGGGTCAAGCTGGTTTTACCAAAGAGCGAAAGACAAATATTATTGACGAACGCGGTGTCTGTCCGCTAGGCCATCGCTATATATTTGAGCTTAGTAACACCGGTGGCAGCGACATGCGCCGCTGGTCAGCCTCGTGCAATGAGTTTGGCACCTTCGGTGGGCGAACCAGCATAATTCGGACTCTATTCCAGCGCCAAATTACCGACTATGACAAGTTTATAATCGGTGTTACTCTGTAGTATTAGCTACTATATGTCCGGATGTGGCTAAGCGGGTCTTTATGAGGCCACTGGCAATAAGTGCCGCGGGGTCTTCCATCAGGTTGTTGCCGAGTTGCCAATTGGAGGGGTCGGCATGGTGGTTGGCGTGCCGGCCTTCGCCGAACGTCAGCGCAGTAAGACCCGGATTGAGATTGCGGCTATAGCTGCCATCTTCGTTGGGTTCAGGCCTGTTTACGAGTGCCTTGAGCATGTTACCAGAGCCTGAGTGTCCCAAGCCGTTCACTATTCCTCCCGCACCAAACATGATGAGGTCATGCAGACCCAAAGCAGCTGCACCATACACTGGCCCGTTTATTCTGGCCATAAGACCATAGAGGGCAACTTGCCCCAGTAGGCCTTTGTCGTACAGATGCTTATCGAGGGCATCGGGCTTAAGGCGCTCGGGATATGCCCCGGTTTGGCTGATTTCTTTGGCAGCCTGCCGATACATGGGTACGTTGCCCAGTAGTACTTTCAGCACGCCAAAACGGCCGTTTTGAACCGGGGAGTGAGGGTCATCTGGCAAATCTTCATTGTCGTGATGTTTGAGGTGGACGCCAACCCACTCACGGGGCTTCATGCCACCGCCTGCCCACACGATAAAGCGGGCAGCCTGGCGAATCGCTGGGTGAAGCTTGATGGCTTCATGGGTTTCGCTGCGGTGCATAAAGAGGGACGTTCCGATACCGAGGGAAACAGACGCCGTTGCAGCGGTAGTAACAGCGACTTTGGTTAATTTTCTTTTATCCATGCTAAAACTCACTCCCTCAGAGCTCCATTATACGGCGAGGCGGGCTAAAACCAAGGAATTTATTGGTATAGTATTCGTGTGATCAAGGCTGTAATATTTGACTATTTTGGGGTGATTTGTTCGGACGAATATTGGCGCTTTGTCAAAGAAGACAAAAATATCCAGGGCGGCTTCCACGAGCTCGCTAATGCGGTTAACAGAGGGGAAGTGCATTGGAACGAGTTTGTAGCCAATGTGGCTGACAAAACTGGCAAAAAGCCTACTGACATTCAGCGGCTCTACGAGGCCGAAAAGCTCAACCCGCAACTACTTGCCCTTGTTGCCAAGCTCCACAAAACGTATAAAACTGGCTTACTGACCAACGCGCACTATGAATTCTTGGATCCGATTATTGCCAAAACTCACCTAGATGAACTGTTTGATGTGATTGTTATGTCATCCCGGATTGGCTTTATCAAGCCGCAGCCGGAGATTTATGAGTACATTCTCCAGGAACTGGGGGTAGAACCTCACGAAGCAGTGCTGGTAGAGGATATAGAGCGTAATGTTGACGGTGCTAAAGCTGTTGGCATGCAAACTATTTTGTATCAAAATTTCGAGCAAATGAAGCGAGAACTGGAGTCGCTCCTGGACAAGAGCTAGCTTGTAGTGTTTGCCAGGGGTGAATCTATACGGGGTTGACTCGCAGGTTTATAATAGCAAGTACGTTTTCTAACATAAACAAGGAAATAGATTATGGGTATCTTTGTGCTTACAGAAGCAGGCCATCCGGATATGGACATGTATTTTGTGAATCCTAATGCACCAGATAGCACCACATACGCTGAGCGTTTTACTCAGGAAGCCCACGAAGCGGGGCATCCAGAAGAGCGGTTGGTACCGCTTGCTGACGCTGTTATTACCCTAGCGACCAATCCTGATTACTAAGCGTTTATCTGTCTTGATGGCCTGCTGAATCTCGTAAATATGCATACGTAGGGTTGCTGCCAGAGCGGCGTTGGCGGCCGCTATAATAATCTGTTTATCTTGGGCTATCACATTGACTTTACTCTGGAACTGGTTCTGTATGTAGGCTTTAATAGCCTTGATTTCCGGGGGTTCGTCGTATTTTTTACCAGCCAAAACTTCTCTGATTGAGCTCATCCCGTCAAATCCCAAAAGACTTTTTAAATTTATATAATGGTTGACACCAAGACAATTTTCCAACTGTTAACCAATGCAAGACGGTTAAATGGGATTCTACGGGACTCATATCAACAGTATAATAACACTATGCCAGAACTTCCTGAGGTAGAGATAATTCAGCGTGGTCTAAACAAGTTATTGCCAGGCAAGAGGATTGTGAGCGTTACGCACGATATGTCCAAAAGCTTTCCCAATGCCCCGCGTGATGTAGAGCAGTTTTTGGTTGGGGCTAGAGTTATTGATGTCAAACGGCGAGCTAAAGTACTGATTATTGAGCTTGATAGCAACTATAGCCTGGTTATTCACCTCAAAATGACAGGGCAACTCGTTTATGTACATAAACGAGAGTCCTCAGTCCTCAGCCTGCCTGCTCATTCGAGTCTGAGCCTGAGGGCTTATCCCTCAGAGTCGACCGGTAGGCAAGGTCCCCAGTCGTTAGCCAAAACTAGAGACAAGCGACAAGTGACTGGAGACCTTGCTCCAGAGGAGCGTTTTGGGGCAGGACATCCCAGTGATTCGTTGGTTGGCGAGCTGCCAGACAAATCAACTCGAGTAATATTTAGCCTGGATAATAACGCCCAACTCTTTTTTAACGATCAGCGTAAATTCGGCTGGGTTAGGCTCATCCCAACCACCGAACTGCCCAACATCGATTTTTTTAAAAAGATTGGTCCGGAACCTTTGGATACAGATTTTACTGCCAAAGCATTCCGCGATCGGCTCATGAAACGCCCCAGTACCTCTATAAAAGCGGCATTACTGGACCAAAGCGTTATAGCTGGTGTCGGTAACATTTATGCCGATGAAAGCCTATGGGGCGCCCGTATTCATCCGACAACACTCGTAAAAAGTATTTCAGCTCAAAAACTAAAAAGGCTCTATGAGGAACTGCGCTATGTACTGAAGTTAAGTATCGAGAAAGGTGGTTCAACCGATAGAAATTATGTTAATGCAGAGGGCAAAAGGGGCAGTTACCTTAGCTTTGCGCGGGTCTTCCGCCGTGAAGGCCAAACCTGCCCGCGTTGTGGCACGACTGTACTGAAGTTAAGGGTAGCCGGCCGGGGTACGCACATCTGCCCAAAATGTCAAAGAATAAAAAAGGCCAGACCATGATTATTACCCTAACAGGTAGCAATGCTTTTAGGCTGCAAGAAGAGCTAAGTAAACTTCAAAGTTCCTTTATTGCTACATACGGTGACGTGGCACACGAAAAACTAGATGGGGAAGAGAGCAGTGCTGAACGCTTGGTTGAAGCGGTGCAGAGCCTACCATTTTTGACACCCAAAAAGTTGGTAGTGCTGCGCAATCCAAGCGCCCAGAAGCAGTTTACCGACAATATAGAAAGCATCATAAAAGGCATTCCAGAAACCACTGACGTAGTGATTGTCGAGGCCAAAATAGACAAGCGATCCAGCTATTTTAAGGTGTTAAAGACTCAAACTGAGTTTAAGGAATTTAGCGAGCTTGACCCAAGAGAGTTGAGTAACTGGATTGTTCAATATGCCAAGCAAGGAGATGGGCAAATTAGACAAGCTGACGCTGCTTACTTGGTAGAACGAGCCGGTCAAAACCAGCAATTACTTGCCAATGAGGTTGATAAACTGCTGAATTTTGATAGCCAGATTAACCGACAGACTATTGATAACTTGACCGAACCTACACCACAAAGCACCATATTCGAACTATTGGATGCGGCTTTTGCCGGTAACGGCAAACGTACCCTGGCACTCTACAAAGAACAGCGCGCGCTGCGGGTAGAGCCCCAACAAATTATGGCCATGATAGCCTGGCAGCTACATATCCTGGCGTTGGTCAAGACCGCAGGCGAACGTACCCCAGAGGATACTGCCAAAGAGGCAAGACTAAACCCTTATGTAGTGCGTAAAACACATGGGATTGCCCGCAAGTTAACGCTGACAGAAGTTAAACACTTAGTATCACGAGCCCTCAAGCTGGACGTTCGTATGAAAAGCGAAAGTATTGACGCCGATGAGGCCTTGCAGCACTTTCTACTGACTATCGTCAGCAAATCCTAAGCACTAATACCTAATCCGCCTAAGGCGGACTAGAACCCATCTCAGAATAATTTTGTTGACAGAAAGTGAGACAATTTTGAGCGAAAACCGTGAAACACGAGGAGGCATAACCAAAGTTACGTTGACGAGTGGTGAATGGTTTGCAGCC
>Ga0080064_1005807_pt1 | contig 14006 bp, 10 predicted proteins | sample Subgrocontami54m_FD_69260 | JGI IMG/M metagenome (GOLD analysis project Ga0080064, IMG submission 69260) | Subsurface groundwater microbial communities from S. Glens Falls, New York, USA - GMW46 contaminated, 5.4 m (SPADES assembly) (version 2) ...
TGATAGTGCCCAACTGCGCGTTGCCTCCGGCCACGTTATTCACCAGCCAGTTCACAGCCTTGTTTGTGCTGCCTGAGACAGATGCGTAATAAGTCTTAGCGCCTCCCAGCCGCAGCTCCTGGGTGATGGGCGAAACAGTGACCGTTATGGTCTCGGCAGGAAGGGCCGCAACACTCATCGCCAGCAATGCGGCAACAGGCACAAATCGCTTCATATGGTTCATCTCCTCAGGATCAATGGGAAACTTTGCTTGAAAGAAGGAGATCGGTCCTTGTCGGGATCGCAGTAGATGGGATTATCGCCTAGCGATTTGTGTAGGGGTTGTGCGTAGCGCTACCCTAGACCCGCGCTCGTGTTCACGTTTCCGTCGACAGATTCTTATGCTGCCTGAATATGAAGAGCGCCAATACCAGCCAAACGCCTACAAAAACCAGATTGACCGCGGCAAAGCCGGCCACGCTTAGGCCGACCGTGGTTCCACCGTACACCACCGCTGATTGCAACATGTCCCCGGTCCGAACAAAGAAGGTGTCAGTGGCCGCCTTGGCCTTGTACTTGGCCTCACGGCTGGTGGGAAGATATAACGCGTGGCGGACCGTGTTGTTGAGCGAGTAATCGGTGCTGTTCTCCAGAATCTTTGCCCATCGTATGATGGCGAGCACGGGCGCGCTGGCGAGCATGCCGTAGCCGCAAAGGGACACGGAGGGCAGCACGAAAAGCGCGCCCCGAACGCCGATCCATTGGAACAGCCGCGAAACGATCAGGGTCTGCTGGAGGAATCCGAACAGATTCACCCAGGTGTAGAAGCCGCCGTAGAACTGGCCAATGAACTTTCCGCGTTGCTCTTCCAACAAAGCGCCGGTACCGATTTCGCGTAGAGCTTCCGTCTCGACAAACTTGCCGAGAATATATTCGCCAGTGGTGTTTACCAAATTCAGCACCAGCGCCAGCAGAGCAATGGAGAGCAGGTAGCGGTTCTTCAGAATGAGTTGAAATCCACCGTGTTTGTCCAAGGGCAGGGCCGCTTCGGCGGCTTTGTCCGCTGTAGCCCGGTCTCTTTCGCGCCGGTGGACAATGGTGGTGAGAAGCACGCAGAGGAGCAGGACGGCTCCGCCGATGCCCATGATGTGGGGAGGGGCGAACTGCCGGAAGAGCCCGCGGACCACTGTCGCGCCGGCCAGTGCGCCGAGCGAGGCGCCAACGCCGATGATGGGGAACAGCCGTTTCCCCTGCTCCTCCGTATAAAGGTCGTTGGCAAAGGACCACATCTGCGCCACAGACAGCATGTTGAAAACGCCGATCCAAAGAAAATAAGCGATCCCCAGCTTCACGCCGGCATTGTAGAGAACGATGAACAAGACCAGGTTGGAAATGAAAAACAGCAAGACTGAATTGATCAGCACGGCACGGTTTACCTTTGAGGCGAGCTTCCCGTACAGAGGAATTAGGATCAGAAACAGCGCCGCCAGCACCGCCGACAGATAGCTCTTGATTTCGGCTCCACCTGGCTGGCTGAGCAGCAGAGCCTCCCGCACCGGCCGCATGATGTAGTAGGCGCACATCAACACGAACACGTTGGCGGTCATCAGCAACGCCCCGGCTCCCTCGCCCGGCTCCACACGGCTGATGATGCTGAGTGCCCGATCGAGAAGGCTTCGTGAGGGCGGGAGAACGGACGATGAGGCGGACATGGACCTGCTCATTGTATACTGCGCAGAGCCGCGGCGATGGCCTGCACCAGTTGCGCGCCGAACTGCTTGCGATCCTCCACGGTAGGCCGCCGGCCGAGCTTTGCGTTGAACTCGACGCGCTGTTCCATCCCAAAGGCCGCGATGCCGCGCGCCGCATGCAGTCCCTGTGCCACGTTCATGCGGCCTGGCGTGCCGGGCGCTGTGCTTGCCGCGGCCGGCCGGAAGGGCGTGGAGGGATGGAACGTGGTCGTCTCCACCAGCAGCTTGTTGAGCCGCTCGCCCAAGGCGGCGTCCGATCCGTCCAGATACTCGCCGCTTTCCGTGTTGTGTACGGTCAGGAAGAAGTCGATCCGGCGCCCGCCATCGAGCCAGGCGAGGATGGCTCTCCTCTGCGCGTCGATCTCCGGCATGAGTGTGGGCAACACACGATCCCAATTGCGATTGAGATCGTAGCCGTGCTTGTTGAAGCGCACCCCGCCGCGGGCCACGCCGTCCGGATCAGCCATCGGGAAGATCTTCCAGATCACCTGGTCGCGCAGCGCGACCGCTTGCTCCGATAGCAGAAAACGGATCGCGCCTTCTCCGGCCCACGATGACCCGGTCTCCCAGGAGTGTTGCCGGAACATGAGCCAGGCTACTTTCTTGTTGGCCTCCGGGACGCCGGAATTCGTGATCGTGACCAGCGGCATCGGACGGCCGTCCGCAGTGCTTCCCGCATTGGCGTAGTGATAGTGGGGGCTTTTGCGCGCCTCCTCGAGCAGTGCTTGCAGGTGCTGGTTGGTATAGGGCGGCACATGGGCGATCCACACACGCTCCTTCGCTGGTGTGAAGCGCAAGCGGAGTCGAACTTTCTCCGGGTCCCACTCCACCTGATTGTCCGCGAAGTGCATCCATGTCTTGTTGTCGTAGCTGAACACAGGCCGCGTATTGGCATCGACGGCGGCCGTGGTGGGCCTGTAGTTGTATTCGCCCGCCAGGTTGGTGAACTCGATGGTCAAGGCGCCGCGGCCCACCCCATCCACGCGAAAGTAATACCAGTTGGCCTGCCGGTTGCGGCCATCCTGGTCGGCCTCCCCCCGCAGCGGACAAAGAAAGTGCCCGGGCGCGGTCTGCTCCACCTTGCCGAGGCTCGCGCCTTCAAAGTCTGTGTGGAAGGTGATAGCGGCCAGCAGGAGTACCATCGAAGTCCTTTATAGCACCTTCATGCGAGAATGGAACAAGGTGGCCTTATGACGCGACTGCTGTCTTTCCCAACTCCTCGCCCGCAAAACCGGGCTCGCCGCGCCAGGCAGACGAGCGATTGCTCAGGTGCGTGGAGGGCCGCCGCGGCCCTTTGCGGGCTTGTGATGATGCCGCTGGCCGCCTTTGGCCAAACGGCTGGTTTGACGACCGAGTGGGAGATCCGGAACACCCTCAAGGATCTGGTCTCGAATACCGAGCGCCTGGTTCCGATGCTCGATCAGATCAACCCCCAGGATTGGGTCAGCAAGGGTGCGCCCGAGGCATACCTGCAGCAGTGGAAGTCGCTCAAGGCCGAGTCCGGATACCTGATACAGACCACTCAGTCCCTGGCGGCAACGCCTACCAAGACCACTCTCACTCTTCAGGTCTACCTGCGCATGGTCGCCATGGAGTCCATGCTGGAATCGCTCACCGAGGGAATTCGCCGCTACCAGAATCCGGCGCTGGCCGACCTCTTCCAGGCAATGGTGACCGAGACCAACTCGGGACGCGCACGGCTGCGCGATTACCTGGTGGAGCTGGTCGCGGCCAAGGAAGACGAGCTGCGGATTGTGGACCAGGAAGCGCAGCGCTGCCGCTCCGTGTTGATCAAACAGCCGATGCCGAAACAGGAGAGGAAACCCAACCCCTGATGAGTCCGTTCGTTTTCAGTTGCAGCATCTGCAATGAGGCATCCGCTGAGATCTGCCTCTATTGCACCAAGGATGCCTGTCCAAATCACCGTTGTGGCAGGTGCCTCCGTTGCAGCGACTGTTGCCGGTGCGAAGTCCCGCTGGACAAAGCCGAGGGGTACCGTTGGGACGCTGAAGAAGACGACTCCGGGCAGGCCGAGGCTTAGGGGACAAACCGCTCGTATTCGGTGAGCTCCTGTGAAGTAGTGGAGCGCCACTGTTCCAGGGGAGGGGCGCCGGAGCGCTGGAAGAAACGGGAGAGTTCGTTTTGCAAAGTGATGAGGCGAGAGCGGTAAGCGGGGTCGTGGTAAACATTGTTTGTTTCACCAGGGTCGGCTTCCAGATCGTATAACTCCCCCGGCCACTCCTTGGTCCGCTCCACCAGCTTCAGGTTCTCCGTCCGCAATCCGCGCACCATCGAGTACTCAAAATACAGCCGGTTCTCCCACCTCGGCTTCTGCCCGCGCAGGAAGGCGGCATAACTGCGGCCGACGCGCTTGGGGTCAGGCGCCGCTGGTACGTTCAGGTAGTCGAGGATCGTGGGGAAGTAGTCATAGGATGAGACCATCGGGTTCAGCGCCTGGCCCGGCTTGATATGGCCCGGATGATTCCAGATCATGGGTACGCGGATGGATTCCTCATACATGTTGAAGGGCCAGGTACCGTTGCCCTTGCCCCAGAAGCCGTGATGGCCCGAGTTCCAACCCTGGTCGGCGGTGAAGATCACCAGCGTGTTGTCGCGCGCGCCCATCTCTTCCACGCGCTTCACGATCCGGCCGACGTTTGTGTCGAGGCCGTTGATGAGCGCCGAATAGGCGAGCATACTCTTCTTGTTCTTGTAATGGGAAGCGAGCCCCTTGTTGGACCAGGGATGGCGCGGCACGTCCGGAAAGCAGGAGAAACTCGAGTTCTCGAACGGTTTGCGGTAGACCTCCGGCTGATAGTCGAACGGAGTGTGCGGCGCATAAAAGGGGACGAGTAGATAAAAGGGGTCGTCCTTGCCCTTGCGCGTATCCAGGAACTCGAGCGCATGGTCGCCGACGCGATCCGTCTTGTAGGCTTCCTGGTTGTCCGGCTTGCCGTTCACGACAAACTCGGCGTTGCGATAGGTGCCGCCCCCGCCCGGCACTGTGGCCCAATAGTTAAACCCAGCCTGCGCCTTTTCGTCCTGGCCCATATGCCACTTGCCGGACAAGCCCAGCGTGTAACCGTTCCTGGCCAGCGTTTCGGAATAGGTGGGATGCCCTTCCAGCCACCGCTTGCCCTTGTCGCCAAAGCTGTTCACCGGGCGGAGCCAGTCCTGCACGCCGTGCGTCGATGGCAGCCGGCCGGTCATGTAGGTCATGCGGCTGGGCGAGCAAACCGGCGTGCAGGCGAAGGCTCGGTCAAAGCGAACGCCCCCCTTGGCCAGCGCGTCGATGTTCGGGGTACGCATTTCTGAGCAGCCGTAGGCCCCGGTGGCCCAGGCGCCGTGGTCGTCGGTCATGAACATCACCACGTTGGGGCGGCGCGTGGCTGAGCGCGAAGCGGTCTGTACAAAGGGGGCGGCCAGGGTGGAGGAGACGAAGCGTCTTCGGTTCATGGGGGGATGATAACACCGGGATCAAAATTGGTGAAAGAAAGGGTTTGACTGTATCAGTAAACTAGTACACTATAAGTCCAGATGGTTCGACGCGCACAATCCGCCGCCCCACAGGTCTTCGCCTTTCGCCTCGACCTGCAAAGCGGCGTCCCGGTCTACCGCCAGTTGATCGACCAGGTGCTGGCCTCCATCGCCACTGGACTGCTCAAATCCTGTGACCGGTTGCCGACGGTCCGGCAGGTGGCTGTGGATCTGGCCATCAACCCGAACACGGTGGTTCGGGCGTACAAGGAGCTCGAGATCCGCAACGTTTTGACCACGCAGCAGGGCACCGGGACCTTCATTGCGGAGGGTCCGGTGAGCCGGGACGAGGTGGAACACCGGCGGCGTTTGCAGCAACTGGTTGGCGAGATGGTGGCGCGCGCGGGCGCGGAGGGGTATTCGCTCAAAGAGTTGATGGAAGTGCTGAAAGAGATGCCTTCGGAAGGGCCGAAGCCAAGGAGATAAGACGATGACGTTTGTACCTATGTTGATTTCGAGCAAGAGAGGAAAGGACGTGCCTTTGTCGGCGCAGACACCGAGCAGCATGCATCCCATTGGGATTGTGGCGTTCGCGGTTTGCATAGTGGCCGGCATTCTCATTTTCGCGGTGACGAAGAACGGGCTTCTCCTTCTGCCGTTGATGCTACTTGGGCTTTACCTGTTGTTTGCGATCCGCGTGGCTGAACAGTGGGAGCGGGCAGTGGTGCTGCGGCTTGGCAAGTATCGCGGCCTCCGCGGGCCGGGGCTTTTTTGGGTGATCCCTGTTGTGGACGAGGTGTCCAAGGTGGTGGATCAGCGCGTGCGAGTCACCGACGTGACGGCCGAATCGGCCCTGACGCGCGACACGGTTCCCGTCAACGTGGGCGCCATCATTTTCTGGGTAGTCTGGGACGTGGAAAAGGCGGTGCTGGAGGTGCAGGAGTTTTTCGACGCCATCACGTTGGGAGCGCAGACGGCGCTGCGGGAAACCATTGGCAAGCATGAGCTGGCCGAGATGATCACCCAGCGCGAGCAACTGAACAAGGAGTTGCAGAGGATTCTGGACGAGAAGACGAACCCGTGGGGGATTACGGTGCAATCGGTGGAGGTGCGCGACGTACACATTCCGCAGGCACTGGAAGAGGCGATGTCGCGGCAGGCGCAGGCGGAGCGTGAGAGGCAGGCACGCATCATATTGGGAACGGCCGAGACGGAGATTTCCAACCTGTTTGCCAAGGCGTCCGAGGTGTATCAGGGCAATCCTGTGGCCATGCACCTGCGCGCAATGAACATGCTGTACGAGGCGATCAAGGAGAAAGGCGCGATGGTGATTGTACCCTCCTCCGCCGTGGAGACGATGGGGATGGGCGGAATGCTGGCCATGACGTCGCTGAAGGTTCCGGAAATGAAATAGGGTTACCGCCGAAGCCCGGCTTCCCAATTGACCAGGACATGGATCCGGTTCGAGGACGGGTTTTCGTATTCCAGGACGAGGACGAAGTTCTTTCCGTCGCGGGTCACATCATAGCTGTGGCGGAGCGGCGCGCCTATCTGCAGGCGTGCGTTGAAAAGGAAAACCGGCGTCCCAAACTCCAGTCCTTTGGGAGTCCCCGTCACCGGAGCGGCCATCATTTTGTTGTCCGGCGTGAGGTAAAAGATTTCATTCCCGTCACCGCGCCATCGAGGCTGCCTGCCGCCGCTGGTTGTCACCTGGAGCTTCGCCCCGGACGCCGGCCCGCCCTGGAAGGCCCGCACATAGACTTGATCCACGCCCGACTCATCCGACGTATAGGCTACCCATTTGGGCGGACCGGAGGAGTCGGGAGAGAACTGGCCATGCATCTCGGCGTTAGGAGTCTGGAGGTAGGGGAAGGGTTTGCTGCCACTGCGCAGGGGCCAGACGAAGAGGTCGTTTGAGGAAACCGATTCCTGGCTGACATAAATCACGTACTCGCCGTTCCGGCTCCAATCCAAAGTGTACTGCGGGCTTGCTGAGGGAGGCCCGAGCGGCGCGGGTTCCAGTCCGTCGTCGAGAACTTTCCTGTAGAGATTCGGTTGCCCCGATGCCGCCGAAGAAAACACAAATTCCCTGCCGTTGTTCGACCAAACCGGATAATAGTCCCGGATACCGAAGGTCAACCGCGTGGAGCGCAGCGGAACAATGTCGATGAGCCAAAGCTGCAGTTTGCCCATGTTCACATCCGACTGCGATACCAGCAGCCTTTGCCCGTCCGGCGAAAGTCTGGGGTTAACGTACTCGCTCGCCTTCCCAAGGGTTTTGAGCGGCGCTCCTTCCCGATTGGCCCAAACCAGTTGGTGCTCCGCCGCGCCTGTCTGAAACGCAAGCAGGCCGGAGGCGCTCGCGGAAATGGTGACGAAGCCGGCCATGCTGGACTGAGCGGTAAGGCCTGTGGCTGTGGTTGCCAGCGGATCGCCAACTAGTTGTCCAGTCGACAGCCGAACGCCCTGGGCCATGAGAATCGAATCCTTCACATAGAGCAGAGAGCCGTCTCCCCCGGACCGGCTGATGAATATTCCCCGCCCCTCAGAACCCAGTAGCCGCCGGTGCGGGGAGGCCGCGGCGGGTTCCTCCAGGTTCCCGAGCATGAGGCCGCTCTTGGCCGGGTCGGAATTCCGGCAATGATAGATGTACTGCTTTCCATCCGGGAGGAACTGAGGGAACCCATGTTCCATTTCGCCGGACGCGCGATCAATTGCCGTCGCGGCTACGGGATCGCCGCCGGAAGCGTTGACCCGGTAGAGAGGGCTGCCGTTTCTGGGTGAAAAAAGGATGACTCCGGACTGGCTCCAGGAGGCGCCCTTCCCATAGGCGGTATTTGCGATCACGCGGGGTGGGCCGCCGGAAGTGTCCAGGCGCTTTAGTTTTCCAGGGGCGAAAAACCCAACGGACTGCCCGTCCGGCGCCCAGAAAGGCGCAAAGGCTCCGTCGGTGCCGTCCAGCGGTTTGGCGAGGTCGGAATCGAGGCCCCGCAGCCATAGCTTTCGGACCCCGCTTTGTGTCGCCGTGAAGGCGATCTGACGGCCGTCCGGGGACAGATCGAACCCATAGGTGGCCAGCGTAACGCCTTCCGGCGCTGCGATGGACACATTGAGGAACCGGGTTTCGGGGGCCGGCTTGAGCATCCAGGCTCCCACGGCGAGAATCGCGCCGGCGAGCAGTCCAATGAGGTTCCATGCCCAGGTCCTGGAATAACGCGCTGGGGGCTTCACCTTTGTTTCGCGTACCAGGCCTTCGCGGAGATCGCGCGCGGACTGCCAGCGATCCTCCGGGTCTTTGGCAAGACACCGCCGAATTACCCATTCCATATCCGGCGATCCAATGCGGTCCAGTGCCGGGGGCTGGCCGGTCATGATGGACGCCATCAGGCTGGCTTGCGTCTTGCCCGTGAACGCCCTCTCACCAATGGCCATCTCGTAGAGCAGCAGGCCCAGCGCCCACAGGTCCGTCCGGGCATCGGCTGGTTTGCCTTCAAACTGCTCCGGGGCCATGTAGGGCAGGGTTCCCAGAATCGCGCCCGCGCCGGTGAGCGGCTGGGTCATCGTGGCATCGCTCTCGCTCTTGGGAGCTTCCGCAATTTTGGCCAATCCGAAATCGAGCACCTTGACGCGGCCGGCTGTCAGCAATATGTTGGCGGGCTTCAGATCCCGGTGCGTGATTGCCTTGCGGTGGGCGGCGTCGAGGGCGTCGGCGATTTGCGTTCCCAGCCGGATCACCTCGCCCGCGGGCATCGGTCCGCGCAGAGGCTTGCCGTCGATATACTCCATGACAAGGTATTCGATGTCGCCTTCCTTGCCGACGTCGTGAAGGGTGCAGATGTGCGGATGATTGAGGCTGGCTATGGTCTTGGCTTCGCGATAGAAGCGCTCGCCGAAGCCATCGGCGCTCACCTTGATGGCGACGATACGGTCAAGCCGGGTGTCGCGGGCCTTGTAGACCGCACCCATGCCGCCGGAGGCGATGGGGTCAAGGATCTCGTAAGGGCCCAGACGTTGTCCGCGGTCGAGCGGCATGAGTGACAGTTTACCGCAAATGCCAGATGAACTAGGGATGCTGAATGAGGGATGCTTGACACACTCATGCTGCAACGCTAGCCTGCTCTTATGGCCATCGAACTCAAGCCGGAGACCGAAGCGCTCATCCAACAAGACGTCCAGCGGGGGCCGTATAGAAACGCGGCTGATCTTGTCGAGCATGCCGTCGCCATGCTACACGAACAGGAGGAATGGCTCGCCGGGAACCGGTCCGAGATAGCTGCCAGGATTGAAGCCGGTTACGCCTCGGCCCAACGCGGCGATTTGATCGATGAAGAACAGGTGCGGGTCCGGATGGCGGAGCGGAAGCGAAGTTGGCTGACGCAACAGCGTCACCAGGCATGAAGGCTTACCAGTTCACGCCAGAAGCTGAGAGTGATCTTTTCGAGATATGGCTGTATATTGCCAACAATAATGTTGAGGCTGCCGACCGGGTAGAAGAAGCGATCCATGACGCCTGCGCGTTTCTGGCTAAGGCTCCCCATGGTGGTCACGTGCGCGAGGAGTTGACCGTCCTCCCACTCCGATTTTGGACCTTGCCTCGTTATCGCAACCACATCATCGTTTACGATCCCGAATCCAAGCCCCTTCAGATTATCCGAGTACTCAACGGGGCGCGGAACGTGCCGGTAATTTTACGGAGTGAATAAAAGCTCTTGAATTGGAGACGATTAAGGTGGTTGGAACATCACTGTGCTACCTCCGGAGCGCGGATTCCCAATTGAGGAGAACATTGATGCGGTTCGAGGACGGGCTTTCGCTTCCCGGGCTTGGAAGGGAGAATCGGGCGCGCCAAACTCCAGTCCCTTGGCGGTCTCGGTAAAATAGAAAAATGTCGACTACCGCCGGAATGCCGGTTGCGCGGGAAGTGATGGCGAAATACGAAGTGGTGATTGGCCTTGAAGTGCACGTCCAACTGGCGACGCGGACCAAGATTTTTTGCTCTTGCCCCACTGGTTTTGGAGCGCCGCCGAACACCAACGTGTGCCCGGTGTGCCTGGGGCTTCCCGGAGCACTGCCCGTGCTCAACCGCGACGCCGTGGACATGGCCATACAGGCCTCGCTGGCCTTGCAATGCCAGGTGCGGGCGTCCTCCGTGTTTGCGCGCAAGAATTACTTTTACCCGGACCTGCCCAAGGGCTACCAGATCTCGCAATTCGATAAGCCGCTGGCCGAGCACGGCTGCGTGGACATTGTGGCGGACGGGCAAGCCAAGCGCGTCGGCGTCACGCGCGTGCACATGGAAGACGATGCCGGCAAGAGCATCCACGAAGGATTTCGCGACTCCGGCACCAACACCTACGTCGATCTGAACCGCAGCGGCACTCCGCTGGTGGAGATTGTGAGTGAGCCGGATATGCGGAGCGCCGACGAGGCGGTCGCGTATCTGGAAGAGTTGAAGCTGATGATGCAGTTCTGCGAGGTTTCCACCTGCGACATGGAGAAGGGGCATCTGCGGTGCGATGCCAACGTAAGCGTGCGGCCGCGCGGCTCCACGGAGCTGGGAACCAAGGTGGAGGTGAAAAACCTGAACTCGTTCCGGTTTCTGAAAATGGCTGTCGAGTATGAAGCGCAGCGGCAGGTGGAGTTGATTGAAGGCGGCGGGAAGGTACGGCAGGAGACGCGCCTGTTTAGTCCAAACACGGGCGAAACCGCCCCCATGCGCAGCAAGGAACAGGCGCACGACTAAAGCGCAGCGGCAGGTGGAGTTGATTGAAGGCGGCGGGAAGGTACGGCAGGAGACGCGCCTGTTTAGTCCAAACACGGGCGAAACCGCCCCCATGCGCAGCAAGGAACAGGCGCACGACTATCGTTATTTTCCGGAGCCGGACCTGCTGCCGCTGCGGATCAGCGCGGAGTGGCTGGAGCGGTGCCGCGCGTCGATGCCGGAGCTGCCCGCCTCGCGGCGTGAACGCTTCACCGGACAATACGGTTTGCGCGAATACGACGCACAGGTGCTGACGCAGACGCGAGCGTTGAGCGACTATTTCGAACAGGCCGCGCGCGCCAGCGGCGATGCCAAACAGGCGGCCAACTGGGTGATGGGAGACCTGATGGGAGCCTTGAACGGCGATGGCAAATCGATCGCCGAATCGCCAATTCGCGCCGAACAACTGGGTGAGCTGATCTCGCTGATCGCCCAGGGTGAGCTATCCGGCAAGCTGGCCAAGGACATCTTTCCAAAGATGTATGCCACCGGCGAGAGCGCCTCGGCGATCATGGAACGCGAGGGATTGAAGCAGATCAGCGACAGCTCAGCGCTGGAGGCGATTGTGGCCGAAATGATCGCCGGCAATCCGAAACAGGTGGAGCAGTACCGCGGTGGAAGGACGGCGGTCATCGGTTTTCTGGTGGGCCAGGTCATGAAGGCCTCGCGAGGACAGGCAAATCCAGCTATGGTCAATGAGATGCTCAAGGCCAAGCTGGGATAGGCCTTCACGCGGGCACTGCGAGGGATGGTCGATCCAGTACTGCTGGACCAAGCATGGACCTTGTTAACCTGTTGTTGGGTTGGAGCCGGCCCCGAACACTTGATCCCCTATGGCATCCTGTCGCTGCAGATTCGCCACTTCTTCGCCGTCAATAAGACAACAAGTACTGTATGTACTGTGGTCAAACCAGGACATTCTCATTTTGTACGACAGCCGGTCATTTGCTATTGTTCCTTCAAAGCAAGTCTGCTACAATCCACCTTGTCCTCGGACCCCCTATCGATGTACTAAGGCGTAGAACGTAATATTCGGTTCGTCATCCGAACTGATCGCCATTCGATGTAGTGAGGGGGCCGGGATTGGAGGAGCAAAATGTCGTTGTTGAAATCCCAAAAAACCGCCTTGGCGTGCGCGGTAGGCATACTTGCGATGGTCCCATTGGCCACCCAAGCCCAAGAAATTGAACCGCCGCAGCCAATCCCGGATTTTCTGCAGGGCCTTCCGCAGGATCAGCTAAATAGTAAGCCGGTCCAGCGCTTCCTGTTTAACTACCGGTTGCGGGCAAATCCGGACGGCTCTCTCCCGGATGCCCCCGGCGCCCGCCTCGTTCCCGCCATCGACGCACTGCCCACTAGTCCGGTCACAGCGTTTCCGTACGTACTGAACTCCCGGTGGACCTCGCTTGGCCCGCAGCCGGTGACAGGCGGGCAAATTGGCAACACCCTCACCACTCGCCCGATGAGCGGACGCGTCTCCTCCCTCGCTGTCCACCCCACGAACAATAACCGGTGGCTCGTCGGCACGGCAAACGGCGGATTGTGGGAAACCAAGGACGGCGGTACGAATTTCGTCGCCCTCACCGATGCCGCGCCCTCGCTCGCCATCGGCGCGGTCGCGTATGCTCCCAGCAGCCCGAACATCATCTACCTGGGAACCGGGGAAGCCACTTTTTCCGGCGCCTCGTTTGGCGGAGAAGGCGTTCTGAAATCCATTGACAATGGGGTGAACTGGCAGCAGTTGGCCGTCGGAACTTTCTTTAAGGGCACGGCGTTTTCCCAAATCCGGGTGGACCCCAATAATCCCAATATCCTCGTCGCCGCCACCTCGTTGGGCATTTTCGGACGGAGCGGGGGCAACGTTCGCCCCCCAGGCAACGGTGCGCGCGGCTTGTGGCGCTCCATTGATGGCGGCGTGAGCTGGACGCAAACCCTGACCATCGATGGCATTTCCATTTCCCCGAATCCCTCCAATTTTATGCAACAATACGCCGGTTTGGGATTTGGCGCGAACGTTACATCCATCGTAAAGCGCTCCGTCGATGGCGGCGTAACTTGGACCACCGTTCCCGGACCCTGGACCAGTCTCAGCGGTACTTCGGACCGCACGGAAGTCGTCGTCGCCCCGTCCAACCCCAACCGGGTTTATGCGGCCGTCAATAATGGCGCCACCTCCGGTATGTTCGGCCTCTGGACGACCACGAATGCCTGGGATCCAACGCCGACTTGGACCCCGATCAGCCTCACCGCCACTGACAATGGAACAGGTACCTTAGGCCCTTGCGCCTTTGACAAAGCGTTTAACTCCACCTCCGCGCAGTGCTGGTACAACATGACACTGACGGTGAAACCCACCAACGAGAACATGTTGTTCTTCGGCGGCATTCCCGTGTGGCGCTATGACGGCACTACCTGGGTGGAAGTCAGCCAGACGGCGTCTCCCGCCGACCGCAATCTCGGAATTCACGTCGATCAGCACGCCTCCGCCTGGGCAGGCTCCCGCCTCATAATGGGTAACGATGGCGGCGTCTGGAGCACGACGACCGACGGAACGGGAGCTTGGTCGGTCCACAATGCCACCTTGACCACAATCCAATACTACGAGGGCTCCGCGCAACCGGACGCCAGCAAATTAATCGGCGGGTCACAGGATAACGGCACCCATCAACGCACGGCCAGTAACGCCTGGCCCCTGATTTTCGGCGGTGATGGCGCAGGGAACCTCAGCACTTCCGCAACCAACATCGGCGTCTCCAGCCAGAACCAGGGTGTAGCGCGGTCTCTCAATGGCGGTACCTCATTTACGAGTGTAAGGGGCAACTATGCAGGCTCTGCGCCATTCATCGGTAAAATGCGCGAGTGTGCTGGCGCGACCACGACGGTGATCCTCAATGGCAGCCGCGTCAATCGTACGACCGACTTCTACACCGGAACGGCGGCCTCTCTCTGGACGGCGAATCCCACGGGAGGCATCTTCGTAGGCGGAGGGCAAGGGATGGGGATTGCCTTTGGCCGCAACTGCAATACTTTCGCGAGGG
>Ga0080064_1005808_pt1 | contig 14005 bp, 11 predicted proteins | sample Subgrocontami54m_FD_69260 | JGI IMG/M metagenome (GOLD analysis project Ga0080064, IMG submission 69260) | Subsurface groundwater microbial communities from S. Glens Falls, New York, USA - GMW46 contaminated, 5.4 m (SPADES assembly) (version 2) ...
CACTTGTTTCGATCTGGCGTATTGACAGTGGAGTCCCGACGCCGCAGTAGAGGCCCGCGGATTGGAGGCGCACCGAGCAGCGAGACGACAAGCGCGCCGGGCGGCGGAGAGATGGAGCAGGACATGGCTGTCAGGATTGCAATCTCCGGGTTTGGCCGCATCGGCCGCAACGTGCTGCGCGCCATCGCCGAGGCCAAGCGCAGCGATCTGCGGGTGGTGGCCGTCAACGACCTGTTCTCGGCCAAGGACAACGCCCACCTGCTGCGCTACGACAGCGTGCACGGCCGCTTCCCCGGCGAGGTCAAGGTCGAGGGCGAGAGCATCGACGTGGGGATGGGCCCCATCAAGGTGCTGGCGGAGCGCGACCCCAAAAAACTGCCCTGGAAGGCGCTCGACATCGACGTCGTGATGGAATGCACCGGCATCTTCACCGACAAGGACAAGGCCGTCGCGCACCTGGAGGCGGGGGCCAGGCGGGTGCTGGTGTCGGCGCCGTCGAAGGGCGCGGACCTGACCGTGGTCTACGGCGTCAATCACGATAAGCTCAAGTCTGAGCACAAGGTGGTCTCGAACGCCTCCTGCACCACCAATTGCCTGGCGCCGGTGGCCAAGGTGCTGAACGACCTGGTCGGCATCAAATCTGGCTTCATGACCACGATCCACGCCTACACCAACGACCAGAACGTGCTCGATCAGGCGCACAAGGACATGCGCCGGGCCCGCGCCGCCGCGGTCAACATGATCCCGACCTCGACGGGGGCCGCCGCTGCGGTCGGGCTGGTGCTGCCGGAGCTCAAGGGCAAGCTCGACGGCACGGCCATCCGCGTGCCGGTGCCCAACGTGTCGGTGGTGGACCTGAAGTTCATCCCCGGCCGCGAGACCAGCGTCGAGGAGATCAACAAGGCCATGGAGCACGCGGCCAAGCAGCAGCTCAAGGGCATCCTGGGCGTCACCAGGGAGCCGCTCGTCTCCATCGACTTCAACCACAACGCCTGCTCGTCGACCTTCGACCTGACGCAGACGCATATCGTTGAGGGTCGCCTGGTGCGGGTGCTCGCCTGGTACGACAACGAGTGGGGCTTCTCCAACCGCATGGCCGACACGGCCGTGGCGATGGGGAAGCTGGGGTAAGGGCGTAGGGTGGATTAGGGCGAAGCCCGTAACCCACCGACTGTCCCATCCAACGGTGGGTTACGCGCTGACGCGCTAACCCACCCTACCCAGCAACCCGCCTACGCCACCAGCTGCCAGAAGATCAGGAGCAGGCCGACGACCGAAACGGCCCACGCCCCTGTGCGGGCCCAGGGGATGCCGGCGATGTAGAGGGCGGCATGGGCCACGCGGCCCCAGAAGAAGAGCTGCGCGCCCAACAGGGTCATGCCGTTGCTCACGCCCACGGCCTTGGCGACCAGCACCAGGATTGCGAACAGCACCAGGCTTTCCAGCATGTTGCGGTGCGCCCGCCGGGCGCGGCCGGCCCAGCCCGTCATCTCCGGCAGCCCCTCGCGGTTGCCGGCGAGCGTGGGCAGCCCGACCTGCAGCGTGGCCCCGCTTACGGCGATGACGGCCAGGATGAGCGTGAGCGCTGCCGACCAGATCAGGTAAAGAAGCTCGGGTGTCATGGGCGTTTCTCCCTCGGGTTCCCTGCAGTGGCGAATGCTACCTGCCCAATGTGACAGTAGGGAAGCATTCCGTGCGCTGTCGAGGGTGTTGGCGTGCACTGCCGCGAGGTTGCAGGGTGCGAGGCCCTCGCGCTGGGACCCCGATCTCAACAAGAGCGTTTACGCAAGGGGGCCGGCCCCCTTTCGAGCGCGCCGCATTCGCGCTATCTCAGGAGCAACCCCAGAAGAGCAAAGTCTGCAGGAGATGGAGCCATGACGATATCGATGACATTGGAGCAGGTCGCGCAAGCCATGGTGGCGCCGGGCAAGGGCATCCTGGCGGCCGACGAGAGCTCGGGCACCATCAAGAAGCGCTTCGAGTCGATCAAGGCCGAGAGCACCGCCGACAACCGCCGCGACTACCGCGAGATGCTGTTCCGCTCCACCGAGGCGATGAAAGGCTATATCTCGGGCGTGATCCTCTACGACGAGACCATCCGCCAGAAGGCCAAGGACGGCACGCCGCTGCCCAAGATCATCGAGGCCGCCGGCGCGCTGCCCGGCATCAAGGTCGACACCGGCACCAAGCCGCTGCCGTTCTGCCCCGGCGAGGTGATCACCGAGGGGCTCGACGGCCTGCGCGACCGCATCAAGGACTACGTCTCGCTCGGCGCCAAGTTCGCCAAGTGGCGGGCGGTGATCGACATCGGCAAGAACATACCCTCGCACAACTGCATCACTGCCAACGCGCAGGCGCTGACGCGCTATGCGGCCTTGTGCGTCGAAGGCGGGCTGGTGCCGATCGTGGAGCCGGAGGTGCTCATGGACGGCGACCACGACATCGACACCTGCGAAAGGATCACGCAATGGATCCTCAAGGAAGTCTACCAGCAGCTCTGGACCGCCAGGGTCCCGCTCGAGCAGACCATCCTCAAGCCCAACATGGTGATCGCCGGCAAGAAATGCGGGAAGCAGGCGAGCCGTCAGGAGGTGGCCGAGCGCACCGTGAAGGTGCTCAAGCGCTGCGTGCCGCCGGCGGTGCCGGGCATCGCCTTCCTTTCCGGCGGGCAGTCGGACGAGGACGCCACGGCGCATCTCTCGCTCATGAACCAGCTGGGCCCGCTGCCCTGGAAGCTGTCGTTCTCCTACGGGCGCGCCTTGCAGGCGGCCCCGCTCAAGGCCTGGGGCGGGAAGTCGGAGAATGTCGCCGCCGGCCAGCGCGCCTTCGCCCACCGCGCCAAGATGAACGGCGTCGCCACGCAGGGCAAATGGAGCGAGCAGTTGGAGAAGGCGGCGTAGCAGTCCGTGTGTCGCTTTTTTGCCCCAATGGCGCCTGATAGCCTGCATCAGGGGTAAACGGCGGGGCTGCGAGGGACGGGCTTGGCGCAAGGTGAGACAGCGAGCGGGCTCTATGCCGTCCTGGAGGCGGGACCAGCGGCCGCCGCATGCCTGTCGGCCGCGCTGGAGGCGGCAGACCTGGCCTCCCTGCTCATCGTCCCGGCTGCCGGGTCGAGCCTCGTGCCGGGTGCGGCCAAGCCGCTGATCGACATGGCGCAAAGAGCTGACACGGCGGCGCTGGTCGCCGGCGATGCCGAGCTCGCCCGGGCGCTCGGCGCCGATGGCGTGCATTTGAGCGCGGCCAAGGATCTGGCCGGGGCCTACGCACGGGCGCGCGGCATCCTGGGTCCGCGCGGCATCGTCGGGGTGGATGTTGGCATCTCGCGCCATGACGCCATGACGCTGGCCGAGGCGGGCGCCGACTACATCGCCTTCGGCGCGCCGGCCCATCTCAAGGACCGCGCCAAGGCGCGCGCGCGGCGCGACGAGCTTATCGCCTGGTGGGGGGAGATTTTCCAGGCGCCCTGCGTCGCCTTCGACGTGGAGGCGGCCGAGGAGGCCGAGGCGCTCGCCCGCGCCGGCGCCGACTTCATCGCCATCGGGCTGCCCACCGGAGCGGGGCCGGGGGTAACGCGCCTATTCGTGGCCGAGATCGCCGCGGCGCTGGGCGCGCGCGCAGATGCCAGCTGAAGGCCGACGCAGGATGCGCCACCCCCTCATCACCCGGCTCGCCGTGCTACTGGCGGTGGCGCTTGCCGGCGTGCCGATGGCGGCGGCCGAGACCAGCTCCTGGGTCGGCCACGGCGATGGCCCGGACCAGCCGGTGCCGAAAAAGGCGCACCCGCCCAAGACGAACAAGGGCACCCCGGCCGCCAAGGTCATCAAGACCGTGCCCGGTACGCCGGTGCAGCTGCCCGCAATCGCGCCGCCGGTCCTGCCCAGCACGCAGTTGGCGCCCGCGGCCCCGGTTGCTCCGGCCCAGCAACCGGCCCCGGCCGCGCCGACAACCGCTGCGCCGGCCATACCGGCTCCGGCCGCCCCGAGCGGCAATGCCAGCGAGTACGCCAAGACCCCGCCGCCGAGCGAGGATGCGGCCTACGAGGCCTTCGATCAGGGCAGGTACCTGACCGCGCTGGAGCTCGCCGTGAAGGCCGCCGAGCGGGGTGACCCGCAGGCCCACACCCTGGTCGGGCGCATCTACGCGGAAGGCTATGGCACCTCCAAGAATTCCGCGCTCGCCGCCCAGTGGTACGCGCGCGGCGCCGAGCTGGGCGATCCGGAGGCCATGTTCGCGCTGGGCGTGCTGCTGGCCGAGGGCCAGGGCGTGGCCAAGGACCGCGGTGCGGCAGCGCAGATGTTCGAGGCGGCGGCCGTTCGCAAGCATCCGCTCGCCAACTACAATCTGGCGCTGCTGTTCCTCAAGGGCGATGGCAAGCCGGAGAACCCCTACCGCGCGTTCGCGCACATGCTGTTTGCGGCGGAGGCCGGCGTGTCGGCGGCGCAATACGATCTGGGCGCGCTCTATGCCACCGGCACCGGCGTCGAGCCCAACGCCTTCGAGGCCGCCAAGTGGATCGGCAAGGCCGCCGCCGCCGGCAATCCCGAGGCGCAGCTCGACTATGCCGTGATCCTGTTCCAGGGCCACGGCGTGCCGCCCGACCAGAAGCGCGGGGCGGCGCTCTTCCGCTCGGCCGCGGAGCGGGGGCTGGCGGTGGCGCAGAACCGCCTGGCGCGCTGCTATGCCTACGGTGCCGGCGTGGAGATGGACGTGGTCGAGGCGGCCAAGTGGCACCTGATCGCCAAGGCCGGCGGGGAGGAGGACGAGAACCTCGACAAGATCCTCGCCAAGCTCTCCAAGGCCGACCGCGCCAAGGCCCAGAGGGCCGCCGAGGAGTGGCGCGACAAGATGCAGATCGGCATCGAGTAGCCACGCCTCGCAACAAAAATGTCGGCCCGCCTGGCGAGGGGGCCGACATAAACCAAGTCCTAATCTCGGCAGAACCTGGGACCAGCCACCGTCAGCGGTGATGGCGGCGATGGTAGCGGTGACGGTGATGAGAGCGGTAGCGGTAGCTGGACCCGCACACATACACGCCATCCACCCAGCAGGTGCCGCCATAGTAGCGCCGGTAGTGACGATGGTGATGGCGACGATAGTGCTTCGCCTGCTGCACGAGCGAGCCGGCGTCAGCCTGGCCGACGATACCCGACTGCGGCACAGCCGGCGCCGCCGAAGCGTTGCTCGGCGTGAAGGCCGCGGCCATGGCCACGAGGCCCGCCGCAAGTATCAGTTTCCCTAGCATCTGTCTGTTCTCCTTTGGTGCTTCAGGCCCGGCCGCGAAGCGGGCCAGGATTGGGCGATTAGATCAGGGACAGCCTGAACACGACCGCAACGTGCAGTTTATCTGCCGTTCATATCGCTGGATAGGGCGCATGCCGTCGGATTGTCGATCATGGGCTGGCGCACGCACCATCCGTCCGACGCTCGCTCTTCTGCGAGCGGCAATGGGAGGAGAGAGCCGAGAGCTTACGGGAAAATGCGAAGCCATGGTGTCAGACCCGGAGGGTCTGACACCTACAGAGCTCAGCCGACCTGGGACCAGGTGCCGTCGGGGTTGCGGCAGGCGGTGCCGCGCATGGCCTGCGGGCGGCCGTCGATGTAGACGCGGTGGGTGAAGTCGCGGCAGTCGGCGCCGCCGCGCTTGTAATAGTCGTCGGCGACGACCTCGCCGTAGCGACCGTTGTCGGGATTGCGCCAGCGCACCGGGCGCCCCGGAGGCCCGCGCTCCCAGGCATCGAGCTCGGCCTGCCTGGCGAGCTCGCGGTCGCGCGCATCGAGCGAGCGGCCGATCTCGTTGCCGACGATGCCGCCGACAACGGCGCCGGCGACCGTGGCGGCGACGCGGCCGCCGCCCTTGCCGAACTGGTTGCCGATCACGCCGCCGGCGATGGCGCCGACCACCGTGCCGGAGTCCTCCTTGGAGGCATTAGGACCGCAGCCCGCAAGAACCAGGGCCGCGCCGAGCGCGACCGTCAGCGAACGAGCCTTCATGGCAGTCTCCCGTCTTCCGCGCTCCGCGGCCAAGCCCCTGCCGGGGATGCGTAGCAACCCGCACTTCGCCACATCCTAGAATCGGTTACCGATTCGGGCAAAAGTGCGACCAAACCGTCTTAGGCTCGGGTTGTGGGTCGGTCAAGCGGCCAACGGCAGGGTGAGCTTGGCGCAAAGCCCGCCGAACTCGGAGCGGGCGAGCTCCAGCTTGCCGCTGTAGGAATGGGCGAGATCGGCGACGATGGAATGGCCGAGGCCCGAGCCGGGCTTGGTCTCGTCGAGGCGCCGGCCGCGGATGATGGGATCGGCCATCTGCTCTGGCGTCAGCCCCGGCCCATCATCGTCAACGCGGATCTCGAGCCAGCTGCCCGAGCCGGTGGCCGCCAGCATCACCCGGGAACGCGCCCACTTGGAGGCGTTGTCGAGCAGGTTGCCCAGCATCTCCTCCAGGTCCTGGCGCTCGCCCTGGAAGCGGGCGCCGGGCGGGCAGTCGACCGAGAAGGAGAGGCGCTTGTCGCGATAGATGCGCTCGAGCGCGCGCATGAGGGAATCGCTGACGGGGCGCACCTCGGTGACGCGGCCGATGACGCCGATGCGCGCCGCCATGCGCGCGCGGTCGAGATAGAGATTGATCTGGTCGGCCATGATCTGCGACTGCTCGGCGACCTTTCTGGCGAGCGGGCTGCCGTCCTCGCGGGCCTCGTTGGTGATGACGGCGAGCGGCGTCTTCAGGGCGTGCGCCAGGTTGCCGACGTGGGTGCGCGCGCGCTCCACGATGTCCTGGTTGGATTTGAGGAGCGCGTTGAGCTCGTGCTGCAGCGGCTGGACCTCCTGCGGCAGCGAGACGGCGAGCCGGCTCGCCTCGCCCGAGCGGACGGCGGCCAGGCCCTGCTCCATCTTGGCCAGCGGGAAGAGCCCGAACCGGACCTGAAACAGCGTAAGCGCAAGCAGGCCGACGCCGGCGAGCGCCAGCGACAGGGCAAGGCGGGTGCTGAAGTTGCGCAGGCTCGTCTCCACCTCGCCCAGCGTGCCGGCCACCGCCACCGAGTAGCGCTGCGCCCGCTTGCCGTCGCCGAATACATAGATGGTCTCGGCCACCCGCACCTGCTGCTCCAGGGGCCCATCGAGATTGGCCCAGCGCACCTCGCGCTCGTTGGGGTCGACCTTGTGCTCGCTCGGCAGCGGGATGGTCAGGCCTTCGAGCGAGCGCGAGGTGATGCGGTGGCCGGGCTTGCCGTCGAGCGGCGTGATCTGCCAGTACCAGCCCGAGTGCGTGACCTCGAACAGCGGCTCGCCCACGTCCTTGGGCTCGCCCGGCTCCTGATCGCCGTGATCGATGGTGTCGGAGAGAACGACGGTGAGCAGCACGCCGATGCGCCGGTCGAAGCTGGTCGCCACCTCTTGGGCGTAGAGCGAATAGATGATGGCGCCCGCGATCGGCAGCACCAGCAGGGTCCAGGCCGCCGCGGTGGCAAAGAGCCGGAACGCCAGCGAGTTAGTTGTCATCCGCCTCCTGCGAGAGCCGGTAGCCGAGACCGCGGATGGTCTTGATCATCTCCGGCGGGATCTTCTTGCGCAGCCTGCCGATGAACACCTCGATGGTGTTGGAATCGCGGTCGAAATCCTGCTCGTAGAGATGCTCGACGAGCTCGGTGCGGGACACCACGCGCTCGTTGTGATGCATCAGGTAGGCGAGCAGGCGGTACTCGTGCGAGGTGAGCTTGACCGGCTGGCCGCTCAAGGTGACGCGCGCGGTCTTGGTGTCGAGGCGCAGCGGCCCGCACTCGAGGTCGCTCTTGGCGTGGCCGGAGGCGCGGCGCACCTGGGCGCGGATGCGGGCGAGCAGCTCCTCCATGTGGAACGGCTTGGCGACGTAGTCGTCGGCGCCGGCATCCATGCCGGTGACCTTGTCGCTCCAGCGGTCGCGCGCGGTGAGGATGATGACCGGCATTTTGCGCTCGGCGCGGCGCCACTGCTCGAGCACGCTGATGCCGTCCATCTTCGGCAGGCCGGTGTCGAGGATGACGAGGTCGTAGGGCTCGGTCTCGCCGAGGAAGTAGCCCTCCTCGCCGTCGAAGGCGGCATCGACGGCGTAGCCAGCGTCGGTGAGGGCCGAGACCAGCTGGCGATTGAGATCGCGATCATCCTCCACGACCAGGACGCGCACGGCACCCTCCCCGGGCGATTGGCGTTCGATGGGGTCGGACCCCTCGCCATAACGTAGCGCAAAAAGCGCCATCGCCGTGGCGAGCGGTCTGACCCCCGCATCCCGCGACTATACAGGGGGGGCTTGCAGTTCGGCTAGCGCGTCGGCGACAGCCGGCAACCTCACAGTGTCAGGGTGAATTGACGCCGTTCAATCGGCTGACTGGCGCGGATGCGGCCGTAGATGGCCATGCCGGTGCCGACGAGGCCGCCCAGCGCCTGGGCGGACACCACCACATTGTCGCCCAGCTGGCGGACGAGGTCGGCCGTGATGTTGAAGCCCAGCGCCGGGGCCACCGCGGGCAGGACGGTCGAGAGCGCGGTGACCATGATGCCCCAGATGGTCATCGAATTGCCCCACCACTTGGGGGCGCCGGCGGGCGCGGGGGCAGGCTGGGCGGTGGGCTCGGTTTGCGAGGTCATAGGTTGGGCTCCTTCGGTTGCGGGGGGATCAGGGGCGGCATGGCGCGGGCGATCTCAGTGGCGAGTGCCAGCGTGGTGTCGAAGCGCCGGAGCCAGCCGGCGGCGGCGCCGCGGCTCAGCACGGCGATGGAGCCCGTGCGCGGCTCGGCCAGCCGCCTCGCCCCAGGCGAGGTAGGAGCGCGCCATCAGCGAGCAGCTCGAGCCGATGCCGGCGCTCAAGGCAGGCGCCGGCGAAGGCCGCGCACCAGGGTGACCTTTCTACAACCGCGGAAGCGGGTGGCACCAGGTGGCGGTCCACGGCCGCCACCTCCTCGGCCCACGCAGCCGGGTTGGGGCCGGGCCGGCACCTGGGTTCACGGAGATTTGCTAGCGCACTTCATTTAGCATGTCCCTGATCTTCGTCAGGAAAATTCTCTGGTCTCTGGCGTCACCAAAACCGATCTCCGCACCCGAGCTATTCCATATGCGCAGAAACTCCGTGTCCCCGATATTACTGGCCAGCAGTTCAGATATGAACCGCTTTGCCACGACCTTCTGCTGCCCATCCAGGTTCTCCAAAGCATACGCAATCCATTCTTCCTCCGTCGAGCCCATCAGATCTATATCCTGATGAAAACTACCGCACAGAGCGACAAACTCTTTGGGGATTACCATATTGATCGCCTACTCTCTCGGGTCTGCGTTTCGAGGGTATGCCGAATGTACGCGATATCCACGTTCGATGCGCGGATCGTGCCTGATCTCAATCCCCACTTCATAGGTATTCCGCATATTGGGACTCGAACTCGCGTCCAACCGGAAGGCCTCCCTGCCGGTCACATAGCCAAACCGCTTCTTGAGGAACGCACGTTCCTGCTGCCCGCTTGCAACCGAGTCGACGGCGGCTTGATTATCCTCGAGGGTTCGGTTGACAAAGTCGTTGGCCGACTCCCGCGATAAAAAGGTCCCGGCACGCCACCGATAAACCGTTACGACCAACAGCCTATATCGATCCCGAGTGATGCGCGCCAGTAGATCCTCATCGGTCTTAGCAACGTGTCTTTCTATAGTGTGCCCGCCCCTTGTCTCCTCTTCATTCAGGTTAACCGAGTATTTTCTCTGACCGTCAGCCTCCGCTACCCGAATCGGGCTCTCGTTGCTGCCACCCTCAGTCGTCCATCGGCCACCACCCGGTTGGCCAGGGGGTATGCGGAGCTGAGCCGGGTTGAAGTTCGCCTTGCGGAGGAGGTGCTGGAGCCGAACGGCCGCGGTCAGAACGCGCAATCCGGCGAGCCTGGTGCGCAGCGTTGCAAGATCGTCGTGAAGCATTGGCGGCGGTGGCCATGGGTCCCGGATAGCCTCCACCAAAGCGTCGAATGCCGGGATGACCGGGATGACAGCTGAGGGCGCGAATTCCGGGATGACAGTTACAGCGTGGCGGCGCGGGGGGTGCCGCGGCCGGCGGAGGCGCTGAGCTGGTAGACGCGCACGGCGACCGAGGACTGCGGGGCGCCGAAGTCGGCGGTCTGCTGGGCGGCGGTGTAGGTGACGGCAGGAGAAGAGGCGGGGAGCGTGCGCTTGACGGTTGAGCCGTCGAGGATGTCGACCTCGTAGGCCTCCGCGTCCTCGGCCAGCGGCACCTCGACGCCGTCCCAGCTGTCGCCGCCGATGCGCGTGCGCCGCACCCAGCCGACGGCGAGGTCGCCGCTGGCGCGGGCCCCGCGCACGTGCACGGGGCTCAGCGGCTTCAGTCCCTGGCCGGTGAAGGCGTGGGTGGTGGCGACGTAGGAGGCATCGCCGAGGTCGCGGTTGCCGGGGCCGCAGCGCCAGGCGTAGTTCAGCCCGATCTCGTCGGGCCCCATGTCGACCAGCGCCAGGGCGGCGTCGATGAGGACGAAGCGGGCGCCGGCCGCCAGCGGCGCACGCATGGCGGCCTCGGTGCCGGCCTGGCCGCGCAGGAAGAGGGAGAGCTCGTACGTGGCGGTGTCGATCAGTGTCGCCGACTGGAACTGCAGCACCTCCCACTCGCCGTCGGTGTTCTGCACCGCCGCGGTGTTGGCGCCGGCCAGCAGGGCGAGCTCGGTGGCGGAGGCAAGCGCGCCTTGATCGAGCCTGACGCGGATGTTGCCGAGGCGGTCGTAGCGGGAGGTGACGCCGGACCCGAGCGCATCGAGCGTGACGCCGGTGACGGCGGGCGCCACCACCACGGCCTTGAGCAGGAAGTTGGAGCTCTCCGGCGAGCGATAGAAGACGATGGCGCCGGGCCAGGGGTTCTGCGCGGCGGCAACGTAGCCGGCATAGGGCGGCTCGTCACCCCGCAGCAGCGGCAGGTCGAGGAACAGCACAAAGGGCTGGCCGACGATGACGGGCGGGGGGCTGGGAAGAACGCGAACCGCCGGCGCGGCGCCGGAGTAGATGTCGGGATCGATGCCGCGCGCCTCCACGTCGCGGGCGCCGTGCTCGCCGATCTCGGTGATGCGCAACAGCCGCGTGCGGCCGCCGACCTCGAGCGAGACGGTGTCGCCGGGCTCCAGCGCCAGGCCGGACGGGGGCAGGGTGAAGGCGGCGCGCTCGCGCGCGGCCCAGGCCTCGAACAGCCACACCTCCGCGATCTGCGCCGTCTGCTCGGGCTCGAGCACCAGCGGCAGGTCGGCGACGGCGACGCGGCTGCTCGCCCCGGCCAGGCGGCGCGCCTCCTCGACCGCCGTTGCATAGTCGCCGGCGGCGGAGATGAAGGTGAGCTTGGCCGAGGCCGGCAGGTCGGTCTCCTGCGCGCGCGTCAGCTGGGCCAGCGCCTCGCCCGGGCGGCGCTCGACCAGGCTGTCGGCCGTCAGGTCGGCGACGGGAAACTCGGCGCCGCGGTGGGCGAAGACGACGACGCCATCGCTCTCGCGCGCATCGATGAAGAAGGCGAGCTCGATCGGCTGCAGGGCCTCGCGTGCGGACAGCACGCGGTCGACGACGCAGCCCGACAGCATGCCGGTGAGGCCGCTGGTGTTGTAGGCGAAGAAGCCGTAGTCCTTGAGGATCGCCGCCACGGTGCCGGCCAGGGGAGCGCTGGACAGGCGGCCGGTGACCCAGTGGCCGAGGCGCGAGTTGCCGCCGTCGCCCCACACCGCGGTGTTGGCGGGAAATGCCGGATAGGGCCGCGCATCCCAGCAGTAGACGTGGATGTGGGCGAGATCGAGCATCAGGCCGCCGTAGACGGCAGAGGTCGGGTTGGCGCCGGCGATGTAGTTGTCATCGGCCGGGTTGAAGGCTTCGTGGAAGGCCTGCAGGTAGCAGCGCTGCATGTAGTCGTCGCGCGTGCCCCGGGAATAGTAGGGCAGGAACGACTCGGAGCTTTTCGGGTCGATGAAGACGTTGGGCTGATTGGCGCCCTTGTCGACGGCGGGGCAGCCGAGCTCGGTGAACCAGATGGGCTTGCCCTGCGGCACCCAGGCGGTGGGCGAGCCGGATTCGGTGCCGCCGGGGCGATCGTAGTGGGCGTTGAGCCACCAGTTGCGGACGTCCTTGAAGCGGAACACCCAGGGCTTGCCGGCGCCGTCGGTGATGGGTGCGCGCGTCTGGGCGTCGCGGTCGGCGGGGCTGGCGTAGTACCAGTCGTAGCCCTCGCCGGCGAAGATGTTGCCGCGCAGGTAGGCGAGATCGTAGGTCGACGGCACGCCGGCCAGGCGGTCGGCGTGGCTGGAGCCCTCGCGCCAGTCGGCGAGCGGCCAATAGACGTCGATGCCGACGGCATCGATGTTGGCGGAGGACCAGAGCGGATCGAGATGGAAGTAGGCGTCGCCGGAGCCGTCGGCCGGCTGGTGGCCGAAGTATTCCGACCAGTCGGCGGCGTAGGTGACCCGGGTGCCGGAGCCGAGCACGCTCTTCACGTCGGCGGCGAGCGCCACCAGCGCGGCCACGAACGGGTAGTGGCTGGCGCTGTCGCGCACCCAAGTGGGGCCGCGCATCTCGGAGCCGATGACGAAGGCCTCGACGCCGCCGGCAGCGGCCGCGAGGAAGGCGTAATGCAGGATGAAGCGGCGGTAGGACCATTCGGCCGGGCCGGAGTAGACGACGGCGCCGCCGACGATGGCGAAGTCGGAGACGTGCGCGGTGCCGACGAAGGCTGCGACCTGGGTCGCCGCGGCGGCGCTCTTGTCCGGGCTGCCGGGCTGGCCGGGGGCGGGCGAGATGGTGATGCGGCCGCGCCAGGGATAGAGCGGCTGGGAGGAGGCGCCGGTGTAGGGGTCGGTGAGCGTGTTGCCGGCCGCCACGTCCATGAAGATGAAGGGGGAGACGACGACCTCGATGCCGCGGTCGTTCAGGTCCTGGATCGCCTCGATCACGGTGGCATCGGACGGCGTGCCGCCGTAAGCCGCGCGGCCGCCGACCCGGCTGACGAGATGCGCACCGGAGCGCGTGAGGCCGGCCACGGCCCACGTGAGCGGCGCCGTGACCTTGTCGGCGGCGTCGACGCCGGGGCGGATCTGGCATGAGCCGGCCCGCACATCGCCGCCGAACCAGCCGACGATGAGCGAGACCGCGGCGGAGTTGGGGAGCGTCGTCTGCAGCTGGTTGAGGGCGACGTGCCAGTCGGGGCCGCCCTGCAGGGTGTGCACGTTCTCGGCGATGTTGGTGGCGGCGCCGACCTTGCGCGCGACCGCCTCGCCCGCGTAGACGAACTCGCCGGCGCCGGGGATCAGGCACACCGCGCGCACCTTGCCCTCCAGGTCGTCGACGGCGCGATGCACTTCGAAGGAGAGCTGGGGGATGCGGTTGCCGAAGCCGGCCAACGCCAAACGCTCGAACACGATGTAGGCGAGGCCGCGGTAGGCGGGGGCGTTGCCGGAGCCTTCTTTCGCCTCGATCAGGCTGTCGGGGGACTGGCTCTCGCTGCCCGTGTAGAGACGGTAGACGACGCTGGAGAGATCGAGCTCGCGGCCGTCGGCCCACACGCGGCCGATGCCGGTGATGCGCCCCTCGGCGAGCGCGACGGCGAAGTTGGCGAAGTAGCGGTACTCGATGCTGGTCGTGGTGGTGGCGGCGGGCGACGAGCGCCGGAATGCGCCCTTGCCGCTGCCGCCGCTCTGCGTCGTCTGCTGCACCACCTCCTCCTCGAGGTTGGTGGCCCAGATGATCTGGCCGCCGAGCCGCGCGCGGCCGTAAAGGCGCGGGATGGGCGCGCCTTCCGAGGAGGTGGTGACGCGCACTTCCGAGAGGCGGGGCCCGCGCGTGACGGTCGGGCGGCCGGACGGGGCGGGCAGAGCCTGGTCGATGAAGCTGCCGGCGGGCGCGCCCGCGGTGGGCCTGGGGAGGGGTCCCGGGCGCCCGCCGAGCGCGCGGAGCCACAACTCTGGAGCACTGCCGTTCGGGCATGGCTCGACCGCCTTGAACTCGAGCACGACAACCTGCGGTCTGC
>Ga0080064_1005811_pt1 | contig 13998 bp, 17 predicted proteins | sample Subgrocontami54m_FD_69260 | JGI IMG/M metagenome (GOLD analysis project Ga0080064, IMG submission 69260) | Subsurface groundwater microbial communities from S. Glens Falls, New York, USA - GMW46 contaminated, 5.4 m (SPADES assembly) (version 2) ...
CTCATTTTTGATGACACGCACGCCGACATGCGATTTGTTTTTCCTCACCTCGGCCGCAAGAGCCTCGGCGCCTCGCAGGGCCTCGGCCTGCGTATCGGCGCGGAACTCGACCAGTAATATAAGTTTTGGCACGCCGCCGGTGAGCGCCATCCAGAGCTCCGGCAAAAAGGAGATGCCGAGCGAAATCATGCCCGCCTTCATCTGCATCGCCAGCTCGGGCAAGTAGCGCATAGCAATCTGAAAGGTGTGGTCATCGTAAGACTCAAAACTGTCCGGAGCGTGTTTAAGCACTTCCGGCACCACCTCGGCCAACTCCGAAAACTTGTCCAAAAAAAGCACCACCATCGACGAGTACGGCTTGGGGTGTACGAGTGTAAAATGTATTTTGGTGATTATGCCGAGCGTACCCTGCGCTCCAATCATAAGTCTTGCTAAGTTTAAAGAAGGTATTCCGCCCGCCCCGTTGGAAGACGCAGTCTTTCCAATGGGGTCGCCGATATCCCACAGCGCGTAGCCGGAAGAGTTCTTTTCCACCCGTGGCTTATGCTCCTCGATAATAGCGCGATGCGCCGGCGTGCCGACCAACGCCGATACGCGGCGGTAGATATCGCCCTCGTACGACTGTTCGGCTAATTTTTGCGCAAGCTCGCTGCCTTGCAGATTTTTGAGCGTGTGCACCTTGCCGTCGGCGAGCACCACCTCGAGCCCGTCGACATACCGCGCGGTTTTGCCGTATTTGAGATTTTTTTCTCCGCCGGAGTCATTGGCCACCATGCCGCCGACGGTGTTTATCTCTCGGCTTGCGGTGTAGCTCGGCAGTTCCAGATTTTTCTTTTTTGTTTCTTTGTCAAAGTCTCTAAAGTACATCCCCGGCTCGACTATCGCCTCTCTATCACCAAGCTCAATAAACTTATTAAGGTGCGCGGTCATGTCCAAAACAATCGAGTCGCTTAAGGGCCCGCCGGACATGTCGGTGCCCGCCGAGCGCGCGGTGATAGAGTATCCGCACTTACTGCCGTGCGGCTTGCCTGCCGCAAGGTCCTCGCCCTTGCATACATTTTCGTTTACAAACTTTACCACCGAGCAAATATCCTGCGCGTCCATCGGGCGCACCACCACCTTTGGCACTACACGGAAGAGGCCCGCGTCGCGGGAGCTCTTATCCAGCGCGGCAGGCGTATCATCCACCTCCCCGCGCACCACCTTGCGCAAATCATCCGCTAAACTCATTCCTAAAATTTTACCATGCAAAAAGCCGCTGAGGTTTTACCCTCAGCGGCTTTTTGCTCTCAGCGCTTAGGCGCGAGATACGTTGACGGCGGCCGGTCCCTTCTGGCCTTCCGAAACTTCAAAGGAAAGCTTGTCGCCTACCTTGAGCTCTTCGAAAGTTACGCCATTGAGGTCCTTAGAGTGGAAGAACAGATCCTTCGTCTCGCCATCGCGAGAGATGAATCCGAACCCACGGTCCGTCAAAGTCTTAATTATTCCTTGCATCTTGTTGTTTGTTTTTTCTGTTGAGAAACCCCGACCTTCGTTTCCTAGTCTTTTAGACTCCCTAAGGGTATCACAGGCCTATTTTCCTGTCAAGCCCAGTGGGGAGTGTACACACAAATATGGTGGCTTACTATTTCGGTGTAAAATTAAACTAAATGGACATCGATAAAAATTTTGACGGCTGGAACGAGGTCAAGAAAAAGACCAACAACTCTGCCTTTACCGACTTCGTACATGCCCGCGATGTGTGGTGGTGCTCGCTTGGCATCAACGTAGGCTCCGAGCAAGACGGCAAGCATGATACTTTCGAGCGGCCGATACTGGTGTTGCGAAAATTTAACAAAGACATGGTGCTCGCCGTGCCGCTCTCGACGCGCATAAAGAAAAATCCCTATAACATTGTTTTCACACACGAGGGGCAAGAGTATGCCGCGCTCATCTCGCAAATACGGCTCGTGAGTACCAAGCGGCTCAAACGCTACATGTACAAAATGAGCAGTGGCATCTTTAAGAATATCCGCCAGGCAACCAAGACAATGATATAAAATCGAAACCCCCGCTTGCGCGGGGGTTTCTCGGTGGCCGCATGGCCGTAGGTAATTACTATTATATACCTACCAATCTAAACGTCAAGGTGACTGTGTTGGACAAGAAAAAGCCCCCGGAAACGGTGTCCCGGGGGCATATGGCTTTTCTTAGGTTTACTCTGCCGCCGTCAGGTCAGGATGACGGAATCACGAAGGTAAAGAACCATGGGTTCCGAAGGCGGAATCGGATGTTTTGGCGCATCTGCTCCACCGCAATCTGCTGATTGTACACATCAGACTGGAGCTTGTTGATCTCCTTGACGAGCGCCATCAGCGTTTCGGATGCACGAAGCTCAGGGTATTTAGAGAAGTACCAGCTTACCTTGTCGGGGCTGATCTTCTCGAAGATTTCCCTTTCGTGCTTCGGGTATGCGTCGGCAAGATGCTTCGCAAACTCGGTCGTGAGCGCCTCCGCTTTCTTTTGGTAGATGACCTCGACCTGTTGGAACTTCTTGATATTTTCGATGTCATCTATCTGATATGACCACCCAATACCAGATGCGATGAGCGCGACGCAAACGCTGAAGACTGCGAACGTCAGAGAGAAGACTCCTCCGATGTTCCAATCGGTATGCGTCAGCATACGATATCGAACGAAACATCCAGCGGACACCAGCACAAAAAACCCAACGATCATCAAAAACAGCATTTATTCCTCCTCCGATTTGAGTTTAGACGAACAATTAGACACGTGAGTCAGTCCGTGCGATAGAATATAATAGTGTGTAATATGTGTCAAGCCCCTGCAGGGGTATACTTGAAAGTGAATAACTCCGACTATAGTCGAATTTATTCACTTTAGTTTTTCTACTTTACTTTTGAACTCCACGCATACAGGGCTACGGCGGCTGCGGCGGCTACGTTGAGGGACTCACACTTGGGGTCCATGGGGATAGAAAGTACCGTGTCGGAAATTTGGCGGATATCCTCGGGGATACCACTCCCCTCGTTGCCCAATATAAAGACAGCCGGCCCGCCAAATGCCTCGGCGTTGATGCTTTGCGCACCTTCTCCGGCCATCGAATAAATTTTAAATCCTTTTTTCTTGAGGTCGAGTACGGTCTGCTTAACATTGCCGATGGTCACGAGCGGCAGACGGAACGCCATCCCGGCGGAAACTTTTATGACCGAGCCCGTCACCGGTGCCTGCCCGATTTGCGGCATCAAAACCGCCGTCGCGCCAAAGCCGGCCGCTGTGCGGATGATTGCGCCGACATTGTGCGGGTCTTGCACGCCGTTGAGGAGCACAAGCATGGTACGCGGAGTCGCTTCCAAAGACTCCAAAAACTTATGATACGGGAGCATGAGCTGTGGGATGGAAATTGAGCCGATGACACCCTGATGCGCGGTGCCGCTCTTCATGTCGGAGCGCGCCATACCCTCGGAGAGTTTTGCTGTGGGAACGCCCGCCTCCTCTACTTGGCGGCGCAGTTTGGTGTCGACCATTTTAACATCAAGATACACCTTGGTGAGCGCGCGCGGCGCGTACAGCAAAGCATCACGCACCGCGTGCCGTCCGTAAGCAAATATCTTGTTCTGTTTCATACCAAAATGGTCGCGTAATTATATATCGAAACACAACAAATCAACAGTCTGTATATGTAGCATATAATCGAACGGTCGTCAGTTTATACTATACACAGTTTTTTTGTGAGTTTTTATTGTGTTGCCCACATACCCGCAACCCAGCCCGTTGTCCAGCATAACTGCAAGCTATAGCCGCCGGAGGGGCGCTTGATGTGCAGGAGGTCGCCGGTGATAAACAGGTTCGGCACTTTTTTTGAACGAAGAGTTTTAGTATCTACTTCACCAAGCGGCACGCCGCCGTCGGCGATAACTGCGCGGTCAAAGCCCATCAACCCCTCAATCGTGAGCGGCAACGCTTTGAGCAGGTGCACCAATACTTTGCGCTCTTCTTTAGTTACCGAATGCACTTTTTTGGTGATATCCATCCTCTCTTGGAGCAATAGAAGCACGCCCTTGTGCGTGCCGTCCGGCACTACTTCTTTTATAATATTTTTAAGCGTTTTATTTTTGTTTTTATCAAATACCGAAATGATTGTCTTTTGGAGCGACCCCAAGTCGGTGTGCGGGTATGCATCGATAGCCGCCGTTACTGCGCCGCTATGCAGGAGGTCGGCCACCTCGGAAGCGCAATTGAGTATCAGCGGCCCCGAGAGGCCGAAGTGGGTAAACAAAACCTTGCCTGTTTTTGAAAAAGCTTTTTTGGCGCCTGCACTGAGCGTAGTCGAAGTGTTGACAAAAAACGTTATCTTCATAAAAGAGAGAGACGTGCCGGACAATGTTTTGGACCACGTGTCGGCAACCTTCAGCGGCACGATAGTCGGCGTCGGTGCGGCAACCGTGTGACCAAGTTCGCGCAACCACTCAAATCCGTCGCCGGTCGAGCCGGTCTCGGGATGCGAGACACTGCCGGTCGCGAGTATGTACGACGCGGCGCGATGCTCCGCTGTGCCGCAGTACACCGCGCTGATGCCCGCCTTGTCCGTAACAATGTTGGTAACCGCCGAGCCGGTGCGCACCGTCACACCGCCGCCGCGTACATATTTTTCCAGCACTTTTATAACATCATGTGCCTTTTCGCTCGCGGGGAACGCGCGCTTGCGCGCCTGCACCACGAGCGGCAGCCCGCGCGACTCAAAAAATGTAAACGTGTCTTTGACCCCAAACTGCGCAAAGAGCGAGTATAAAAATTGCTCGGCCTTGCCGTACATGGCGGCAAACACCCGCACGTCCTCCTCGGCATTGGTGATGTTGCAGCGGCCGCCGCCGGAGATGCCGAGCTTCTCCCCCAGTTTTTTATTTTTTTCCAGCAGGAGCACCTTTTTGCCGCACGCCGCGGCGCGCCCCGCCGCCATCAGCCCCGAGGCACCTCCTCCAACTACTATTACATCCCATGTATTTTGTTTTTGCATTAACTCTTTTTCTATTGGATTAGATAATCTGAAACATATCCCTCATATTTCTTTTTGAGTTCTTCCGGCAATTCCTTATAACAACCCAGCTTACCCCTACAACTCGGTTTACCGCATTCGCACATTCTCCTCTCTTGTGGTAGTTCGTCGCCGTAGTCGTAACCAATCATTGCATAATCGATAGTTACCTCTTCGCCTTTTTTGAGGTCTCGCATTGCAACAAACAAGCTCCGTTGCTTAATGCCAAGGTTTGGCTCGCAGGAATGGCAAATATACTGACAGATGTTCCACTCAGGGATACTTGGTTCAATAAAAATCTTCCAATCAACAGGTATTGTGTAATTGGTCGGACTTGTTATGACCGCGCCAAATGCAACAAAGACTATTTCATCTTTTTTAAAATTACGAGTTGCGAAAAGACTTTTGCCATACGGAGCCCTTTCTTTTGCTTCGATGTTTTGTTCATTACTCCACATACACTTTGATGGCTACCTTACTTCCAGAAAGACTTTTGGTTCAGTATCCATTATTTTTTCTTTGATTTCACTAAATGCCAATCCTTGTTGGATTTCGTCTACTAATTCAACCACTCCACTACTATGAGGATAAGCGTTAGCGTCATATGCCATATCCTTTATTGGAACGCGCGCGACCATTTCCGGCAATTCTTCAATTATGTACATCCCTAAACGGTGAATTTCACTTTCTGAAAAACTTTTTGCTTCGTTGGCCGTATAGCCTCGAACTATAGAATGAAGTCTCTCTCGAAAATTTTCATCCTGTTCATACAAGTCATATAAATACTTTGTTTTCTGAACATAATCTACTGTGAGCAGGTCGCTCCAAGTAGCATAGCGAATTTTTTGTTTGTCAGACTCAGCCAAAGAAGTTTCAATCAGATTTTTTACTTCTTGCAATATCTTCTCTCCTTTATTTACAGAAACACGCACCGCTCTTTCATGAGAAATATCATTTCGAACTTCTAGGTTGATTGCATGTATCAAATCCGCCACATACACCACTACATATTCGTGAGTGTATTGCAGTGCCCATTTAATCTGTTCGAGGATATTTGTCGGGGTAAACCACTTATTTCCAAGACTTATACCGATTCCAATATTATATTTTTTATCAAGGAGTTCTTGTTCCGTCCCCCCTCTGATTTTGTATAAATTCATGACTTTTCTGACTATCCCCAAGTTAATTGATTTTTCAGATTGCCCTGTGTATAGTGTGGATACCTGCCCGTGGATACGGGTTAACGATTCGCGGAACCTGGCCTTGCGCCAGGTTTTCGCTTTTTCAGCTTTACTATGTGGCGCTTTATGCTCTGAGCGTTTACAACCTTATCCGTTGCTTTTCTCAAGTCCGAAGTAATGTTGCCGCCTTTAAAAAGTATTACCTTCTTTTCTTTTTTCCTCAAATATCTGCAGAGACTTACAAAGTCAGCATCGCCAGAAAAGAGCGCGAGAGTGTCGTACTCTTTTTCGAGCCGTATTGCATCGACGGCTATTTCTACATCAAAGTTACATTTCGGGATGTGAATATAGATACCGTCCGCATCTGTAAAAGTCGCGCGGGTATTAGTGGAAATTTCCTCCGGTTTGAGGTGATGCCTGATTTTCTGTATAGGCTTGGTAAATACTCGACTCTTTCCAAAAATATGTTTAGCGGCTCCGATGAATTTTAGAGAATCGTTTTGCGGGTCGTGGCCGTAGTAAAAACGGACATGGTTTGAAAACAGAGAAGCAAACTCTTTCAATTTTACGAGGTCTATAGCGAGCTTGTCGTCGTCCGCAAGAGCTTTGTTGTCGGCATCTTGGCGATCTTCCTCAAACCAATAGTCTACGTTTCCAAAATCTAGGATGGCCAAGATGCGGCCGTAGGAGGCATCAATCACCAACTCTTGTTCTATGACGTACTTTTTCAGTCCCGTTAAGTCCATGCTGATATTCTACTATATGACTTTTTATTACTTCTCCAAGTCCAAAACTTCGTCGATGCGGATTTTCTCCACAAAGTCCGGCACGTGCGAGACCAGTATCATCGCGCCTTCGTACGCGTCGAGCGCCTCGGCGATAACCGGCAGGTGGCGGAAGTTTATATGGTTGGTCGGCTCGTCGAGTATCAGGAGCCCCGGCTGGAGCAGCACCAACCGCGCAAACGCCACCAAGCCCTTTTGCCCTTCCGAGAGCGTGCCTATTTTGGAGTGGAAAATTTCGCCGGAAACTAAAAAGCCCGCCGCCACTTTGCGGACATCCTCCTCTATCGGACGCTCGAGCACGCTCGAGAGTTCCTCGTACACGGTTTTGTCGAAATCGAGGTTGGAGAAGTCCTGCCGGTAGTAGCCGACCGTAACGCCTTTTGTAACTTTTGTTCCTTTTGCCGTACCGGACGCTATCGCCTGCAGAAGCGTCGACTTGCCGATGCCGTTGGGGCCCTTGAGAAGCAAGTGCTGATTCTTGCGGAGCGCAAGCTTGGCTTTGCGCTCGACCGGCTTGTGATTTTTAACCGTCAAAAATCCGGTGATAGTAATGAGATCGCCGGGCGGCGTCTCGCCTGCAGGTATGCGGAACGAGCGTATGGTCCTATCCTCCTTGCGCACATCCACCATCTCCTCCTCCAGCTCGGCGGCTTTCTCACGCATGCGCTTGGCGACCATGCGCATCTGCCCGCCCTTGTTGGCAAAAAAGTTCGACTTGTCTTTATTTTCCTGAATCTCCTTGGCCAACATCGCGTTCTTGCGGTTTTCCTTCTCAATGCGGGCGGTTATGTCTTTGACCACGTCAAGGTAGTTGCCGACATACTGCTCCACTTTGTGTGTATGCACGTCGAGATACAGCACGCCGTAGGTAAACGCGTTGAGAAAAGCCGCTTCGTGGGAAATAACAATGACGGTCTTTTTATACGCCTGCAAAAACTTGGTGAGATGCTCGATGCCCGCCTTGTCGAGGTTGTTGGTCGGCTCGTCGAGCAAAAGCAGGTCCGGGTCCTGTATGAGCGCCTGCGCCAAGAGGAGGCGCGCGAGCTCCCCGCCGGAAAAGGTGCCTATCTTTTTTTCGAGCGGCGCGTGCAGGTTGACCGCCTCCAACACCTTTTCTACCTTCGGGTCGATGTTGTAGATTTTTTTGGAAAACACGCTCTCAAAAAACTCGCGCACCGAGAGCTCCATTTCACCCGCGGGGATAACCTGCCGGCTGGTCGCAATGGTTAAGCCGTGCGAAAGGTTGATAATCCCGTCGTGCGGCTCGAAGGCGCTGGTTATGAGGCCGAAGATGGTCGACTTACCCGCCCCGTTTTGGCCCATGAGGGTAATCTTAGTGCCCCGGCGGATCGAAAAATCCACTGCTTGGAGAATGGGCTTTTTGACTCCCCAGTCAAAAGAGACCTTCTCAAACCGCACGATAACCTCTCCGCGCTGCATCGTGACAGCTTACCACGCTCTTTACAATTTCCCAAATTTGTTTCTATTAAAATATTTCTGTAGCAAGAAAAAACCGCATGGATAAACAATGCGGTTTCTTTCGGATTAAACTTTGGTCAGCCACTTTTCGTGAATTTCTTTCTCGAGTCTCTTAGTTCCAAACAACAAACTAAGAGGAGGGTCGTAATAGTCTGTAGAATCTGCGTCGTACTCTACTGTTAAAATCCATCCGGGCGTTATACGCATTCCATTTTTACCAAACTTTTTTGCGTATTCACTCGGAGTGCCGTCGTGATAGCGGGCAGATACGACTGTCATCGGCCCGGGCATATAGATAAAGCGCCATGTCTTGGGTGCGTTCGGTATCCAGGTTACTAAACTGCCAGGAAGGAACGGACAAGAGAAGTTTTCGGTAGGCATGATCCGCACACCCTTTCTCTAGATTTCGAGCTAACAAATCTAAAAAATAATTTATCACGTATTAAAATATCTGTCAAACAAACTATTGTCTGCTTATTCGCGCGAATAAGAATATAAATACTGACTTCTACAGTTGTCCGAAAAGAAAAGACAGGAGTTTCGGCGCATCCGGAGCGAGGCTGTAGTAGACATTCAAGCTCCGCTGCTCCTTTTCGATAAAGCCCGCGCGCTCAAGCATAGTGAGATGTTTGGAAGTTGAGGTAAAAGAAAGTTTAATAGCTACTGCTATTTCAGTAACGTTCGCTTCTTCCCTCTTGCGGAGAGTATTAAGAATTGCGAGGCGGCGGCGGTTGGCAACTACTTTGATTTGTCGTTCAAGTTCAGCTTCTTTCATATTCAGTATCATAACTTACATTTTTTCTGCACTACTAACATGCTTATTCGCGCGAATAAGCACATGTACCTAAGAGATGAACACTATTTACCACCGTTGGCTCAGTTGATAGCCGACCCAGATGCCGGCGAAGGCTCCCACGGCGCTGAAGAACATTGAAGAAAACGAGAGGAGGCCCGCGCCCCACAGGCTCGGGATAAACCCGCCGATGGTCGAACCGACAAAAACTCCTATCCAAATAAACTTTTTAGTTTCCAAAATGCTCTTCGTCGGCCTCGGCCTCGGCTTTTGTTTTGTGGATGACGCCGTCGCGGTGGTTGGGCGGCGCGTAGAGCGTATACAGCTTCATCGGATTTGCATCGGACGTATTGATGATGTTGTGATTGGTGCCGCTCGGTACGACAACAATCGAGCCGTCGGAGAGCGCGTGTTCCTCGCCGTCGAGCACCGCCTTGCCCTCCCCCTTCTCCACCCGGATAAACTGGTCGAGCTGGTGCACTTCCATCCCGATGTCCTCGCCCGGCAACAGAGACATAACCACCAGCTGGAGACGCTCATCGGTATAGAGCACCTTGCGGAAGTACTCGTTTGCAAGCGAATCCTTTTCGATATTAGTTACGTAGCCTTTCATACTTATTTGTCTTTCCCGTCCTCAAACTCCCACGGGCGCTCAAGTTTGCCGACTTTGCCGAGCATCATGGCGCGGAACGTCTTTATGCTGAAGTAGAACGCAAACAGCAGTGCCAGCGCCCCCACCTCCCGCGCGGCAAACAGTTGCGCGGTATCCGCCGCATAAAACGAGATAGCCGCGGACTCGAGCAGAAACACTCCCAACCCGGAAACGATGACATCGTAGACCATGAGCATCCTGCTGTGCGGATTGGTAAGCCCGGCAAGCAGTACGAGCAGGAGCGCGCTCCCCACTTGTACAAACGTGCCGAACGGCAGAAGGTCGCCGAACACCGGGATAGCGACGGCCGACAGTACTGCCGCGCCTAAAAACAACGCGCGCACGTAATCGCCGTAATAATGCTCTATGTCGTGGATGCGGAAGAGGTAATCATTTTTCATACAAGTTGATACGGTTTATGTATTTCTCCGCCGCAGATACTTACTCACCATAGGCAGAGCGTAGCGGTCCAGCCCGATGTGACCGGCAATGCGCCACGCAAACAGGAGGCCTAAGCCTAGCGTAAACCAAATCGGATTAACCGAAACACTGCCGGCAAGCATAAAGTTGAGATTCATAAACATGCCGAAGAAGATTGAGATGCCGGTCAGGAACCCGAGGATGAGTGCCACACCTACCAAGAACTCGCCGTACGCAACCATGTAAGAAAAGACTTGCGCGTTCGGCAATGCCACGTGCTCTACAAACCACGCGTACCACATTTGTACATCCGGGTGGCACGGCGCAGGAGCAGGCTGGCAGAACTCCGCCGTCTTTTTGAGCGCGCCCTGCAAAAACCCGGTAAGGCCCGCGCCGGCGTGAGCGCCCACCCATGCTCCGTTAACATCAGTAATCTTTTCCCACCCTGCCATGAGCCACTCGTACCCGAGGTACAGGCGGACAATGAGCCACAACCATGCGGTCCTTTTATCGGAAAACAGCACATGAGCAAACCCAGACTGCTCTACTGTGTACTCTGCCATAAAAAATAATTACCTTGATAATTATACTTTTATATTACCACGCGCGCCCGGCTATATGAGGATTTTGATGTCACCCTCGGAGCGGAGCTTTTGCACCTGCGCGTTTATCATTTGTTGCTGCTTTTGCTGGATGACGAGCTTCTTTACCTGATCGCGCACCTTGCTGAGTGCAGGAACATTTGCCTGCTGTGCCGCTATCTGCTTGTAAGCGCTCTGTATCTCGGCATCGGTCGCGGTGACAGCCGACAGGTTGAGCGTCTGATTAAGATACTCCTGTATGGCAAGGTTAGAGTTTATTTGCGCACGGAGGCTGGCCTCGGTCATCCCCTGCGACGCGAGCGCTTTGTCGTACGCGGCCTGCGAGCCGAGCTGAGTTTTGGCGGTTTGTATCTGCGCCTCAACCAGAGTACTCGACGCCACGATGCCGGACTTTTTAACCGCTTGTACCAAAAGCATCTGAGCAATAATCGAGTCGAGTGCTTGCGTCTGTACCTGCGCCGGAGTCGTGATAGTGCTCGTGCCGTTCTGCGCGTTGATCTGCGCAATGGCACCGGACAACTGGGCGCTGGACACATTTTCGCCGTTTACGGTCGCGACTGTCGTAGTGGTGGTCGCGGAATTTGCAGAGCCGTTTGGCTGCGTAAATTGATTAAGATTAAGTTTGCCCGATGAAACAAGGTACCATCCACCCGCGCCGATAATAATCAAAACAACAATCGCGATAAGTGCTTTTTTCATATCCTCAATTATATACAACTTATTAAAATAGCAAAATTTGTCCCGAGCTTGTTCATGGGCTTGGAGCTTAGCCGCTTTTCTTATTAAAAAAGGCAAATATTGGAACCCGCGTCAAACTTGCCGCAAATCCTGCAAAACCTCCGCGGCGTGCGTTTCGGGTTTTACATTTTCGTATATTTTGAAAATCATGCCCTCCGGGTTGATAAGAAAAGAGGTGCGCATGGTACCCATATATTCGCGGCCCATGAATTGTTTTTTGCCCCAGACGCCGTATTGCCCGACCACCTCCTTCTTTTCGTCCGAAAGGAGCGTAAAAGGTAGCGAGTACTTTTCGGCAAACTTTTTGTGGCTCGCGACAGAGTCTACACTCACTCCGATCACCCGGGCCTTGAATGTGCCAAAATCCGGGAAATCATCACGAAGGGTGCACGCCTCTTTAGTGCAACCCGGGGTGTCGTCTTTAGGATAAAAATACAAAAGCACCCACGCCCCACGATACTCTTTGAGTGAGTGTTCTTTGCCGTCCTGGTCCGGCAGTGTAAACTCCGGCGCCGCCTGTCCCACTTGTAGAATCATGCAACTAGTATAGCAAATGGTCTGTACTAATCCGGCCTGGAGTGTGGGACGATGTTGGAACTTTTTAGCATCGCTATACAGGCTGAGCTAAAGCGAACACAAATCACATGAGGGATTCATCGCATATACAGGTAGAGCCTATATAGATTAGAAAGTCACAGTTATTACATGAATCCTCAAGACATCAACAAATACTTATATATAGAGAAAACCCCGACTTGGCTTGTCCGCACAATATACGCACTCGGAATTCTCTGCTATCTGCCTGTCATCTATGGGTACTGGCTCTTTATCCAAACAAGACCTTTTTACACTTGGTTTATTTTTCCTATCGTGCTCTTCTTTACCGTATATTACTTAAACAGCTATACCATCAACTTATTTTACAAAAGTCCCGATCTTAAAAAACACACCGCTCTGCGCGACATCTATTGGGCACAGCAAGAGGCTCCTCCGTCGGTTGATATATTTTTGCCTATTTGCGGCGAAGCGGTAAGCGTATTGGAAAAAACATTCGAGGCTGTTAGAAACATCCCCTACTCCAACAAAAAGGTATATGTGTTAGACGACAAAGGAGGCGATGAATACAAAAAAAACTGCAGAAAAATACGGGTTCAACTATCTCTCGCGCGAGAATAAAGGCGAGATGAAAAAGGCCGGCAATCTTAAATATGGGTTCGAACGCTCCGATGGAGAATTCATCATAATCTTTGATGCCGACTTTGCCCCTCATCCCGACTTTATCAAAGAGCTTGTCCCCTACATGCAAGATGGAAGAACAGCTATAATCCAAACGCCCCAATATTTTGACACGAGCGAGAAGATACACAAACGCTCTGCCCTTGAGTATGGTGCGGCACACATTCAGGAAGATTTTTACCGCTCTATCCAAGTTGCGCGCGACAGGTTGGGCGCTCCCATTTGCTGCGGCTCAAATGCGCTTTACCGCCGCAAAGCTCTTGCCGAGACAGGCGGCACGGTGCAGATAGAGCACAGCGAAGACATGTACACGGGCTTTGAGATTACAACTCACGGCTGGAAGGTGAGATACCTGCCTATCATCTTGGCGGTAGGCATGTGCCCCAGCAACATCCATCAATACTTCCACCAGCAACAGCGCTGGTGCTCGGGTACGCTGCTTTTGATGTTCGATAAAAACTTTTGGAAGTCCCGCCTGAGTTTCGGCCAAAAGATGTGCTTTATATCGGGGTTCATGTACTACATCAGTTATCCTCTGGCCATCCTGCTGTCACTCCAAGTGTTTCTTATCCTTTTTTACTACCAAGGCGACATCAGTCTGTGGAGTGCTGTGCCTTTTATCCCCACCATTATCTTTTCCGCGATCATCTTGCCTCTGTACCGGATAAGCGAGCCGCGCTTGGGCAACTTTATCGCGCGCACGGCGCACAGTTACGCGTACTACCACGCCCTGCTTGCTATGCTCTCCAAAAAATCGGTCGGGTGGAAAGTCACTAATAGTAAAAAAGTGCGGGTATCAGGGGAGTTCCTCCATGTAACGATGTTTGCGGCATGTTATTTGCTTGTGTATGTCGCACTGATAACTCTAGCGATTAAAAAAGACGGCATGGCGCTGCTTGATCCGAACTATGTGCTCATTATGTACTGGGTGGTGTTTAACCTCATATCGATTGTCTTTATACTGCTCGAGTTTTACTACGTCGTCCGCAAAACCAAAAGTCGAGAGCCTCATTTTGTCTGGTGGCAGGTCAAAACAATGGGCTCATACGCGGTGCTTGTGGGAGCGTTGGTAGCGGT
>Ga0080064_1005812_pt1 | contig 13994 bp, 11 predicted proteins | sample Subgrocontami54m_FD_69260 | JGI IMG/M metagenome (GOLD analysis project Ga0080064, IMG submission 69260) | Subsurface groundwater microbial communities from S. Glens Falls, New York, USA - GMW46 contaminated, 5.4 m (SPADES assembly) (version 2) ...
GGGGGTCGGTGCTTTCCTGGAGGTCACGGACGCCTGCTTTGACGATAACGTCATAGAGACGCGCGTGGGCCAGCTTGGCGGTGGAGGGATCTTCCTTGATCTTGTCGAGGTAGCCGAGCAGTTTGCCCTGCCACGACCGTGATTGGTTGTTATCCCGGTCTTTTTTGATGATTTTCTCGAACTCCGTGTTATTGTCCATTCCAACGGCCTCCCTTAATGGAATCGGTTTAGTCCCTAACGGGAATGAGGCGATCCATATTACTTAGACGCAATCCGTTCGACGATCGCGGTGCAGCGAGGTGTGGGGCTAATATAAAGGGTGAATGACGCTGGGTCCCGGCATCATCCTGAGCGGGCAACCGGCGGGGCAGGGGAGAAAAAATGCCTCCTCCGGATTCGCTAAAAAAACTGGCGCAAGTCACGGCTTCCATTCGACCTCGTTTTCCGGTTGTCGATCGGGCAGCCACGGAATCCGTTCACCGTTTGAAGACAAATGGGAACGTTTCCGACATTCTAAGGATATCCTACTATATCGCCTCGGCAAGATAAAGCGTTTTTAGTTTTTCGCGGTCGAGACGGCTCGTGAGACGAAAATGCAACTTTTACCACGAAGGTCACGAAGAGCACGAAGTTAAGAAGTTTAAGAATATTTATGTCCGAAACCTTCGTGGCCGTCGTGTGCTTCGTGGTGAGAAAGTGTTTTGTCGGGTGGCGCATCCATAAGGGAACCAAGCTGGGAAATTTGCGGACGCTGGGCAAATCTTACCCATGCATATCGCGATTTGGCGGCTCAGGGATTAATGCTCGAGCCTGCTTTTGCTTGCCTTGACAGAGTTTACCGAGCCTTGATAAATGGCCAAGAATAGAGAACCATCCAAGAAGTTTGTCCTGACGGAGGATCCTATGGGTCACACCCTGTGGCAACGATGGCTGTTGCTGGCGCTGATCGGTCTGGTGGCTTCACTGCTGGTCGCTGGCAATCTCGTCCTTTCTCTCCAGTGGATTCATAAACCTTTTGCGGGTTTCTTCGTCTATGAAAACCTGACGGTCGGTCCCTATTCTCTGCCGCAGTGGACTGCGAACGGGACAGGATTGCGGTCGCTGGACCGCATCGCGACGGTTGATGGACGGCCGTTGCGACAGCGGAGCGAACTCTACGACCTGGTGAAGGCCGCTCCCTCGGGCTCGACCTTTCGTTATCAAGTTGTCCGTGGAACGGAAACATTTGAGTTTGCTATTGCGTCGATGACCCTGACTCTGCGTGACTGGCTTCTAAGTTTCGGCGTTTACGTGATCATGGGTCTGGCGTTCTTAATAATCGGCGCGGCGCCCTATTATTTTCGCGCCGCCTCACCGGCTAGCTTGCCGCTTTGTTTTATGGCGCTGGCGGTCTTCATCTGGTTCGAAACGACCTTTGATTTCATGACCAGCGGATTTCTACCGAGAGAATTAAGAATCTTCGGTCTGACGCTTACGGCTAGCACCGGGATGCATCTCGTATTGCTGTTAAAGACCGGTACGCCGCTATGGCGCTCCCATCCTCTCGGTCTGATCGTGATCTATGGAATTTCGCTCGTTCTTGGCGGAGCGATCAGCGCCGCTTTCGCCGGGCCGGTCGAGACGTGGATTCTCGCTTTTCGCGCCGGCTACGTTTACGCCTGCGTGAGCGCGCTGGCTTTTCTCGTGATTGTTTTGATGGCTCTGCGTGGGACCTTGCCGGATTTAGAGAGATCTCGATTGCGGGTCATGTTTTTCGGCGCGGCGCTCGGCTTCTTCCTACCTTCGCTCGCCACCGTGTTGAACAGCTCTTTTCAGTGGGACATTCCCTACAACCTGGCATTGATCCCCTCGGTGTTTTTCCCGCTTTCGGTGGCCTATGCGCTCTTGAAGTATAGTCTGTTCGATCTCGGCAACGCACTCAAGCGAAGCCTCAGCCACGTCGCATTGGCGGCGTTACTGTTGGTGCTCTACGTCGCGCTGTTCTCCCTATTGGGCCCATCGTCCGGCGCCGACGAAGCCGAACCGCTCCTGCCGATATTTTTCTCGGTGCTCGTGGTCGTGGTTTTCAATCCCTTGCTCCGTTGGATCGAAAAGATCGTTGACCGGTATATTTACCGTCAAGAATACGACCCGGAACAGGTTCAAGCGGAAGCCAGCCAGTTTCTGCGCTCCCTCGCGAGCGCGCCGAATGTAGCCCAGGGATTTCTCCAGCAGGTGGCGGCGCGGATCGGTGTCGAAACGACACTGCTGACCTATCGGCCCAGGGAAACCCATGAATACCTGACTGCCGCCACAGGGCCCAACGAGCCTAATCCTTCGGCCATCGCCGGTTGCTGCGAGCTGTTAACGGACCCGGCGCTGCCGGCCGATTATCACGGGGTGTCCCGAGGCGAAGTAACTACTGATCCACGATTCAAGCCGAAGCGCGACGCCTGGCTCCGCGCCTTCGACGCAATGCGCTCGGAGTTGCTCCTCCCGTTGGTTTTCGACAGGGAGATCCGGGGTTTTGTTTCGTTGGGCGCGAAGCGCTCACGCCGGGAGTACAGCGCCGACGATTTACGCTTGTTGGGCACGCTGACCGATCAGTTGGCATTGTCTTTAGAAAATGGCCGGCTTTACGAAGCATCCGTGGACGCTCTTGGCCGGGTCGAGGCGACCAACAAGAAGCTGCTCGAGATGGATAAAGTCAAAAAACAATTCGTCGCCAACGTCTGTCACGAGTTAAGAACGCCGGTGAGCACGATCATAGGATACGGTGAAGTGCTGCTCGATGATTCCTTCTCCGGCGATCGCCGCGCGATGCTCGAACGGTTGGTAAACAACGGTCAGGACCTGACCCAACTGATGGACAATCTGCTCAATTTTTCAAGGATGGAGGCCGACACGGTCTTTACGCAATTTGAGGCGGTCAAGCTGAAGGAGATTTTACAGGCGCTGCAAATGATGACGCAGCGGCTCATCAGGGAGCGCCCGATCGAATTCAAACTGAACATGGAACCGGCCGTCGAAACCATCGAAAGCGACGGGCAGAAGCTACAACAGATTCTTGCCGAATTATTAACCAACGCGGTGAAGTTCACCGAGAGGGGCAAGATCGAAGTCAGCGTCCGGACAATTGCTCGGGATCAGAAATCGTCCGTAGAGATCGCCATTGCTGACACAGGCATCGGTATCGACGAACGCCACCGGGAAATCATCTTCGATGACTTTCGGCAGTTGGACGGTTCCTCGACCCGGAAGTACGGCGGCACAGGATTGGGGCTGAGTCTTTGTCGCAAGCTCGCGAGCGCGTTAGGGGGACAGATCCGGGTGACCAGCGAAGTCGGCATCGGCAGCGTTTTTAGCCTTTTGTTGCCGCTGGTGCCGCAAGAATTGAAGGCATGAGGGATTGCCCAAGGGAACTCTCGTGAGTTTTCGTGGGACTTCTTGCCCGATGACCGAACAGCATCGCGAAACGCTTTCTCACCACGAAGCACACCCTTCGACTGAACTCAGGGCAGACTCCGGCCACGAAGGTTTCGGAACTTTGATATTCTTAAACTTCTTAACTTCGTGCCCTTCGTGGTAAAAGTTGCATTTTCTTTTTGGTTGCGGCGTAGCCGCGCTGGGTCTCTGCGGTAAATACTCCTTCACAGCAGACCCGGGAAGGCCGTTTCTGTAAGACTTTTAGAAACCATGGGGCAGTGATAGGATCATCGGCAGTTAAGACCAAGGAGAGCACGAACATGCCTGAACTTAGACGCCTGGCGATTGGGGCCGATAATCCCGGTCGGCTCGCGGCTTTTTACCAAGAGGTGTTTGACCTTGAGAAGATCGACGAGCAAAACGAGGCGGTTTTTCTTTCGGACGGCACCTTCAATCTCGCGCTCGTGCCGGTGGGCGAGGGCGTGGAGCCGGGGTTGCGTTATCTGGGCTTCGAGTCCGCGCGTGGGGAAATCATCAAAGAGAAGGTGGCCAACACGGAACATGCCAAACGGATCAAGTCTTGGCCGGTCGAAGACCCGGACCTCGAGTATGAAATTCGCGATCCCGATGGGAATGTCATCGGGCTTAACACCCGCGCCTTCCCCACGTCGTACCCGCAAGGCCTGGCGCCCATCCGTCATGTCGCGTTGTTTACGCCGAACCCTCAGCGGCTGCGTGATTTCTATTGCGAGGTGCTCGGCATGAAGGAAGTCGAGCGCACCGACCGCTCGTCGATTTTTGTCTCCGACGGCTACATCTCCCTCGCGCTTCTCTTTCAGAGGGCCGAGCAACCGCTTGGTCTTAACCACTTCGGCTTTCACGTCAAAAACAACGATGAAATGCGCCAGCGCGCGGAAAAGGCCGCGGTACGCGAAGGCGCAAAGCGGCCCGATCGCATTCCGTTCGCGGAGTACCGCGTTCAGGATCCCGAAGGAAACGGCTTCGATATCTCGGAAAAGGGCTGGAAGGTATAAGATATTGTTCCAATCGTTCCAATGGTTCCATCCGTTTAATTCGATCCTTTGAGCCGAATAAATCTCTGTAGGTCATGACTGGCGAAGTTTTTCTGCAGGAGCTGCAGGGCCGGTGCGCGAGTTCTGCCGGTCCCTCGACGAGCATCCGCAACTATTTTCCAAGCGTTACGCGATAACAGACGACCGCCAAGACCGCGTCCGCCGCGCCGTATTGCGAGTTCGGAGGAGGTGATCCATGCTTCGAAAATATTGTATCAACCGTCTTAGAGTTGGGCTAAGCGCTATTCAGATCGGATCTCGTAGGTTCCAAAATTCGACCCGTACTCGTTCTGTCGAACGATGTCTATAACCGGCGGCATTCGGACCTACTCATATGTGCCGTTACCAGTAGTCCCAGAGCCCATGAATATTCGGCAAGCCTCACCGCGGGGGGAGATCTTGAGCAGGGAGTTCTCAAGATAGAGAGCAAGGTCCGAGCGGACACGACTATCTCCTTGGAACAGAAGATTGTCATCAAAAGAATCGGTCGTGTCGCGATTCCCAAATACCAACAAATTATTACTCGTTCAAAAACTCATCTCAGCTTCGTAAACACACCCGATTTCTCCAGTTTTGGTAGCGCTTGGTTGATAACGGGGCGCGGCAATTTGGATTCTCTGGCCGCTTGACAACGGCGGGGCATCTATCCTAATTAAACCGGCCAGTTTTAGTTAGGCATCATTGTCTGGCCCGAGGCTCTGGAGAAGGAGCGGTGAGGGTGGCGGCGACTCATTTTCTGAGAGCTCGATTGGGTATAGCCCGGTCGGGCTTTTTTCGTTGGCGAGGCAGAGGGGATAAACTCCGACAGAGAATATCCGGAGAAGGTTGAAGCACTTGAGAAAATTGTCGAGTCATCGAAGTCTGGCCGACTTGATAAGCGAGTTGACCAACGTGGGGTTTCGCGGTCTTTGAATACGGGCTTGACCGGCTCGGAGCAAGTGGTTACTATCGCGCTAGACTAGCTACTTCATATGAAGTCGATAACCGCCAAGGATCTAAAGACTCGGACCGGCGACGTGCTACGCCGGGTGCGGACGGGAGAGAAAGTGCTCGTTACCAGAAGGGGTAAGCCTTGCGCAGTCCTCTCTCCGGTGGGGAAGGCCGAACCTCTTCGCCCAGGTCTTCGCCCTTACGGGAAAGCATGGAAGGAAATTCAGAAAGCTCTTCGAACGACTAAACCTCGCCACAAAACCTGGGAGGACGCCATTCGGTGGTCGCGGCGCCAGGCCTGACAGTCATCGACACGCCCGTCTTTGTTATCGACCTGCGGTATCAGAGGGACCGGCACTTTGCGTCCAACCGAGCCTTTCTGGACAGAATAGCGCGAGAAGGAAAGGCCGCGACGACGATCTTCAATCTGCTCGAAGTCTGCGGAATTATGTCCTTCAACCTTAACGAACGGCAGTTGAAGGAACTGTTCCACTATTTTCCGCAGCACTACAACGTAGACGTCTTGCCCCACCACGCGTTGGAGAACCCCCTTCCTCCGCTGGCCACTGACGACGTCATGGCGGTCATTGCTAAGAAAGCTTCTTTCGGTGACGGGTTGATTATTTCTACCGTGGAAAAACATTTGCCTGGGACCGCTCGCTTTGTTTCCTGGAACGCCTCACACTTCCAGGGCCGCTTGTCTGTCCCCGCAATTACACCCAGGGAATTCCTCGACCAGTTTGCATAAGCCAATCTCCGTCTTCGCTAACACTCTGTTCTCGCCTCGTCCATTGGAAAGTTTACCGCCAGACCCTTTACGTTAGGAGTTGACCGGAGATTTAGCCGCTTGACGAATTTGGAAAGAGCTTTCTGTCTGTCCCGCGCATTAAGAAGGTTAATCAAGGAGAGGTCATCGTACTCGAAACACCGCTAAATTGGGCTTTTCTGACCGCTTGACAGCGGGGGGCTATTTATCCTATAGCATGGCCAGTTTTAGTTAGGCATCATTGTCCGGCCCGAGGCTCTGGAGAAGGAGCGGTGAGGGTGGCGGCGACTCGTTTTTCAAGAGCTCGATTGGGTATAGCCCGGTCGGGCTTTTTTGTTGGTGAGTCGGAAGTGCGCAGCGAATTACGAAAGATGTCGAATCACTCGGGCGCCAAGGAAACGCAAATCCGCTTCAAGATGCAAAAAGAAGGCGAACCGGTGTGGGATCAGACCGTGATTGACCGGCTTAAGATTTTGGCCGCGGCCGGCTTTTCCTGGCGAGGTAAAGCAGAACCAAGCCGAAGGCTAAGATGACCAGACCGCCGAGAACGATGCTATACATTCGCTAATCCCTCACTGGTCTAAAAAAAGTGCAGTGACATATAGACCTGCAGCTATAATAACTCAAGACTACCGAGTTCTCACTAATCTGACACACTTCTTTCACTGCTCTTTATCCATTTTCATCCTGAGCTGCGATCGTTCAATCGAGAGAGTGATGAATCGGTCGATGAGCTTTCTGAAGCGCTTGAAATGGGATATCTCGGCCTTGACATGGGCTACGAAGGCATCGCGGATATACTGGGTATGCCCCTTACCCCGGTGGGTGTAGCTCAGATGCCAATACGCCCCGTACTCATTCTTGGTCTTTCGAGACTGTTTACTTAGTGAGCCTGGCCTCATCGGTCCGATTGCTCCAATCTCCCGTATGATTCCATGAATCGCCTCTTGCAACCGTTCGAGTTTGCTTTTAGACATGTATGTATCATTATAATGATACATATTCGGAGTCAAGAGCAAAGGAGGCGTGAATGCGGATTTGGACGCAGTGGTGGTCTTGGGTGGAGCCGTTGCGGGCAGCCTGTTCGAGGTCGCGGAGCTTTCTGTGGCTGTTGGCGGCGCTCGCGGGGATTTCAATCCGGAGTGATCTTCTCGGTGTGACCAGCATTGTTCGAGCGCTGGGGTTGAGCGGGTACTGCTATGACCGGCTGCTGGACTTCTTCCACTCCAAGGCGGTCGACCCTGATGCCTTATGCCGATGCTGGGTCAAGACGGTCTTTGCGCGGATGGCGGGCATTTATCGAGTCAACGGCCGGCCGGTGCTTTTGGGCGATGGCATCAAGATCCCCAAGCGTGGCCACAAGATGCCCGCCGTCAAGTTGCTTCATCAGGTCTCGGACAGTAATACCAAACCCGAATACATCATGGGGCATTCCATTCAGGCCGTCTCAGTGTTGGTGTCGGCGGCATCATCGTTTTTCGCCGTTCCTCTGTCCGCGCGCATTCACGAAGGGCTGGTGTTCAGCAACCGTGACCAGCGCACTCTCCCCAACAAATTCCTCTCTCTGGTCGAGGCTCTCGGGATTGCCGAGCCGGTCTACCTCGTCGCCGACGCCTATTACGCCTGCCATACGATGGCCTTGGGACTGATCCAAGCCGGCAGCCACTTGATCTCCCGGCTGCGCAAAAACTCCGTCGCCTTCGAGCCCATACCCCCGACTGAGGCCAAACCTAGGCGCGGCCGTCCCAAGTTGTATGGATGCAAGGTCCGCCTGTTCACCCTGTTTGAAACATCCGATGACCGCTGGATCACGGTTTCAAGCCCCGTCTACGGCGAGAAGGACGTCTTGATCCGTTATCTCTGTCTGGATCTGCTGTGGAGACCGATCCGCCGGCTGGCCCGCTTCGTACTGGTGGAACACCCGGACCGCGGACGCATCATCTTGCTGTGCACGGACCTCAGTCTGAACCCGATCGAGATCATCCGGCTCTACGGCCTGCGCTTCAAAATCGAGCTTTCCTTCAAGCAGGCCGTTCGCACCCTCGGCGCCTACGCCTACCACTTCTGGATGAGGGCCATGGACGAGATCGGCTCCCGCTCTGGCGATCAGTATCTCCACCGCAAGACAGACCAGTACCGCGACGCCATCCGGCGCAAGCTGGCCGCCTACCATCGCTACATCCAGATTGCTCTGATCTCGCAGGGTGTCCTTCAATGCATCGCCACCACTACCCCCGCCCTCGTTTGGTCCAGCTTCGGCTCCTGGCTTTGCACCATCAGACCCGGAATTCCCCCATCGGAACTAGCGGCCAGAGGTGGTGGGCGGCCAGAGGTGGTGGGCGGCCAGAGGTGGTGGGCGGCCAGAGGTGGTGGGCGGCCAGAGGTGGTGTCAGACATTTAATTATTTATTCTTTGCATTCGCTATTGCCGTTATGGTAACGCTGATTCCGTGGCGAGAAAACCCAGGGTTCATTATCCCGGTGCGCTTTACCACGTGATCTCCCGCGGCAATCAGCGACAGATAATCTTTCGTGCCGATGCCGATCGGCGCCGTTATCTGGAGCTACTCACCCACTACCGCGCGCGCTACCAGTTTCAGCTCCGCGCTTATGTCTTAATGAGCAATCACGTGCACCTATTGATGGAAGTGGGGAAACACCCGCTTGCGAAAATCATGCAGGGCTTGCAGCAAAGCTACACTTTGTACTTCAATCGCAAGTACAAGCTGGTCGGTCATCTTTTTCAGGGACGCTACAAAGATATCCTCTGTGACAGAGACTCTTATCTTCTCGAACTGGTTCGCTATATCCATCTCAACCCGGCTCGCTCCAAGATAGTGACCGATCCGGTTGATTACGCCTGGAGCAGCCACCGCGACTATCTCAACAGCGGAACCGCAAAAGGAGCAGCAATGGTGCAATCGGAAGGGATCTTAAACCAGTTCGCGCCGAATCTGGCCCAGGCGCGGCGCAAGTATCAGGAATTCGTGCTGGACGGGATCGGCGCGGGACATCGCGATGATCTTTATGATGTCAAAGAGCAAAGGTTTTTAGGGGACGACCAATTTGTTGAAAAGATAAACCGTAGTCTCGACCTTGATCCGGCGCCCCCAATCCGAGTGGATATGAGCGCAATCGAGACCGCGGTATCTCGGCGGTATAGGTATCCGGTGGAGCGGCTGCATTCGCGAACCAAGGAACATCGCGGCTCATTTGCGCGCGCGGTTGTCGCGTACCTGGGGCAAGAGTTGGGTGCCGTTAGGCTCAATGAAGTCGCGGCGCGATATGGACGTGACCAAGTCACCTTGAGTTTGGGAATAAAGCGACTGAGAGAACGATTGGCCCAGGAATCCGATCTGAGCGAAAATATTGCGAGCTTGCTAAAACAACTGCGAGGCGGAAAAACATAAATAAATAAATGTCTGACACCTTCTACTTAGACACCTTCTACCTTAGGTACGACTTCTGTGTCCTCGGTGCAAAGTTGCGCAGTTTCATCTCCGCAACCATCTTTTCTCGTAGTGCTCCCATAAAAAATCCTCCTTGGATTTAAAGATGGGAGCGAGGCTATCACGCGAACTGAGAAAACTACGAGTGGAATTGAAACGGTGAGAACTGACGCAGAAAACAAATGCAGACTAAAGCAGAAAACCCCGCGCGCCATCCGCCACCGCGCAGCGGTTTAGTTCAACGCTATGCTGCTGAGCCGTTATTGAAAATAGAATCGTTCCTCAGCAATCCCAGTATCGGCTCAAGCGGCGGGTTAGAGAGCACCTTATCACAAGTGCGGTTTCAAGCAGCATCGTCTGGCGGGTATGAACGGATGTGCCAACCAATGGCTTCGCTGAACGTCGGTCGTCTGGGAATCGGCATGGCCATCGCCGCAGCCGGCGGCAGAGGATCCCATCCGCTTGCACGGAGATGCCGCTCCGCCTTTGATCTGAGAAGACGCGCTCTTCTGACCGAACCCCTCGTTTTATATCTCTCGGACAGGCGCCAATAACGATCCCCCAGATAGTAATGAACCTGCGGCTGAGGTTCTCCCGAACGACCGGCCTTTGCAATCCACACGAGAGCAAGCACCCAAGCGACATCCGCATGGAGCTTCAGGATGGATTCTTCGGCCATATTGTCTCTCTAACGCGATGCCGCTGAGCCGCAATCAGAAATAGCATCATCCATACGAATTCTCTACGTCGGCTCAAGCGGCCGGGTTAGACGACCGCTACACAACTAGGACCACTCAAAAAGGATTGGTAAACGCGTCAAACATGTGTCCAGCTGACCTCGGGAAACAAAATCCAATCACGAGTCCAATACTCGCACCAATCAGGGAACCGGAAAGGATGCTGTTAAAACCCATTCCAACTAATGCACCTAAGGCGGCTCCAACAAGCAAGCCAGCCAGGGACCCAAGCAATCGCATCTGCGTTGAAGGTGACTCGCGCATTAATTTGTACTACTATCCAAAAACTAAGACCAACATGTTTGTCATAACGCGCAGCCTGGGTAAATTTTCCAGTGATCGAAGACTCTCTGATTCGGATATGCCTCCCGCAAAGGCGCAAAGACGCCAAGTGACAGGCCCAAGCCTGTCATCCCGAGCGAATACGAGGGATCTAGGAAAGATTTCTCTCTTCGTTCGAAATGACAATGCTCTTCCTTTGCGGCCTTGGCGTCTTTGCGGGAGATATTCCGAGTTTCGGTTACGGTTGTTCGCCGGAGGCGAACCTCTTTTTTCCAGCCCAGTCTGGGAAAAAGCGTGTTCTACTATAGTTAAAGGTTTTCGCAGCTTGGGCAAATTTCCCGATGATCAATCAGCGATCGGCGAAACCCTTTCTCACCACGAAGCACATGAAGGCCACGGAGGTTTCGGACCCTTGATATTTTTAAACTTCTTAACTTCGTGCTCTTCGTGACCTTCGTGGTAAAATGTTTTTTCAACTCCGGTTGCGACGTAGCCGCGCTGGGCCCTTCGCGGTAAAAAACCGCTCAGCGCCCGCTGAAGATTTCCTCGAACATTTTGCCGTAGCGTTGGAAGTCTTCGAGCACCTCGGTGGGAGCAAAGACCGGTTTGATTCCTTCCATGAGGCGCGCCTGCTCGGGCGGCGTGTCGATGCGATCGGGTATCCGGTTCATGGCGCGAACCACTTCCTGTCCCCGCTTGGACAGGACAAAGTCCATGAACAACCGCGCCGCGTTGGGATGCGGCGCCTTAGCGGAGATGCCGGTGGGATGGATGTTCGCAAAAACCGGATTCAAATAAACCCAATCCACTGGCGCTCCCGACGGTTTCAAGACCTCGAAGGTTTGCGAATAGGCGGTCAACCCGCCTTTGAATTCGCCCGCAGCCACCAGCTGGGCCAGCAGGGTTCGCCCGGCGCGTAGTTGGGTTTGTTTGGCGAGCTCGCGCATGTAGGTGAGTCCCTTCTCCTGGCCCATCGCCTTGAGCATTGTGCCGAACCATTCATATGCCTTGCTGTCCATGCCGATTTGCCCCTTCCACTCGGGCTTGAGCAAATCATTATAGGACTTGGGCAGGCTGGATTTAGCCACCGCCCGGGTATTGTAGCCGAAGGCGGCATAATTCGTGTAGATCGACGTCCACGCCCCCTGATCATCTTTGTAGCCTTCGCGGAAATATTTTCGTTCCGGCGAGTCGTAAATCGCAAACATCCCCCGCTTTTTCAAGTTGTGGCCGTAAAAACTCGTCAGCACCGCCACGTCCCAGAAATTTTGCCCGGCGCGGCCCTCGGTCAAAATGCGCTCCATCAGCGCCGCATCGGTGGCGCGGTAAAAGGTCGCGTCGATCTTCGGATAGAGCTGTTTAAAGGCGTCGGTCAGCGCTTTCGAGTCGGTGGCGTTGAAGGTCGCATAGAACATCAGCTTGCCTTCAGCCTCCGCTTTTGCTTTCACGTCCTGCGCATCCGCGACCTGTCTTGGAATAATCGGAGTTAGAGCGGCGAGGAGACTCACCGACACAACGGTGCAAACTCGCACACGCAACCCAAGACTCCAGACCCTAGACACGAGACTCAAATTCATGGCATCTCCTCCAGCAATCGCCCGTAACCCATCACCGGCTCGTTCAAATGCAAAATTTTCTTCGTCGCCCAGACCTGGGCGGGAATGCTCGACACGACGGTGGTCCGCAAATCTTTCTCCAGCATCTCGATCACCGGGAGATTATGCCATCCCGCGCCGAGCATATAAATGCCGTCTACCGGTCCATGGTCGAGAAACACCTTTTTGGCGAAGTTGTAAATGGCTTCCGGCGCGATCTTGCCGGCGTCCTTGAACGGGACGTCTATTCCCTTCATCGCTTTCACCTCGAAACCGTCGTCTTCGAGGAATTTGGCGAACCTCTGATTCATGTCGTCCTGAAAGTAGGTGATGCCCACAAGCCGCTTCATCCCCAACGCGCGAAACGCATCGACCTGGGCGATGGTCGCCACGGTCACCGGGATGCCGTATTTCTTCGTGAGCTGGTCGGCGATCTGGCGGTCAGCGCCGTGACCGCGCACCATCGTCGGCGGCGCGCCCATGATCATCACAACATCGGCGCCCAACTCGGCGAGCCGCGCGACTTTCCTCTCGGCCACCGTCAATGCCTCTTGCAGCTCCTTCTCATTCCCCGCCCGGATACCCGCATGAGTTGGAATGAAACCGACCCCCTCCGGCATGAGCTTGATGAAGCTCTCCATCGACCCCGGCCGATAGGTAGGCTTGACCAGACCGACAATCCCCCGCGCACCGTAGTACATTCTCCTGACCTCCGCTTTCCGAATGGCTCAAGCGCTGGAATATCGTCTTCAAACGCATTTGGCAAGACGGGGGTCGAGTGATTTGGGGACCTAACGGGTGAGTGATTTCGTTCGTGATCGCTCAAAGAAGGAGAAACTAGGGAAACATGCAAAGCTTAGAAAAGGGTTTGGGCGGTGCCGCGTTTTGAAATCTCAAAAGTAAATGCGCGGCCCTGCCTGCTTGCAACTCCCTCACTTATCATGGTTGGCTGTGTATCTACGTCTGAACACCCAATGGGTATGTTGTAAGGGTATCGCTGATTTCGATGCGCAATAAATCGGTTCCTACCACCAGAGGTCCTGCATATTTTTTTCTTGTCGGCGCGATCAAATCTTCAGCCGTCGCCCCGCCGAACAGCAACAGATGATTGTAGACCGCCAACTTGGGGTTGGTGCGGGAAAACACTTCGCCGGCCTGCTCCGGCGTCGTATGATTGCTGGCGATCCTTTTGAGCTGCTGAGGATTCTCCGCGGTGCTACCGGCAGCAGCGGTGACTTCGTGAACCAGCAGATCAACTCCTTGGGAGTGTTCAATAAGGTTTCCATTGAAAGTCGTGTCCCCCGATAACACGACAGCGCGGCCTTGATAGTCGATGCGGTAGCCGAATGCCGGCAGTTCTTCGCCGCCGTGATCGACCTCAAAGGCGTTTACTGTAATTCCACCTGTTGCAAGCACGACTCCCTCGCGTATCTCGCGGGTTAATAACTTGACGCCATCGGGCGGGTAGTTGCTGCTCCGCACGCGGATGTCGACCGCAAATGCCTGGGGTAAATGCTCCATCATTTGTTGGGTCCCCTCCGGCCCCCATACCTGTAGCGGCGTGCTCCGTTTGCCCCACGGCCGCCCAATCCATCCCGTTAGCCAGAGATCAGGAAATCCGACGACGTGGTCGGAATGAGTGCGCCCATGAGGGCGCTGCATCAGCACGGTGAAAGTCCGTGTCGGAGAAAGCCACAACTCCGAAGCCGAAGGTAACTGCGTCGGCCCGAAGCGGCGTGGAGAGCAACCGGAGGCGAA